>Ga0209550_10000450_pt1 | contig 38446 bp, 25 predicted proteins | sample LauGreSuBDMM15SN_2_FD_187567 | JGI IMG/M metagenome (GOLD analysis project Ga0209550, IMG submission 187567) | Freshwater lake microbial communities from Lake Michigan, USA - Su13.BD.MM15.SN (SPAdes) (version 5) | ecosystem: Environmental > Aquatic > Freshwater > Lake | place: Lake Michigan... | reverse complement strand
GTATAAATCCAGTTCAAGTTTTTCTTTTCCATCGTTGAAATAAGTAAAGGTCTGCATTTTTTTAGCAGGGTAGGAGGGAATGCTGCTAACATTAGCTGGATCGAATTTTGTGTTTTTCACCAACCAGGATAAAAGCTCAGGTTCTTTAAAAGCATTATTCCAGGAATCATGTCCTACGCCAGGGTATTCTGTATATCGGACATTTCCCTTTTCGGCTTTTATTTTATTGACAAGTTCTCTGGAATAACTCACCGGAACTACATTATCTGCGTCTCCATGAAAAAACCAGGTAGGTATCTTGCTGCCATAAATAGAGGTAAGGAGCGTATTTCCACCGCCACAGATGGGGAAAGCAGCAGCAAATTTATTAGGTTCTCTGGCTATCCACTCCAATATTCCAAAGGCGCCCATAGATAATCCTCCTAAATAGACTTTTTGCTCGTCCACACAATTATTGACCATTAACTCACTCAATAATCCACTCAATAATCTCATCTGCTTAGACGGTTCCTGCGTAAAAGGAAAATCCCATTTCCCTGTGGAATCAGATTCCATGCTGGACCAGCTTTCGCCTGATGGACACTGTGGAAAAACAACTATGGACTGGAAGTTTTTTCTGGTGCTTTCTTCCAAAAATAAATTAGCACCATGCTTTAACTGCGCTTCATTATCATCACCTCGCTCTCCGGAACCGTGTAAAAAAACAAGCAGTGGATATTTTTTGCCACAATCGTAATCTATAGGTAATAAAATACGGTAGGACATTTTATTTCCATTATTGTCCAAAAATTCTCGTTTTTGGAAAGCACGAAGGGATTCCTGCGCCTCTATTTTGTTGATTCCACATATAAATAAAGGAAACAACAGGAAAATCATATTTTTCATTCCTTGCTTAATTTTGTATTATTGTAAATTTTGCATAGCAAATATAATATTAGCCTTTGCATTCTCATTCATTATTTAATCCTTTACTGACGATATACATGATATGTTCCAATTGAAAAACCAAATATTAGGCCTTTTACTCTTCTTTCCTTTTGCTCTTTTTGCACAGGAAACGCCTTTCATATCGCATTTTTCAAGAAATGATTATCAAGGTCTGAATCAGAATTGGAGTTTGGGACAATCATCCGACGGATTCATATTTTCAGCAAATTCTGCTGGGTTACTCGTTGCAGATGGACAAAACTGGAGAAAGTTTGAGTTGCCGAAAGGGCAAATTATTAGATCCCTTTCCGTTTCTTCACAAAACAAAGTGTTTACAGGCAGTGTCGGTACCTTTGGCTATTGGGAGAAAGATAAATTTGGTCATTTCCATTACCTTGATTTAGCTGCAAATAACCTGGATTCGCTTCATCGGAAAGAGGAGTTTTGGCATATTTTACATAAACATAATGACCTGTATTTTCAGTCTTTTTCTGTAATCTATAAATGGAATAACAAAAAAGTCTTCAGAATTACTCCGCCTGGGAATATTATGTTTCTACAAAAAGTGGGAAATAAAATAGTCGTTCCCGTTATTGATAAAGGCTTGTTCCTTTTAAATGAAGAAAATAATACGTTTAGCTGGATTAAAAATAGTGAGCTGCTGCAAAATGAAACCATTTCCTTTATTCTTCAAGATAAGGACGATTGGTTGATTGGCACCCAGCTTGCTGGCATTTTCAGGTATAATGGTCGCGTTTTTAAACCTTGGGAAAACCCTTTAAATAATGTCTTAAAACAAAAACAACTCAATAAGGCTATTAGATTGAATGATGGAAGTCTTGTCCTGGGTACAGTGTTGGATGGATTGTTTATTGTTGACTTAAATGGCCAGTTAAAACTTCATTTGAACAAGGAAAATGGGCTGCAAAATAATACGATACTGTCTTTATTCGAAGACAAATTGCAAAATCTTTGGGTCGGCTTAGATAAAGGAATCGATTTTATTCACCGTTCTTCTCCGCTCTCATATTACCATGATACTAAAGGTGTTTTGGGTACGGTTTATACGGCCATAATGGATGGAAATTTATTTTACGTCGGCACAAATCAAGGGGTTTTTGTTAAAAATAAATTGGAAAAAAAGCCATTTTCTTTTATTGAAGGCACCCAGGGACAGGTTTGGCAGTTGTTGAAACAGAATAATAAACTCTTGTGCGGACATAATAGTGGAACCTTTTTATTGGAAAATGGAAAGCCTAAACTTATTTCAAATATTACCGGTGGTTGGTCATTTTGTGAAATTCCCGGCAAAAAAAATGAACTATTACAATCTACCTACACAGGTCTTGCTTTATTTACTTTCCAAAATAATAACTGGATATTAAACAAAAGATTAGATGGTTTAAATGAGCCTATCAGGAAAATATTACCCGCAGGGGATAATTATTTTTGGGCCTTACATGCTAATAATGGATTGTATAAACTAAAGATTGACTGGCGTAAAGGAGCCATAGTATCTCAGGTGAAACTAGAAAAAAAGGACGGTTTGTCAGACCAGACCAGATTGGATATTCGCTTTTATAGAGATACGCTGGTGGTACATACAAGAGATATGAATTTTTATTTTAATGAAACATCTCAAAGGTTTTTTCCCTGGAAGGAGCATTCATTGGAAAAAGGGTCTATTTGGTTGGAAGCTGAAAATGAAGGTTTTACTTACAAGAATAATCAATTGAAGCATTGGAAAAATAATGAAATAAAGGCTATTAATCCCATCTCTATGATTCCGGAAAATGAACACATTGTAAATTTGAACAAGGAGGAATTTTTTATTGGTTTGGAAGATGGTTACGCTCTAATTCCTAAATATAAATATGAAAATACTTTTCTAAGAAATAAACTTTTTTCTCCTCTCCTTAGTGAACTCAAGGCTCAGTCAAAAGATGGGAAGCCAGTGGTTTTGAACTGGGTTAGTAATGGCAAAACGGAAGGGGTGGAAATTCCCCCCTCAGGTTATAATCTTAGCGTTAAATTTGGATTTCCTTCTTTTGAAAGTGGTGTTTTATTCAGATTCCGATTGATTGGATGGCAAGATAACTGGTCGTCCTGGCAGGTAATGAGGTCTCTGAACTGGAATAATTTGTCACCAGGCGATTATATACTTGAAATTCAAGCTAATATTTCTCCAAAAAAACTAAGAGTGCCCATTTTTGTCTTGCCTCAATGGTACCAAACCGTCTTTTTCAAAGTTGGAATGATTTTCCTTTCGCTCTCCCTTCTCTTTTTTCTCCTTAAATCTTACCTGAAAAGCATTGAAATCAGTCATCAAAAACAAATCAAGAAAAAGGAATTTGAACTGGAGCAGCAGGTTGTTAAAGCAAAAAATGAACAGTTGGAGGCTGATAACCTCAATAAAAGCAGAGAGCTGGCCAACGCTACTTTTACCCTGATTCACAAAAATGAATCTTTGCTTAGCGTTAAGGAAGAACTCGATATAATGAAATCTGAGTCATCGTCTAAATTATTCGATGGTCATTATAAAAAATTAATAAATATTCTCGATAATCAACTGGAAAATGAAAAGGACTGGCAAATTTTTGAAAGTAATTTTAATGAGGTCCATGACATTTTTTTTAAAAAACTGAAACATCAATTTCCTGATCTGACGCCCGGAGACCTAAAATTAGCAGCGTATCTTAAAATGAATCTGTCGTCTAAGGAGATTGCTCCATTATTGAATATTTCTATCCGTGGTGTAGAAAATAAACGCTACCGCCTTCGTAAAAAAATGAATTTGGAAGAGGACGATAATCTCACCAATTTCATGATAGACTATTGATTTACTTAAGTTCTCACTACCCAAAATCTGCCTTCGCTGCCTTTACCCATTTTATAATTTTTTTTTGAATGGCGTAGTAGTAGTGTAGTGGTTTTTCATACTTCTTATCTCCAATTGTTGCATCTTGTACTTTGAAATGAGTAAAATACATTTCAAGAAGCAAGTGCAGGTTGTGTTTGCCAAACAAAATTTCGAATGGTAAAACTACTTATTGGTAGATTGGCGTATCTGTTAGGTCTTACATTATTTGGTTTAGTACCTCTACTGGCCCAACAGGAAGTCTATTTTTTTAGAGAAAGTAATCAAGGTAGTTTCTATGATTCTGGATTAGCCTTTAAGTCCGGCAATAGTTATATCGAACAGGCAGGTTCGACAAATGATAAAATTCCGGTAGAACTTTCCATGCCGGCTTATCAAGGGAAACATAGCCTTCGTATAAACTGGATTTCGAGAGCAGGTGGAGATTGGTCCGCGTTGATTATTGCCCCCGGATTTCCATTCCTCGACCTTAGCAGTATGGATACGCTCTCGTTTGCTTTGTTTTCAAAAAATGGTTTAGATAAAGCAAATATGCCATATCTTTTTTTTGAAGGTGCTCCTGGCAATACAAAAAGTAAGAAATTTCAATTATCCCAGTTTGTTCAAAGTTTACCTGCTGAAAAATGGCAGCTGGTGAATATACCTATTGCTACATTAAAAGCAGAAACGACGGGATCTTCTTTGCAGTGGAATCAAATTAAAGCAGTTATTTTTGGACAAAATACTGCGGATATTTCTGCTCATGTTCTATTGGTAGATGAGGTAAAGGCTTTTAAGGTCGCTACCTTCGTAGAAGAAATACCTGCCATAGTTACCTCGTTTAGAACTAAATCTTATCCCGCTCACATTGCGTTGCACTGGAAAATTCCGGCTCAACCCGCTCCAGCAAAATTTAAAATACTTCGTTCTGCCGATCAGTGGAAATCTTTCGTTCAACTACCCTTACTTTCTGGTAAAGATTCTCTCTATCTCGATTATTTTCAAAATATTGATACCTCTGTCATTTACAGTTACAAAATATTAGCATTGAATAGTCAGGGTGCTTTCAATGAGAATAATGAAACAAAAAATGCTAGATTATTCAAATTTACAGATGATGAATATTTGGACATGGTGCAGGAATACACCTTTCGCTATTTTTGGGATTTTGCACATCCCTCAAGTGGTATGTCCCGGGAAAGAAATACTTCCGGAAATCTGGTGACTACCGGGGGGAGTGGCATGGGGATTATGGGTTTGTTAACGGGCATTGAACGAGGGTACATAACACGAAAGCAAGGAATCGATCGCTTACATAAAATAGTTGCCTTTCTGGCATCATGTGATAGATTTAAAGGGGTATTTCCACATTGGCTCAATGGTGATTCTGGGAAAGTTATCCCTTTTAGTGCTCGTGACGATGGTGGCGACTTGGTTGAAACCTCCTTTTTGATGCAGGGATTATTGGCCGCCAAAGGCTATTTTGATTTGGAAACAGAGGAAGAAAGACGGTTGAGAACTAATATCACAGCGCTCTGGGAAGCCGTTGATTGGCAGTGGCACAGACAGCAAAATCAAAATGTTCTATATTGGCATTGGTCTCCTGTTCACCAGTTCGCTATGAATTTTCAACTTCGCGGATGGAATGAAGCTTTGATCACTTATATATTAGCTATTGCCGCACCCGTTCATTCTATACCTGCAAATTTATACCATGAAGGATGGGCAGGTTCAAAGTATAAGTCTGGTTTAACTTCTTTCGGGTATCGTTTGGATATAGGTGGATTTAGAGGCGGACCTTTGTTTTTTGCCCATTACTCATTCCTTGGCTTTGATCCCAGAGATAAAAGGGACGCTTATACCGATTATTTTAAACATAACACCAATCATACGCTCATCAACCGGGCTTATGCTATACAAAATCCCAAAAATTTTAAAGGCTACAGTGAAAATAGCTGGGGATTAACAGCCAGCGATGATCCTATAGTTGGATATCTGGCGCACGAACCTACCCCTGAACGCGATAATGGTACCATTGCTCCTACCGCCGCATTGAGCAGTATTGTTTATACCCCAAAAGAATCTATCGCCGCTCTAAAGCATTTTTATCACCAGCATGGGAAAGATTTATTTGGCCCTATGGGCTTTTATGATGCATTCAACCTGGAAAGGAATTGGTTTGCTGACTCATACCTGGCTATTGATCAGGGACCTATTTTAGTTATGATTGAAAACTATCGGAGCGGTAAAATCTGGGAATCTTTTATGAAAAATCCAGAGATTAATAAGGCACTCGAGCAGATTGGGTTTTCTAAAGTGGTGAGTTCTGACCGTGTTGGATTATTAGACCAGGCCAATATTTCGATTTATCCAAATCCAGTAAGCAATGGTGTAATTCAAGTGTCTGTAAATCAATTAATAAAGGGAGATATTACATTTTCTTTAGTAAACATGCAAGGCCAGGAAATGTACAAATGGGAAAAAAGAGAGATGTATTTATCTGCATCTCAACAAACATTGATCTTGCCAAATCATCTTCGCGGAAGCTACCTTCTGCTCATTCAGTCGAATCAAGAAAAGGCAGCAATGCCTGTTTTTATACATTAATTAACATTATTCAAAACGCGTCATTATGATGAAAAGAAGTTTACTCAAAATGCTGCTACTGGCCCTACCCTTTTTGGGCCAGGCTCAGGTAGTACTGGAAAATTTTGAAGCTACTGCTAAACTTCCCTGGAATCCGATTGAAGGTTCATTTGCTGTGGTCGATAACCCTGCGGGTGGAGATGTTCTCGGTATCAATACAGGGGGAAAAGTAGGTGCCTATACCAAGAAAAAAGGCTCTGCCTACAGCTTATTTCTGGCGGAACTTAGTGCTCCAATAGATATGACAACCAATAATCAGGTAAGGATTATGGTTAAAGCTCCCGTTGCTACTTCCTTTATTCTTAAATTGGAGGGTTCTTCTGCTCCTATCGAGGAAAAAAAGAAAATAGCTGTGGCTGGACAATGGATTGAATATACCTTCAATTTTAGTGCCGCCGCCGATCGTAAACTAAACAAAATTCTTTTGTTTTTCGATCCGGGGGTAGATACTTCCGGCGCAACGTATCTTTTTGATAATTTGGTTATTGAGCCATCCGGTGCGTGTAAAGGGGTAGCTAGAAATGCTGCCATCTGGGACGATTTCGATTGTCAGAGAAATGTTCAGGTAGCTATTCCTGGCTTAACGGATCTTACCGCTGTGGTGAATCCTGATAAATCAGGCATAAATACCAGTGCAAAAGTAGGACGCTATAAAGATACAGATTCTGAGTGGCATGCCATGGTACTGGATTATGGAGAGAATATTCCATTAGACAAGTTAAGTCAGGCTAAAATTAAAGTGTGGGCTCCTGTAGCAGGTATGCTTTTATTTAAATTGGAAGGTGGAGATTCTCCTGCAAAAGAGGTGCCAGTACAAATAACAGAGTTAAATAAATGGGTGGAATATACCATTGATTTTACCTCTCAAGTGGCGGCTAAACATAAAAAGTTAGTCCTTTTCTTTAATGCAGGAAAATTACCTGGCGCAAATGATGTTTATTTTATCGATGATCTTCGTTTCGAAGCCAGACCAACCAGCTTAGTGTTAGAAGACTTTGAACCTACTGCGAAATTGCCATGGAAAGCAGCAGATGGTGCTTTTGCCCTGGTGGATAATCTGCCTGGTGGTGATACACTAAAACTAAACGCAAGTAAAAAAGTAGGTGCTTACACTAAAAAGAAAGGTGCTGAATACAGTCTATTTATTGCTGAATTGACTCAACCTTTAGATTTGACCGTATATAATACGTTTAAAATTCATGTTAAATCGCCAGTAACTACTTCTTTCCTTTTAAAACTGGAAGGTGCTTCTGGAAATATTGAAGAAAAAAAGAAGATTGCCGTTGCAAATCAATGGGTAGAATATACCTTCAATTTTAGTGCCGCTGCAGCAAAAAAAGATTTTAAGAAAATCATCATTTTCTTCGATCCTGGTACCGCTGATTCTCAGGATACTTACCTGTTTGATAACTTGGTTGCCGTTGAATCTGGTGCATGTGCAGGTGTTGCAAAAAATATTGAAGTACTCGACGATTTTGACTGTCAACGTAATATCTCTTATGCTATGCCAGGATGGGATGATGTCGTTGCCGTTAAAAATCCAGATCCTTCCTCAATTAATGAAAGTGCTAATGTTGGTAGATACAAAGATACTGGCGGAGAATGGCATGCATTGGTTGTCGATTATGGTGAAAATATTCCATTGGGCGACAGAAATGTATTCAAAATTAAAGTCTGGGCTCCCGTTGCTGGTAATCTTTTAGTGAAATTAGAAGGGGGAACTTCACCCGCTAAAGAGGCGCCGATAGCTATTACTCAGTTAAATAAATGGGTAGAGTACAAAGTTGATTTCAGTGGTGAAGCGGGAAACAGCCATAAGAAATTAGTGCTTTTCTTCAATGCAGGCAAAAATCCTGGTGCTAACGATACCTATTATATAGATGATATGAAACTTGAAGCTCAACCTTCAGGTATTCTGGAAGATTTTGAACCAAAAGCCAAATTAGCCTGGGAAACTTTCGGTGCAGAAGCAGTTTTTGGAAAATTCAATGGTTTAATCGCAAATCCTGATAAAACAGGTGCTAATACCACGACTAATGTTGGTTCCTATAAAAAAGGTTCATCCGCTTTAGGTGGTGTGAAATCATTGCTTCCAACTGGATTTAAATTAACAGAATTACCTCAGCTGAATGTACAGGTTTGGGCTCCCGCTGGCGCTAAATCGCTTACCGTTAGGCTAAATTCTGCTACACAAGGTCTAAAAGAAGTGAACAGACCAATTACTGAAACTAAAAAATGGGTAGATCTTTCTTTTAACTTTGATAATTTCAAGGCGATTACCGATTTTGAGACGGTAGAAATTATTTTTGACCCTGCTTTGGCAGTGGCAGATACCTGGTATTTCGATAACCTTTCTCAAACTAAAGCAACGGTTAATCCTTGCGAAGGAACTGTGCCCGTTGCAGGTGTAGTAGATGATTTTGATTGCCAAAGAAATGCCATTGTTTCTACAACGGGAGGAAATTTCCTTGAGGTAATCAAAAATCCTGATGCTTCTGGCATTAATTCTTCAGCTAACGATAAAGTTGGAAAATATAATGACCCTTTAGATGAATGGAGCGCTATTGTATGGGATTTTGGAAAGGAAATTGACCTGAGTGTCCAAAATCAACTTAAGTTAAAAATCTGGTCACCTGTTGCCGTTCCATTAATGTTTAAATTGGAGGGCGGACAACAAGTTGAAGTTCTATCTGAGGTGAAAGCTGCTAACGCAAAAAAATGGGTTGAATACTTGATCGACTTTAAAGGTGCTGTCGGAAAAGGTAATAAAAAATTAGTCATTTTCTTCAACCCTGGGAAAATGCCAGCCGCGCCACTTTCTTATTTTATTGATGATCTCGAATTCGTCCGCGCTCCTTACACAGGTTGTATTTCTACTTTTGAAACGCCTCTTGATAATTTAGGCAAATTCCAATATTTTGCCAATGGCGATATTGACGGTAAACAAGTCGATTTTGTGATTGATAATCCTAAAAAGGGTGGCATAAATATGTCAAATAAAGTAGGTGAATTTATCGAAAGACCAGGGGGTGAAATTTATGCTGGTATGTTTTCTACAGGTCTTCCTGCTACCGTTGTTGTACCAAATAACAGCAAGAAAGTTTCTATGAAGGTCTGGATGGATCAAGCAGGTGAAGTAGTCTTCAAATTAGAAAGAGGGGTAAATGGTGAACCTCAAACAGGTGATACCAAAGTAAAATATACTACGCCAAATCAGTGGCAGACACTTACTTGGGATTTTAGCGAAAAAATTCCTGATAATGCTGTATATCAAGTGATTACATTAATCTTGAATTTTGATGTTACGCCAACCACAGAAAAAAGATATTATTTTGATGATATTGCCATTGGTAATGCATCTTGTGGAACGCCAACGCCAAACGTCGAAGTAAATATTGATCCGCTTACCATTTTCCCTAATCCTGCAGCCGATCGTCTCGAGGTTAGAAATATGAATAAGGTGAACAATCTGGTTATTTATAATGCATTGGGTCAACAACAAGGCATTATTCAAGCAGCTGGACAAGACGCCATGTCATTGGACATTTCTCATTTACAAAAAGGAATGTATATCCTGGCTGGCTTCTCAAAAGAAGGTAGTCTTATTTCAAATGCAAGGTTTATAAAAGAATAAACAGGGTAGGGCGGTTTCCTTTTATAAAGGGAAATCGCCCCTCTTTTCTTTTTTATCCCAAACTTTTATTTCTAAATCATGACTTATTTCAGAATTTTATTCATTTTGTTTGTTTTTACGGTGTCTGATTTGCTTTCTGTTCAGGCACAATTCACAACAGTTCCCCCTTTTTCAAATGAAGTGTTAAAGGAGAGAACCTTTAATTATTTTTGGAAACTAGCCGATCCTACTTTCGGTCAGGTGCCCGACAGATACCCTTCATTGACTTTTTCCAGTATTGCTGCTACTGGCTTTGGAATTACCTCCTATATCGTAGGAGCAGAAAATAAATATATCTCTCGTTCTGCCGCTGCGGAACGCACGCTTAAAACATTAAAGGCTTTATATGGCCTTAAACAAGGAGCTGAATCAACAGGGGTTAGCGGATTTAAAGGCTTTTTTTATCATTTTTTAACGCTGGATAAAGCGGAACGATTTAAAAATGTTGAATTATCAACCATTGATACGGGGCTGCTCATGGCTGGCGTTTTAGCTGCAATGAGCTATTTTGATGCTCCAAATCCAACAGAGAAAAAAATCCGGCAATTAGCCGATAAATTATATCGTCGTGTAGATTGGGACTGGGCCATGAATAATAATCCACACATGTCTATGGGTTGGCATCCTGAAACGGGTTTCATTAAGTCAGAATGGCAAGGTTATAATGAAGCAATGATTTTGCTTGTTATGGCCATGGGTTCTCCAACGCACCCAATTCCTTCCAACAGCTGGGAAAAATGGTGCGAAACTTACCAGTGGGATTCTTTTGAAGGTTATGATTATGTAAATTTTGAACCCCTTTTCGGTCATCAGTATAGTCACATTTTTATTGATTTTAAAGGTATAAAAGATCCGTATATGCAGAAAAAAGGGATTGATTATGCTGAAAATACGCGGAGGGCTACCCTCGCTAATCAGGCTTATTGTATAAGGAATCCAAAACAATTTGAAGGATATTCTGCATTGGAATGGGGTTTAACGGCTTGTGATGGACCTGCTTATGATAAAAGAGTATGGAAAGGTCAGGAAATAAACTTTCAGGAATATAGTGCAAGGGGCGCAGCCGCTACCCGTATTGTGGACGATGGTACTATAGCTCCAACTGCTGCCGGTGGATCCATTCCTTACGCTCCTGAAGTGTGTATCCCAACATTGGCGCATTTATGGAATACTTACTCCGATAATTTAGTAGGTGAATTCGGATTTAAAGATGCCTTCAATAGAACTTATACTTTTAATTCGAAGCAACCTAATGGCTGGTTCGACAAAGATTATCTCGGTATTGATCAAGGCCCAATCCTTCTACAAATGGAAAATTATCAATCGGGCCTCATTTGGAATGTGATGAAAAAAAATCCACACATAAAAAGAGGATTACTAAAAGCGGGATTTAAAGGGGGCTGGCTTCAATAATCTTCTCGGTTACTTTGTTTAACTTTTAAAGACATTTGTAATGCAACCAAAAATTACTTTTTTTAGACTTTTAGGCCTGAGTGGGATTATCTTTTTGTCCCACTTTCTTAAGTTTGATCAGCTCTTCCGAGAACAATTTACCACGGCAAATAAACCGGTAGGTTTAGTGGATTCTCTTTTATCTATAATGACTTTAGAGGAAAAAGTAGGCCAAATGACGCTATTTACCAGCGATTGGGAACTTACAGGTCCCACTTTGCGCGCTAACTATAAAGAGGACATACAAAATGGTCGCTGTGGTGCCATTTTTAATGCCCATACCGCTGCTTATACGCGAGAACTTCAGAAAATAGCCGTAACTGAAACCAGATTGGGTATCCCCCTTCTTTTTGGTTACGATGTTATCCATGGATATAAAACTATTTTTCCCATTCCTTTAGGGGAATCAGCCAGCTGGGACTTAGAGGCCATTGAAAAGTCGGCCAGGGTGGCTGCTGACGAATCAACAGCGGCAGGTTTACATTGGACTTTTGCCCCTATGGTCGATATTTCAAGAGATCCACGATGGGGAAGAGTGGCAGAAGGTGCTGGCGAAGACCATTATTTGGGAAGTAAGATTGCCGCTGCCAGAGTAAAGGGTTTTCAAGGAGATAGCCTGAAAGATTTGAATACTATGCTGGCTTGTGTTAAGCATTTCGCCGCTTATGGCGCCCCTCAGGCGGGGAGAGATTATCATTCTGTCGATATGTCTGAAATGACACTTCGTGAAATTTATCTGCCTCCCTACAAAGCGGCTATTGATGCCGGGGCAAAATCGGTTATGACTTCTTTTAATGATGTTTTTGGTGTGCCCGCCACTGGCAATGCCTATTTGCTAAAACAAATTTTAAGAGATGAATGGGGGTTTGATGGATTCGTGGTTACTGATTATACTTCTATAAACGAAATGGTCGCCCATGGCGTTGCTGCCAATGAAGCCGATGCCGGCCTTATGGCTGCAAAAGCTGGCGTCGATATGGATATGCAAGGCGCAGTTTATTATAAATACCTCCTTCAACAGGTTCGTTCTGGTCAAATTTCTATGCGTTTAATAGACGAAAGTGTAAAACGTATTTTGAAAATAAAAGAAGATTTAGGTCTCTTTGAAGATCCTTACCGTTATTGTAATGCTGAAAGAGAAAAACAAACGATTCTTTCTCCTTCCAACAGAGCTGCTGCCAGAGATGTGGCAAAAAAATCAATCGTTTTACTCAAAAATCAAGGTAATATTCTTCCCATCGATGTAAATAAAGGTCAGAAAATAGCTTTGATCGGTCCCTTAGCAGAAACTCAAAAGGAATTGCTAGGCTCCTGGTCAGCAGCAGGTCTTGATACCGATTGTGTTTCCCTTAAAACGGGTCTGTTATCTCAACTTAAAAATCCTTCTCTCTTACAGTCCGTAAAAGGTTGCGCCATTACTGGAAATGATAAGACTGGTTTTAATGCTGCATTGGCGGCTGCTAAAAAAGCAGATATTGTGATCATGGCGCTAGGAGAAGAAGGCTTGATGTCAGGGGAAGCTGCCAGCAGATCCGATATTCATCTGCCGGGTGTTCAGGAAGACCTTTTAAAGGCTATTTCCGCATTGGGAAAACCAATTATTGTGGTATTGATGAATGGCAGACCTTTAATTTTGGACCAGGTTGATTTGAATGCAGATGCGATAGTAGAAACCTGGTTTTTAGGAACAGAAGGTGGAAATGCCATCGCCGATGTCCTTTTTGGAAAATATAATCCCTCTGGAAAGTTACCCATGACTTTTCCAAGAAATATGGGTCAAATTCCCATCCATTACAATGTTAAATCCACAGGAAGACCTTTTGATGCTGTAAATAAATATACTTCAAAATATCTGGATAGTTCAAATGAGCCGCTTTATCCTTTTGGTTTCGGACTGAGTTACACCACATTTGAGTATTCGTCCATCGCTTTGAATGATAAAATAATGACGAAAAATAGTCCGGTTGAATTTTCTGTGGTAGTGAAAAATACAGGTGCTATGGCCGGTGAAGAGGTCGTTCAATTATACATTAGAGATGTAGTGGCCAGTGTTACCAGACCTGTAAGAGAGCTAAAAAGATTTGAAAAAATAAATCTTAAGGCTGGGGAAGAAAAGATGATTAAATTTACGCTCTCTGTAAATGATCTTACCTTTTATACCCCACAAAATTTACCTGTTTGGGAACCTGGGCTAATTGAGGTCTTTATCGGTGGAAATTCACTGGCTACCCAGAAAACTCAATTTTCTTCGGTTCAATAATCCAATGAAATAGCTTAAAATTTTAATTCTATGATGTTTTATATCACAAATAAGTTTTTCATTCGAAGTCTATTCGCTGTGAATATTCTTCTCCTATGTTCTTTTTCAGGTTTTTCTCAGTTTCGGGTGAAAGGAAAAATAACCGACGAAAAAGGAGAATCACTGATTGGCGTTAACGTTATGTTGAAAAATACGAGTGTCGGTACCTTGTCCGGCCTCGATGGTAGTTATAGCATTGAAGTATCTGATAAACAATCTATTATTGTTTTTTCGTACGTGGGCTATGGTACTAAGGAAATAGGTGTTAATGGTATGGCTGAAATCAATGTTGTGTTGAATGAATCTGCTGAATTATTAGACGAAATCGTTGTCATTGGTTACGGCTCACAAAGAAAAAGTGATTTAACAGGCGTAGTTAGCTCTATAAAATCTGAAGATCTTCAAAAAGTTGCCTCGGCAAATATTACTCAGGCTTTACAAGGCAAAATTGCTGGTGTTCAGGTTGTTTCTGGAAGTGGTCGTCCTGGGGAAGCACCTATTGTTAGAATCCGTGGAACAGGTACCCTCAACGGGGCCTCACCCATTTATGTGGTGGACGGGCTTATTCTGGATAATATCGATTTTTTAAATGCTACGGACATTGCCTCCATGGAAGTACTTAAGGATGCTTCGGCTGCGGCTATTTATGGAACCAGAGGCGCTAATGGTGTCATCATTATAACGACCCGTCAAGGTTCGAAAAATACAAAGGCCCAAATACGATTTAATGCATGGCAAGGGGTGCAGCAACCTGCAAAATTATTATCGCTGACTAATGCCAGTGAATATGGATTGTTGGTTAACGAATTATCTAACAGACTCGTTTTTCAAAATCCTGGTTCTTTAGGGCAGGGAACGGATTGGCAAAATGAAATTTACAGAAATGCAGCTTTTAGTAGTTATAATCTTCAGGTTAGCGGTGGTTCAGATCAAATGACGTATAGCATTAGTGGTGATGCCTTTTTACAAGACGGTATTATAAAATCATCCTATTTTAATCGCTATTCTTTGCGTATTAATAACACCTATCAAATAGCTCCATTTATTAAAATAGGTCATAATATTTCATTTGTTCAGTCTGCAGCAAATCGCGAACCAGGGGGTATCGTTTTCAATGCCTATGCTGCCGATCCTACAGCTCCCGCAGTAGATGCCGATGGAAATTTTGGAAATACTTCGGTCTTGTCTAATGTAAGCAATCCTGCAGCACAGCTTAAATATAATGCCTATAACAGGTCGAGTGGTCAGCAAATGGCGGGAAATGCTTTTGTCGATGTAAATCCTTTTAAAAATCTTACCCTGAAAAGTAGCATTGGATTCAATTCATTTTCAAATAAGAGTAAAAGTTTTGAACCACAATTTTTCGTAAATGATAAACAACAAAATCCCGAGAGTAGATTGTTTGTGGGAAATTCGCAATCTTCAGATTGGCAGTGGGAAAATACAGCCGTTTTTCAAAAGGATTTTAAACAACACCGATTGACTTTGTTAACGGGTTATACCGTTCAGAGCAGACAAGGTGAATTTATGGGTGGTTCAAGAAATAGACTAATTGGCGATACGGAAGATTTTTATTATCTAAATGCGGGCGATGCACAAACAGCTACCAATTACCAGGGGGCAAGTACGCCAGAGCGTTATGAATCTTATCTTTTCAGATCAAATTATGCCTTTAAAGATAAATATTTGCTGACGGTAAGTTTTAGACGAGATGGTTCATCTAAATTTGGCAGTGAAAAAAGAGGCGGAAATTTTCCTTCGCTTGCCTTCGCTTGGCGCGCAAAAGAAGAGTCTTTTTTGAAAAATTTGAAAGGATTAAGTAATTTGAAATTTAGAGCTAGCTGGGGTATCCTGGGGAATGATAAAATTCCTACCGGTGCCGCTATTCCCACAGTTACTAATAACTTAAGTGCCGTTTTTGGACCAGATGAAGCACTCATTTTTGGTGCTTCTTTAGTTACTTTGGCTAACCCATTTTTACAATGGGAACAATCAAGAAGTTTAAACGGTGGTTTTGATATTGGTTTCATAGATAATAGACTTACTGCTGAAATAGATGTTTATCATAGGTTAACCACTAAAATATTGGTGCCCGTGCCTATTCCTGACTATGTCGGTTCAGCGGGAAATCCTTATGTTAATGCCGCCGATGTCGTAAATAAAGGCTTGGATGTTACGTTGAATTTTCAAAATAAAGAGGGTAAACTCAATTATAAGTTAAGTGTTCTCGGTTCTTTCCTAGATAATAACGTCATTTCTCTTGGTTCTACTGGTAATGCTTTGAGAGATGTAGTGATAAATGGTGATTTTGCAACCCTGACGCAACCTGGTTACCCTATTGGTTCCTTTTTTGGATATAAGGTGGCCGGCGTTTATCAAAATGCAGAAGACGTAAAAAAATATCCAAATAATAATCCTGTAAAACCCGGCGACTTGCGTTTTGAGGATATTAATAATGATGGCATCATTAATGCCAAAGACAGAACCTGGTTAGGTAGTCCAATACCTACTTTCAATTATGGTTTTAACTTGGAATTATCATACAGTGGCTTTGATTTTAACGCCGATTTTAATGGGGTGTATGGAAATAAAATTTTAAATGCTAAAAAAATGTTTCGCGGATTCGGTATTCCAAATTTTGAGACATCCTTCCTAAACAGGTGGAATAAAGATAATCTTTCCACAACAGATCCACGAATTACCAATGGAGGGTACCCCAATTTTGTAGTCTCAGATCATTTCCTTGAGGATGGATCATTTTTTAGATTACGGACCCTGGGACTTGGTTATACCTCAGCTGATGGTTTGGTCAAAAAATTAGGCATCAGATCACTGCGAATTTATGCAACGGCTAATAATTTATTTACCTGGACAAAATATACAGGATATACCCCAGAAGTTGGGTCAGAAAATGTGCTTCAGGTAGGTATTGACAGAGGAATTTATCCTTTGTCTAAAACCCTGGTTTTTGGTATTCAGTGTAATTTTTAATTCGTAGAATAATAGAACATGAAAAATATATTTCCTCCATTTCGTTTGATTTTTGTAATGTTTGCCCTTGTTTTCTATCCTTCTTGTGGGGAAGAATTTCTACAGGTAAAGCCATTAGGTGAGATTAATGCGCAGAATTTTTTCCAGGAAGAAAAGCAGGGTGGCTGGGCTATTAACGCCATTTATAACCAGATGAGGAGTTGGGATTTTGTCTCATTTCCCTACTTAGGGATGACGGATATCGTTTCAGATGATGCGGTAAAAGGTAGTTTTCCTGCTGATGCAGAACGTTTGAATGCTTTTGACGATTTTATTTACGATTCAAGGAATCCTGAGGATATCAGGCAAACCTGGAGAGGATATTATCAAGCTATCTTTAGGGCAAATGTGGCCATTGACGGGATACCAAGGATTCCTAAGATGAATGAAACGCTTAGAAAAAAATGGCTGGGCGAAGCTCATTTTCTAAGGGCTCATTTTTATTTTAATCTGGTTCGATGGTTCGGTTCTGTTCCATTGATTACCAAACCATTAACGCAAGATGAATTCTACACTCAGGAACGGGCAAGTGTAGAAAAACTCTATGAACAGATTAAGTCAGATTTAAATGTAGCGATAAGCAGTTTACCGCTTAAATCGGCCATGGAACCCATTGATCTGGGCAGAGTTACTAAAGGTGCTGCTGCTGGGTTACTGGCAAAAGTCTTTTTAACGCAAGGCGATTTTACCAATGCAGCTAAATGGGCGAAAGAGGTCATAGATTCTAAAGAGTATTCTCTTTATCCTGATTATGCAAGACTTTTCAGGAAAGAAGGGGAGAATGGGGTAGAGTCACTCTTCGAAATTCAAGCTACTGCCTTAGAGGCATCTTACGCAGGTGCTACCGTATTTAACATGGTGCAAGGGGTTCGCGGAAGTCCAAATTTGGGCTGGGGATTCAATAATCCTTCGGACGATTTGGTTCGCTCTTATGAACCAGGTGATCCACGCCGCGATGCCACGGTATTATACGTGGGAGAAGTACTTCCCGACGGGTCAGGGGTCATTGAGGATAATCCTTCTATGGAAAATGAAAGATATAATCAAAAGGCCTGGGTAGAATCCCACCCTGGACTTCAGGACAATGGCCCCGGAAATATTAGAATACTTCGATATGCCGATATTCTATTAATTGCCGCAGAGTCTTTAAATGAAATTAACAATCCAACGGAAGCACTAAAATATTTAAATCAAGTCAGGCAAAGGGCCAGAGGCACGAGAACAACGGTTTTACCGGACGTCGTTTCAGTTGATAAAGTTACCCTTAGAGAGCGAATTTGGAAAGAACGCCGCATTGAATTGGCCATGGAACAACAGCGTTGGTTTGATTTGGTGAGAACGGGGCAGGTGGAAAAGGTGATGAAAAATCTTGGTAAGAATTTTATCAAGGGTAAGCATGATTTATTTCCTATCCCACAAACAGAAATAGATTTGAGCGAAGGAAAAATGACCCAAAATCCAGGGTATTAGTATAGACGCGATGCATCGCGTCTTTGTTCAGACAGCGATGCATCGCTTTTTCTCCCCTACAGGTTTTATATGTGAAATTTACCCACAACACACCAAGTGAAAGAGGGTGAAATTTATATTGAAACCTTTCGGGATGGATAGCCTGACAGTGGTGTGCCATTGTCCTAAATTAGCTTTCCTTTCTTTATTCATTTTACACTTTTTTGTGTAAACCTATTTTAGAACAAGTCAGTTTTAGTAAAAAGGTACTTTATTCTATTTAAGCTCTACTTACCTCAAAAAAAAATTAGAGCTCACTAACCAAAAATTTATTAAAATGGATTAGTTTTGATTTTTATTTTTATTTTTATTGAAAATGGTTGTTTATAGATGCTATTATTGAGTGGTCTTGGTATTTTTTTTTCAATTATTTTGTTAACTTATAACAAAGGCTATAAATCTGCAAATATTTATTTAGGACTATTCTTATTTTCTTTCAATATAATTACTCTTACACATTATTTCTATGCATTTAATAATTCTAAAGAATTAATAGCTTTTGTATGGAGTGTTCCATTAAACGGATTGGCTTATGCCATTGGACCTTTGGCTTTTTTGTATGTTCGATCCATATTAACGGATAGTAGCTTTTTTACAAAACAGGACTGGGTTCATTTCATTCTATTTGCTCTTATATTTTTTGGGAGATTACCATCTAATTTTGAAAGTTGGGAAACAAAATTAGTCTTAGCAGATGAATTTATTCATGATTCATGGAGAAACTTTAGTTATTCAAAATTAAATGTTTTATTACCAGTACGAATAAATTATTTATTGAAGGGACTTCATTTTTTACTTTACTTATTAGCCATCTGGTATTTAATCTTGACGACTAAATTTAAAAAGTCCTCAAAGAATGAATACCCAAAACAGGTAAAAATAGTTAGCAACTGGCTTTTCATTTTTGCTGTTATTGTTTCATTCTTGGGCTTTCTTTTTTCCAGAATAATTCTAAATTTTTTAGATGCTGAGGATAGAATTACTTTACAGAATGAAGGAAATATTCTATTTTCACTTGTGTTCGTTGGATTTTTAATCTTTATTATAGGCCTTGTTCTTTACCCGCAAATATTATATGGCCTTCCATTGGACAGGACGTCATTGATAATTAATGCTAATGAGTCTTCTATATCTGAAAAAGGAAAAATAGAAACTATTTCATTTGATGAAGATTATATTGAAAAAATCAGATTATTACTTTTGAACTGGATAGAGCAAAAAAAATATTTAGATGCTGAATCAACGACCTCTAGTTTATCGAAGGATATTGATTTACCAAATCATCATGTCACTTATTTTTTTAATAATGTCAATGATGAAAAATATATTGAGTGGCGAAATAGAAAGAGGATTGAGTACGCAATGAGTTTAATAAATTCTAAAAATGGATATAATAAAACCATTGAAAATTTAGGCAAAGAAAGTGGTTTTAAATCTTATTCTGCTTTTATTCATAGCTTTAGGGAAATTACTGGAAAATTGCCAAAAGATTATATTAGGGATTTAAAAAGATAGTCATTACCCGTAGAGGCGATGCACGCATCGTCTCACTGCCACGTCAGGTTCCAATAATACATTTACCTCCAATTCCTCCCTTTTGAATCACGATTCACAGGATATTGAGTATTACAAACGTGGTAGTGTGCATCGTAATATCATGTTTGTAGGGGCGAATTGCATTCGCCCTCCCATGATACAGATGCATTTCCCTATTTGCGGAACAATGTCATTCTTCCTTTATGATAAAGTCGTTTTCTCAAGTTAATTAAATGGATGGATGATCTGTTGTGCGCATGGTAAATGAAAAAAAAAATAGGTAATGGTTAAAAAAGGGCGAATTCAATTCGCCCCTACGTGAACCATTAAACGATGTTGATTGCATCTTGTCTTGAATAAGGATTTACAGGATTTAGAAGATTACAATTGACGTCTTCGATTTGAACTTGAGATGGTTATATGTAAATGGGTTATTTTTTTTCTTCTTTTCGCCGATGCATCGCACGCATCGTCTGCTCCGCGACAGGTTTCATTTAATTAAATCTAATCTGGTATCAGAGTAACCATAAAAATCAAAAAAATCACAGTTCAGACAAAAATTACTTCCCTTATTTGGGATAGTGTTTTGTTTTTTATACCTCTTTTTTTCTTAACTGAATAGTTCATTGGAGGTTCATAAAACCTAAATTCCCAAAACTTTCTAATTTTTTATTTTCAAAAAAGGCCAATATTTTCCCTTTTCGACCATTTTGAGGTTGATTTTGGAACAAATTCCTTTGATTTCTCAGAAATCAAAGGAATTTGTTGGCTGAATATTTTACAAATATTTTGTTTTTTATGAAGTTTGTTCTGTTGAAAATTTAAAAGAACATAACATGAAACTAAGGATTTTATATCTCTTAATGCTCCCTTTATTAGGTTTGGCACAAACGAACTCGAAGGTGGAAATGCCCATGGTGGAAAACACAATCAGTGAAAAGCAGCCATTGGAAATCAAACGCAATGCTACTTACAATCTGGAAGAGATTAAAGTACGCTGGAAGAAGGCGGCTTTGGAGAATTGTCCTGGGGTTCCTTGTACTACGTCTCCAGCATGTACAGCAGGCACACCATCTTCAAGTCCAACAGTACCTTGTGGTAGTCTAATAACTCCTATTACTATAGCGACCACAGGAGCAACAGGAATTGGCTCGATAACGGGTTTTCCTTCTGGTTTTGGTCTTAGCGCTTCCTGGACAGGGAATGTGATAACAATATCTGGGACCCCCACTACTTCTGGTACATTTACCTATACCATACCGTTGACCGGAAGTTGCGGTGGAGTTGTAAATGCAACAGGGACTATTATAGTTCAAACATGTGCCATGTAAGAAATTCAGTTCTTTCCTTTTTTTAGCGCTATTAAAAGAATGGACAACTTTGACAGATTATCTTGGCGGACTAACTGTCGCAGGTACTGTAATGAAAAAAGATGATGCTAAATGGACATCAAACACAGGAACTAATACAAGCGTCTTTTCCGGTCTCCCAGGTGGTTATCGAGTTCCTGGTAGTGCCTCCGGTATTGGAAGCAGCGCTTTCTTCTGGAGTGCTTCCGGGTACGACCCCAGCATTGCATGGAACCGCAGCCTGTCCGGCAGCAATGGCCTCGTGGGCAGTAACGTCACAAACAAGTCCACTGGATTATCCGTCCGTTGCCTAAAGGATTGATTTTTAGGTATAAATAAAATAGTAATCAACTTAAATAAGGTAAATAAAATGGAGGATGCAATTATAGTATAAATAACCAGTAGGATAAAAAGTTCAATTGGGTGAAATTATAATTAAGGGGAAAGTGAAAATTTATTTCTTTTAAACGTCAAAAGGATGCCAAAATTTTAAAATTTTATTTACACCTATTTTGTTTTGAGGTTAATCTGAAGAGGTTAACCTTTTTTTTGCCTGTTAAACAGGTTACCCTTATTTTAAAATCCTGATTAAATTCTGTAAATCTTACTTCTATATATTAAGCTTTTAGTATCTGTCTCAAAATTGAACAGCCGCAGGATTTATACGGTAAACATAGAGTCTCTAGCCGTTTTTTCCTTTATCATATTCTGGGTCTTCAAACCATACCAACGATTTATCATCAGGGTGCCCATTATAAGTAACCGTAATTTCATCGCCCGGAAATATTTCCCGGATGGCATAAATCTCCATGGTTTCTTCCTCCGGATCTACAAAGTACCTGGCGTTGGGCTCATAATCATGATTATAAAGAGATCCAAATCCTAAAGCAATAGCACATTGATTTTCCTCATCTCCCCACAGAAAATAATAATCATGTAAAGTAGAATCATGAATTTTCTGGAAATCTTCTTCGGGTAATACAATCATTGGGCAAACCTCAATCAGCGTTCCTTCTGAAATATAGATGGCAGAAAATACGCCTCTTCCTCCTTTTTCGCTGGGTGCAAAATATATGCCGGGTAATCGTTGCATTGGCTTGTTTTTGAACTTGCAAGGTACAAAATTGGGACGAAGTATCCTTATCTCTATAATTATTACCACTTTTCTACACTTTTAATCACTTGATTATTAGTTAGGTATAAAATGCATTTTTTATTTTTTATAAATTATAAATAAATATAATATGTAAAGTGTTGATATTATTTGCATTGATTTTTGACATTTGAAATATTCATTTTTTTTCATATATTTTTAATAAAAAAGTGGAGGAAAGTGGTAAAAAGTGGAAATATTGATTTACATTTGACAAGCAAAGGAACAAAACAAGATGAATCAATTACTCGGCGAGTATGAGTGTAAAATCGACGAAAAAAGTCGTATGCGTCTGCCCAGTGGATTGATAAGTCAATTGGGGCAAAAGGAGTCCTATGGTTTTGTTGTTAACAGAGGGTTTGAAAAATGTCTCATGTTGTACCCAGAGGAAGTCTGGTTAAAAACGACGGAAGATATTAATCAGCTGAATGTTTATAGCAAAAAGAACAGGGAGTTAGTCCGCTACTTTTACAGAGGTGCTCAAAAAGTTGAGATGGATAGTGCGGACAGAATTTTGGTTTCCCGTCGTTTGCTGGAATATGCAGGTATTGAAAAAGAGGTGATTTTATCTGCATTTAATGATAGAATTGAAATTTGGGCTAAAGAAGTTTATGATCAGCTCATGGATGATGAGCCAGATGATTTTTCTGATTTAGCAGAAGAAATATTAGGGCGTGGTAAACAACCTTTGGAAGATTAAAATTGCAAACGTATGTATCACGAACCTGTTTTAGCAAATATCTCCGTTGAGGCGTTAGAAATTAATCCTGACGGTGTTTATGTGGATGCTACTTTTGGGGGTGGCGGACATGCTAAAAGAATTTTAAATAAATTAAGTGACAAAGGTCGCTTAATCGCTTTTGACCAGGATCCCGACGTTATCGGGAATGTAACACACGATGAAAGACTAATTTTTGTACCACACAATTTCAGGTATATCCGTCGGTTTTTAAAATTGAACGGATACCTGAAAGTGGATGGTATCTTAGCCGATTTGGGTGTTTCTTCTTATCAGTTTGATACCGAATCAAGGGGCTTTAGTTTTCGTATGGATGGTTTACTCGACATGAGAATGAATCCCTCTACAGGAAAATCAGCCGCTGATATTTTGAATACCTACACAGAAGATCAGTTAGTTACTTTATTGAGTGAATGGGGGGAAGTAAGAAATGCAAAATCTCTGGCGAGTGCATTGATTGAATCCAGAAAATTGAATCCGTTTAAGGATATACAAGGTTTTTTGAATGTCGTTAATCCATGGGTTAGGGGAGAGAGACCAAGATATTTGGCTCAGGTTTTTCAAGCTTTAAGAATTGAGGTGAATGAGGAGATGCTGGTTTTAGCAGATTTTTTAAAGCAATCGGTTGATCTTTTAAATGATGATGGATTATTAGTTGTAATTTCTTATCATTCCTTAGAAGACCGTATGGCTAAAAATACCTTGCGATTTGGAAACCCCGAGGGGACCTTACAGCAAGATTTTTATGGAAATATTTATCGTCCTTTCAATATATTAACAAAAAAGGCAATTACGCCCGATGCTGAGGAAATTAAAATTAATTCCAGAGCAAGGAGCGCCAAGTTAAGAGTAGGCCGAAAACTCCCTGTTTAAAAGTTTTGTCCTGAAATGCAGATTGGGCATCTGTAGGCTTTGAGAAAACATTTGTTATGACACGTAATAAGGGGTTGCGAAAATTTTTATTATTAGAGTTTCTCGGTTCTGATGAAATTTTTAATAAGTTGCTTTATGTTCTATTTATTGGCTTCCTGGCCATGCTTTATATAGCTAATTCTCATTTTTCGGAAAGAAGAATAAGGGAAATTCAAGTCCTTCAAGACGATATCAAAGAACTTCGCTGGGAATATATGACCCTCGCAGCGGAAAATAGAGTCAAAGCTCAACGTTCTCAAATGGCAGATAGATTCGCCGTTTTAGGTTTAAAACCTTTCGAACGCAGCCCCTACAAACTGGTTGTTAATCCCAAAAAATCCTATTGAGCGATGGAAATCAGAAATGAAGTGCTTTTTAGAATGTATTTTTTGTTGTTTGGACTGGTACTTCCTTTCGCTTGTCTCGTTGCTTTCAAAACATACGCTGTCACTATCAAAGATGGAAAGAAATGGAGAGATAAAGGGGCAGCGCAGAATATTAAACTTAAGAATCTGGAGGCTCACCGCGGAAATATTCTAACCTCCGATGGGTCACTCCTGGCTACTTCTATTCCTTATTTTGATGTGTATTTTGATCCCGTAGCACCAAAAGACCTGGATTTTAACGAGAAAATAGATTCTTTGGCTTTCGTTCTTCACCATTCCTTGGGTTGGGATAAACGTCCCTCACAGATAAGTGCCCAATTAAAGAACCTAAGGAAAAGTGGAAAAAACAGAAGGTTTCCTATCAAAAAGAAAATAGCGTACACTGAACTTAATAAAATTAAAAATTTTCCTCTCTTCCATTACGGTCAATTCAAAGGAGGACTCATTATTGAGCAATCCAGTAAAAGAAGAATGCCTTTCAATTTATTAGCTCAAAGAACTATCGGCTATCTTAGAGAGGGTGCCAAACCGGTAGGCATTGAAGGATCTTTTAATAATACACTTAAAGGAGCTCCCGGGCAACAGTATATGCTCAGAGTGAGCAGAAAAAATGATATTTGGTTGCCGCTGGAAGATTTGAATAGCATCAATCCTAAAGATGGTAGCGATGTGGTGACTACCTTAGATATAAACTTTCAGGAAATAACAGAAAATTCGTTGCTCAAAGCAATGAAATATCATGAGGCTGAATGGGGAACCGCCGTGGTTATGGAAGTCAAAACGGGAGAGATTAAAGCCATTGCCAATCTGGGCAGGTTTCAAGGTGAATACACAGAGGGGTTCAATTATGCCATTGGTATGTCTGTTGAACCTGGTTCCACTTTCAAAGCTGCAACCATGCTGGCTATCCTTGAAAATACAGATATTAATCTGAATGAGGAAGTTGAAATTTCTAAAGGGGTTGCTGATTTCTATGGAGATAAAATGGTTGATGTAGCTGAAGAAAGTAAGTCCTTAGAATCTATTTCGGTGAGTAGAGCTTTTGAAATTTCTTCGAATGTAGGCATGGCCAGAACCCTGAGCCGTTACTTTTCTGGCTCCGCAGAGGAAGAAGGAAAATTATCCGCCGCCCAATTTTTGAAAACATTAGAGCAATTTAATCTACATAATACCTCGCAAAAAGATATTGAAGGGGAGGCTTTACCCTATTTTAAAAAAGCTTACAGCAGTGAAGATAATTGGAGTGGTACGACACTTCCCTGGATGGCAATTGGATATGAATTAAGTTTGACACCGTTGCAGCTCCTTAATTTTTATAATGCTATCGCAAATGATGGCAAATTAATGCGTCCCTTCCTAGTCAAAGGTGTGCAACACGATGGTGCCTGGATTCAGGAGTTTACTCCCGATGTTATGAAAAAGAAGATTGCCGGTACTGAGTCTATTGCCAAACTCAAAGAATTACTTCGTAATGTAGTAGTTCGTGGAACAGCAAGCAAGCTCAGTACCTCCCAGTATTCTTTCGCGGGAAAAACAGGTACGGCGCAAACAAATTATCAAAGACTTTCCTCTAATGAAGAGCATAAAGGTGGGTACAGAGCTTCTTTTGTAGGCTATTTCCCCGCCGATAATCCTAAGTATTCTTGTGTAGTAGTCATTCATAATCCCTTGAAAAATGGATATTATGGAAGTGATGTGGCAGGTCCTGTTTTTCGCGAAATTGCAGACAAAATTTATTTTTCATCCATTGATCTCCATCCTCCCGTTAATTCAAAAGTGAAACCTCTCCTTGCACAACTTGATTTGCCAGGTTTCGATTTTGGTAATTCAAAGGATATGAAATATCTACTCTCCTTTTTAGATATTCCTTCTGAAGGTCCCTTTGACTCAAACTGGACGGTTTTAAAAGGAAATGAAAATCACCTCGATGTAAAAAAACCTAATATTCAACAACATAAAGTTCCCTCCGTTTTGGGTGCCGGATTAAAAGACGCTATCTATTTATTGGAAAATAAGGGACTAAAGGTGTCCATCGAAGGGGTTGGTAAGGTGGTTCATCAATCGGTGCAACCTGGAACGAAAACAAATGGTCAAACGATTCACCTGATGCTACGATGAAAGAATTGAAGAATCTACTGACTACTGTGCCTCATCGCATTCAAAACGGCCTTGTAAATATTTCTGTTTCAGAGATTACAGCCGATTCCCGTCGTGTGATTCCAGGTGCTGTTTTCGTTGCTATAAAAGGTGTGCAAACTAATGGTCATCAGTATATTCAACAAGCAGTTTTACAAGGTGCAACCTGTATCGTTTGTGAATATTGTGACGTAAATATTCCCGATGAAATATGTGTCGTGGTGGTGGAAAATGCAGGCTACGCCTTTGGATGGTTAATGTCTGCCTGGTATGATTATCCAACCCGGGAGCTCAACGTCGTCGGAGTTACAGGTACAAATGGAAAAACAACCACTGCAACATTGCTTTTTGACCTGTTTACTTCCTTAGGCTATACTTGTGGATTAATATCAACCATTGAAATTAAAATAGCAGATAAGGTTATTCCAGCTACGCATACCACCCCCGATGCCGCTCAATTACAAGGTCTTTTTTCAGAGATGCTTGCCTTGGGTTGTCAGTATGTTTTCATGGAGGTAAGTTCCCATGCCATTCACCAGCACAGAATTGCAGGTATTCAGTTTAAGGGGGCTATTTTTACTAATATAACACATGATCATTTAGATTATCACGGAACTTTTGACCATTATCTAAAAGCTAAAAAACAGTTTTTTGATGACCTGCCAATCGATGCCTTCGCTTTAGTAAATATTGATGACAAAAGGGGAATGGTTATGGTTCAAAACACCAAAGCCGATATTCATACCTATGCATTAAAAAGAATGGCTTCTTTTAAAACTCGTTTGATAACCAATGGTTTGGAAGGGTTACACATAGAGATAAACGGTAAGGAAATGTTTACCAGGCTCATGGGTGAGTTTAATGCTTATAATTTAACCGCCGTATATGCTACAGCTTCTTTACTTGGCGTGGAAGATACCTCGCTGAGAACCAGGCTAAGTGGATTGGCCGCCGCCGCAGGAAGATTCGATTATTTCAAAGTTCCTCAAACTAAGGTCATGGCCATCGTTGATTATGCACATACACCAGATGCCTTGCTTAAAGTGTTAGAAACGATTCATAAAATGAAACCACATAACGTAAACGTGCTTACCGTTATTGGTTGTGGAGGTGACAGAGATCGCGAAAAAAGGCCCAAAATGGCAAAAGTTGCTGCCGATTGGAGCCATCTAATAATATTAACTTCAGATAATCCCAGAACAGAGGAACCGGTGGCCATTATTAAAGAAATGGCTGCCGGACTTTCCTCAGAGCAATTAAAGAATACGCTTCAAATAACGGATCGACGGGAAGCTATTCGAACCGCTTGTCATTTAGTTAAAAATGGAGATATTCTGCTAGTGGCTGGAAAGGGTCATGAGCCGTACCAGGAAATATCGGGCGTTAGATATCCTTTCGATGACAAGGCTATCCTTCGCGAAGCTTTATTGGGTGATTTTAAAGAATTAAATAATTAAGACGCTATGTTAATTGACCTTTTCGAATGGCTGAATCGTTATAGTGGACACTTTCCAGGTGCGGGCCTTTTCCAATATATTACTTTCCGTGCAGGGCTTGCGGTCATTTTTTCATTGGTAATCTCTTTAGTTTTCGGGGGCGCAATTATTAATTATTTACGGAAATTGCAAATTGGTGAGTCTATTCGCGATCTGGGTTTACAAGGCCAGATTCAAAAACAAGGCACACCTACCATGGGCGGAATTATAATTATTCTAGCCATTTTAATTCCTACCTTGTTGGTAAGTCGCCTTGATAATATTTATATTTTAATGATGCTCATCGCCACTATCTGGATGGGTATCATAGGTTTTATAGATGACTATATTAAAGTATTTAAAAAAGATAAGCAAGGTTTAAAGGGTAAATTTAAAATTGCCGGACAAATCGGTCTGGGTCTTATTATTGCCCTCATGATGCTGGGAAGCGACGAAATAGTAGTTCGTATGGATACCGAAGATGCCTTGCTACTTGGTCTGAATGATAAAGACAGGGTAGGTGATTTTATTTACAATCAAACTAATCAGGGAATTTCAGAAAAAGCAGATTATAAAACGACGCTGACGAATATTCCTTTCATGAAGGGAAATCAACTTAATTATGCCGCTTTAATTCCTATTAAAGCGCAGGCAAATAAATATTGGATTTGGTTGATTTTTATCCCAGTCGTTATTTTTATTGTGACAGGTGTGTCCAATGCTGCTAATTTAACCGATGGTTTAGATGGTCTCGCTACAGGCGTTTCGGGGATTATTGCCATGACACTTGGTATCTTCGCTTATGTTTCAGGGAATGCTATTGCCGCCAATTATCTCAATATCCTTCATCTTCCCGGATCAGGCGAATTGCTCATTTTTACGGGCGCGCTACTTGGAGCTTGTCTTGGTTTCTTATGGTATAATAGTTATCCTGCACAAATATTTATGGGTGATACAGGGAGTTTGACTTTGGGGGGAATCATAGGTGCTTTAGCTATTATTTTACGTAAAGAATTGATTTTGCCGGTTTTATGTGGCGTTTTTGTTGTTGAAAGTTTATCAGTAATTATTCAGGTAGCTTATTTTAAATACACCAAAAAGAAATATGGCGAGGGTAAACGTATTTTTTTAATGTCTCCCATTCATCATCATTTCCAGAAAAAGGGAATTCATGAGGTAAAAATAGTCACCCGTTTTTGGTTGGTAGGTGTCTTACTGGCTGTATTCACCCTCATAACTCTAAAAATAAGGTAGCGATGATTCAAGGAAAACGATTACTCATTTTAGGGGGAGGTGAAAGTGGTGTCGGTGCAGCCATTCTTGGTAAAAAACAAGGCTGGGAGGTCTTTTTATCTGAAAAGGGTGCTATCTCTGATCATTATCTTCAAGTTTTAAAGGAAAATGATATCCCATTTGAAATGGGCTCGCATAATTTATTGCGCTTGATGACCGCAGATATCGTAGTGAAGAGTCCGGGAATACCTGATAACGTTCCCGTCGTTAAACAATTAATAGCATCAGGAAAAACCATCGTTTCTGAAATTGAATTCGCCTCTTGGTACACTCAGTCTTTTATCATTGGAATCACTGGTACAAATGGTAAAACAACGACTACCAGGTTGATTTATCACTTATTGAAAGTTGGCGGACTAGACGTGGGATTAGGTGGTAATATCGGATTGAGTTTTGCTGCCATGGTAGCGCAGGAACCTAAACCAATTTATGTACTGGAACTTAGTAGTTTTCAGTTGGATGGTATACTGAAATTCAGACCAGATATTGCTATTTTATTAAATATTACAGCAGATCATCTGGACAGGTATCATTATAAACTCGACGCTTACGCCGATGCAAAATTTAAAATTGCCGAAAATCAATCAGATGAGGACACTTTTATTATAAATATTGATGATAAAGAAACGGCTCAACGATATAGTAATTATTTTTTGACTTCCAGTTTTGTGAAGATCTCCCAATCTATGTTGCATGGTGACTGGCTAAGCATAGCCGGTCACCTTTTTAACTTGCAGCATACGGTGCTTTTAGGAAAACACAATGCTATGAATGCAGCTTTTGCCATTCAAACTGCCATCCAGATGGGCGTCTCTCCTGAATCAATTCAGGAAGGTCTTCTTTCGTTTAAAAATGATCCTCATAGATTAGAAAAAATAGCAGAAATTGAGGAGGTGATTTTCATTAATGATAGTAAGGGAACGAACGTAAATGCTGTCTATTTTGCTCTTGAAGCAATGACAAAACCAGTGGTTTGGTTAGCTGGTGGGCTAGATAAAGGAAACGATTATCATGAAATATTACCGTTGATTGCCTCTCGGGTTAAAGCTATTATTGCTATTGGAGCTGATAATAAACCTCTAAGAAAGGTTTTCAAAAATCTGGTGCCTTTTGTTGAAATTTCATCTATGCAGGAAGCAGTAAATGAAGCCTTTATGCTGGCTCAACCCGTTGGCATTGTTTTACTTTCACCCGCTTGTGCCAGTTTTGATTTGTATAAAAATTATGAGGATAGAGGAAACCAATTTCGAACAGCGGTTAACGCATTAAAATTGGGATTATGACGGGATTTATATCAAATCTTAAAACTGAATTAAAGGGTGATAGAGTCATTTGGGTGCTCATTTCATTGATGACCCTAGTTTCTTTATTAGGGGTGTACTCCTCTACCGGAAGTCTTTCACATAAGGAACAAGGTGGTAATACGGAGTATTATTTGGTAAAACAAGGGTTTATCGTTCTTTTTGGATTTTTTATCATGTATGTCTTACATAGATTACATTATCTTCGCTTTCACAGAATAGCACCATTTTTGTTTATTGTGGCCATTCCTTTACTTATTTTTACCCTGCTATTTGGCGTAGATATTAACTCCGCACGCAGGTGGATAGAAATTCCCATTTTAGGTTTCACCTTTCAGTCCTCAGATTTTGCAAGATTAGCCTTAATCCTTTATCTGGCAAGAACGATTTCCTCAAAACAGTCAAATATAAAGGATTTTAAAAGTGCCTTTTTACCTCTTATTTTACCGGTAATTATCATTTGTTTTTTAATTGCTCCAGCTGATTTATCGACGGCTTTGCTTCTTTTTTCTACCTGTATTGCTATGATGTTTGTTGGAAGGGTAGCTGTAAAGTATATTTTAATGTTAGTGTTACTTGCTATAATTGCTTTTTCGATACTCATTCTTCTCGGGCACTTTTTTCCAGATATGGTAAGATTGGCCACCTGGATAGAAAGAATCAGAGAATTTACGACAGATTCAGATGGCGGCTTTCAAGTGCAACAATCTAAGATCGCTATTGCCAATGGAGGCTTCTTCGGCATGGGCCCAGGACAGAGCATTCAAAGAAATTTTTTGCCTTCTTCTTATGCCGATTTTATTTACGCCATTTTAGTGGAGGAATATGGTTTATTGGGTGGGCTTTTTGTCATTTCCCTTTACCTTGGTTTCTTTTTCAGAATAACGCGTCTTGTAACAAAAAGTACTAAGGCTTTCGGAGCAATGGTCGTTACAGGGCTAGGTTTCAGTTTTGTTTTTCAAGCTTTTATAAATATAGCTGTGGCTACCCATTTGGTTCCCGTCACCGGGGTAACTTTACCTATGATAAGCCTGGGGGGAACCTCTATAATTATGAATTGTATCTCATTGGGTATCATTCTATCAGTAAGTAAATTTGTGGAATCTTCAAATATAGGAACGGATGTTGCAACAAATCAATAAAAATTTGGAAAATGCTGCTCCCCGAATTCTTATTAGTGGCGGGGGAACAGGGGGACATGTTTTTCCTGCTATTGCTATCGCAGATGCCATTAAAGTGAAATTTCCTCCATCAGATATTTTATTCGTAGGTGCTCAGGAAAAGCTGGAAATGCAGGCTGTTCCCAAAGCGGGTTATCCCATTAAAGGTTTATGGATTAGTGGTTTTGATAGAAGTTTTGGTGCTAAAAATATCCTTTTTCCTGTGAAAGTGATTCACAGTATTTGGCAAGCAATCTCCATATTACATAGATTTAAACCAGATGTGGTGGTAGGTGTTGGAGGTTATGCCAGTGGCCCTGCCTTGTTTGCAGCAGTGCTGTTGCGAATTCCCACAGTTATTCAAGAGCAAAATTCCTATGCCGGCGTAACCAACAAGATTTTAGCAAAATTTGCTGATAAAATTGGGGTTGCATTTCCAGATATGGATCTGGTCTTTCCTGCTAAAAAGATGGTTTTAACTGGAAATCCGGTACGCAATGCCTTGTATCCCTCCCAATTACCTGACAAAGTCACAGCTTGTCAATATTTTAATTTGGATCCTTCAAAAAAGATTGTTTTTGTCGCAGGGGGAAGCATGGGAGCCAGAACGTTAAATAATGCTATGATCTTTGGTAAAGATTTACTTCGTGATAATCAGGAAGTACAATTTATATGGCAATGTGGAAAATTTTACGCCTCTTTATGTAAGGAAAGTGAGTCAGGTAGTTTACCTCAGGTTAGGGTTATGCCTTTTATTGAAGATATGTCCATGGCTTATCAGGCAGCTGATTTAGTGGTATGCAGAGCTGGTGCCCTTACCATTGCGGAGATTTGTTTATTGGGTAAACCTTCTATTCTAATCCCGTCTCCCAACGTGGCAGAAGATCATCAATCAAAAAATGCGTCGAGTTTGCAGCAAAACGCCGCTGCTATGACCATAAAGGACGACCATGTTAAGAATGAGCTCCTTCCTGAAATTTTCAAATTAGTGCAAGATGAGGAGTGCTTAGTTGCCCTCGGTAGAAATGCCCTTCGATTGGGATTTCCTGATGCAGCGGAAAAATTGGCGGATATAATTCTTCAATTTGTCCCTTTGGACAAGAAAAAGGAGGCAATATGAAGACATTACAAAATCTGAAAAATATTTATTTTATCGGTATTGGTGGCATCGGTATGAGCGCCATAGCTAGATATTTTAATGAAAGGGGCGTTAAAATCTTTGGGTATGATAAGACCCAAACGGTGCTGACGGATCAGCTTTCATCAGAAGGAATGGATATTTGTTATGAAAATAATTATGCAGAACCTTTTCCCACTTTGATTGATCTGGTTATTTATACCCCTGCCGTTCCCCTTACTCATCCTATTTGCCAGTATTTCCAGGGTAGCGGCCTTCCGTTTATGAAAAGAGCAGAGATTCTTGGTTTGATTAGTAAAAACATGAAAACCATAGCTATCGGAGGTACGCACGGAAAAACAACAACTTCTTCTATTACAACGCATTTGTTAAAAGAAGGTGGAGTTTCCTGTACCGCTTTTCTTGGGGGAATTGTTGAAAATTTTGGAGGGAATTATGTGTCTGGCCAATCTGATTGGGTCGTTATTGAAGCAGATGAATTCGATAGATCTTTTTTACATCTTTATCCGGAAATAGCAGCTATTTTATCGACAGATGCAGACCATCTTGATATTTATGGATCACTTGAATCACTACTTGACACCGGATTTAAACCCTTTGCCGCTCAAACGGCAGCAGATGGATTGCTACTAATTCAGCATGCTTCCGTTAACTTGTTTCCCTCTTCCGAAAATAAACAATCTTTTGGAATAGAAGAGGGAGATTTTAAAGCGATAAACATTAGATTAGAATCAAATGCTTTAATCTTCGATTATCAAAATAATGATATTTTAATCAAAGGTCTGAAATTTTCTCTGCCAGGCAGACATAATGTCTTAAACGCTGTAGTAGCTGTCACCATAGCCCTTCGACTGGGAGTAAGTGAGGATTCTATTCGTGAAAATTTACTCACTTTTAAAGGTATTCAAAGACGTTTTGACATTAAGTTGGTTAATGATAAAATGGTCATTATTAGCGATTATGCTCATCATCCAACAGAATTAAATGCTGTAATTTCAGCAGCAAGAGAACTTTATCCAGGTAAAAAAATTACTGCCGTTTTTCAACCCCATCTCTTTAGTAGAACCAAAGATTTTTTGGATGGATTTGCAAAAGCTCTGTCGGCGTTAGATAGCGTAATTCTTTTACCGATTTATCCAGCAAGAGAACAACCCATTCCGGGTATTGATTCTGCTCTTTTACTTCAAAAGATAAGTATTTTGGATAAAAAACTAGTAGATTCAGATGGCTTGATTTCAGCGTTAAATCAAATTCAACCTGAAGTATTACTTATGCTGGGAGCAGGAGATTTTGATCGTATGCTACCACAGATTGTTGATATGTATTATACCAAATCCTTAAAAGAGTAAGCGATGAAAAATAATATTTCTATAGGGAAATGGAGGTCTTTTTTGGTAAAAATATTTGGTTTTCTTATCTTGGGCCTTGTTATTTTGGCCGTCGATGTAAGAAAGGAAAAACCTATTGTTGAAATAAAAACTGAAATTAAAGCTTTGCCTGATAGTTCATTTTTAATTGAAGAAGAAGACGTGCTCGTTGAGTTAGACCGTGGTTTAGGCTTTCAGGTTATTGGGCAATCTTTTAAAACCATTGACTTGAACAGAATTGAAACGCTACTTGAAAAAAATCCTTTTATTAAAGATGCAGAGGCTTTTCTGGATAGCAGGAACAGATTAGGCATTCATATTATTCAGCGTAAACCTATTGTTAGGGTCATTAATAGTCGTGGAGATCAATATTATTTGGATGAGGAGGGAATAAAGTTACCTCTGTCAAAGCACTTTGCTGTGAATATTATTACTGCTACGGGTGAATATCCTCCCTTCTCTCCTGATTTTTTAACAAAGGATAATGCGCTTAATGATTTGCACAAACTTTGTGGAGAGATTGAGGCTGATCCTTTTTTAAAGTCAATGTTAGTGCAGGTTCATGTTAACTTTAAAAGAGAATTCACATTGGTTCCAATGATTGGGGATCAAAAAATTATATTTGGCGAATTTGATGATTCTATGCAGAAATGGAAAAAGTTAAAGGTATTTTATAAAGAAGCTATGCCCTTTGTGGGTTGGCGTAAATATCGAAACCTCGACCTAAGATTCAGGAATCAGATTGTTTGCAATTAAATTGTATTTAGATTACTTATTTTGACATATTTATTGGGCGTAATTACAAACTACTATGGAAAGAGTTGAAAAAAATCAAGAGGTTGTGTTGGCCATCGACATTGGTACAACAAAAGTCTGTGCCATTGCGGGTTTCAAGAACGATTTAGGGAAACTTGAAGTTCTGGGACTGGGCAAGGTTAACTCAGAAGGTGTCCTCCGGGGGGTGGTATCCAATATTGAGAAAACCGTAAACGCAATTCGAGAGGCTATTGAAATTACCAAACGTTCTGCGAACATCGATTTCAATTTAGTGCATGTTGGTATTGCTGGTCAACATATTAAAACCTTACAGCACAGGGGACAATTAGTCAGAGAATATGGTGATTCTGAAATATCCCAGAAGGATATTGATCGCCTGGTTCATGACATTCACAAATTAGTTCTGCCTCCGGGGGATAAAATTTTACATGCTATTCCACAGGAATTTTCTGTAGATTCAGAGCACGGCATTGTCGATCCTATTGGTATGTCGGGCGTTCATTTGGGGGCTAATTTTCATATTATTACCGGCCAAATTACGGCTACAAATAATATTTTCAGATGTGTAGAGAGGGCAGGTGCTAAAGTAGCTAATATGACCCTTGAACCTATCGCCTCCGCTATGGCCGTTTTGAATGAAGAAGAGAAACAGGCTGGAGTGGTTCTTATCGATATTGGTGGTGGGACAACAGATATTACCATTTTTTATGAAGGTATTATCAGGCATACCTCCGTTATTCCATTAGGTGGAAATATAGTCACGAAAGATATTAAAGAGGGTTGTACTGTCATGCCTCAACATGCCGAAAATTTGAAAACCCGATTTGGTTCCGCTTTATCCGATGAAGTATTTGACAATAGAATCATCTCTATTCCAGGGTTGAGAGGAAGAGAGCACAAGGAGATATCTGAAAAAAATCTTTCTCTTATCATTCAGGCACGAATGGAAGAAATTTTCGATTACGTTTACACGGAAATTGCTAACTCGGGTTATGGAAAAAAATTAGTTGCAGGTATTGTTTTGACGGGTGGAGGAGCGCTGTTACGACACGTTGACAAATTGGCAGAATACCATACAGGACTGCCCGCCAGAATTGGCTTGCCTGTTGAACACCTTGCCCACGGTTACTCCGAAGCGTTATGTAGCCCTATTTATGCTACAGCGATAGGTCTCCTTTTAAGGGGTATTGAGGACAGAGAGAAGGGTAAGTATAAAACACCTGAAAAAACAGCTAAATCCAAAGACCCTGAAGGTTTAAAGATTGAATCTGAACCAACAAAAGGGGGATTTATTAACATAATCATCGAAAAAACAAGGGAATGGTTTGATGCTGAACCCGATTCAGACCTGTAGGTTCTGTTTTTTTAAATTTGATTACCCAAAAAAAAATGCTATGATTTACGAATTTCCAAAAGACGATAGTCCAATCATAAAAGTAATAGGTGTAGGTGGAGGAGGAAGTAATGCGGTTTCACACATGTATAAACAAGGTATTGTTGGTGTTGATTTTGCCATTTGTAATACCGATAATCAAGCCATGGAAAGTAGCCCTGTGCCAACTAAAATAAGGCTCGGTCCTAATTTAACGGAAGGAAGGGGCGCTGGTTCTAAACCTAATGTTGGTAAACTGGCTTGTGAAGAATCCATAGAGGAGGTGAAGAGATATATTGAAAATAACTGCAAAATGCTCTTCATCACGGCAGGTATGGGCGGTGGCACTGGAACAGGGGCTGCTCCTATTATTGCCAGAACGGCAAGGGAAATGAATATCCTTACCGTGGGTATTGTTACCCTTCCCTTTACTTTCGAAGGAAATAAAAGGACTTCCCAAGGCTTTGAAGGTCTGAATGAATTGAAAAATTCGGTAGATACCCTAATCATTATTTCAAATGATAAACTTAGACAGATTCACGGTAATCTCTCTCTGTCGGATGCTTTTTCAAAAGCTGATAATGTGCTTACCACTGCAGCTAAAGGAATCGCTGAAATAATTACCGTCCCCGGCTATGTAAATGTTGATTTCGAAGACGTTAATACGGTTATGCGTGGCAGCGGGGTCGCGATAATGGGAACAGGTCTCGCCGAGGGAAATGATCGTGCGCGTATCGCAGTAGATCAGGCGCTGCATTCTCCACTTCTGGAAGATAATAATATCAATGGGGCAAAACATATCCTTTTGAATATTACCTCTGGTCTGAAGGAAGTTACGATGGATGAGATTTTTGAGATTACTGATTTCGTTAGAGAGGAGGCCGGTGATGGTAGTGAAATTATCTGGGGAAACTGTTATGATAATAAACTGGGTAACAAAATAAGTGTAACTGTTATTGCGACTGGTTTTGAACACCAAATTACCGATAACTTAGACTTCATGCCTCAGAAAACTAAAGTTACTATTAATCTGGGAGATGATGCTACCACAAGATCCTCTGATACAGTACCCTCAAGTGGTTTGAGCGGTATTGGTTTTGAAGAGGGAAATAATAACGGTCGGGTAATTGAATTTGGTGATATAGACCTTAATAATAGAGGCAACATTATCAATAATCAGGCTGATCCTTATTTAAAAGATAAAGGTAAAAATGTGGCTTCTCCGAATTCTTCCTCTTTCACAAACAGAGAAGAAGAAAATAGACGCAGAGAAGCTCTTCGCGCTCAAACTCAAAAGTTAAATAATCCTAAAGTAATTAGTGATTTGGAAAACCAGCCAGCCTATTTAAGACGGAATGTTACGCTTGAAGATGTTCCGGCCTCAGGTGATAATAATTTATCCAGGTATTCTGTTAATCCTTCAAATACAGTGGAAATCAGTGAGGGTAACTCATTTTTACACGACGCAGTCGATTAATTGCTTTTAATTACGCCTTAGTTATAATTACTTTTCATCCATAAAGTTGAAAGTATCGGGTGCTTCTTGTAAGGAAGCACCCTTTTTTCTAATTATTAAAACCATTAACATTTAATTAAATAATTTGGCGCAACATATCAAACGATAATAAAGTTTACAATATAGAAGATCATTAAAATCTTTTTTTTAATACCCATCCCATGAACATCAAAAAAATCAAATTAGCCCTGACTGTAGGTCTTATCAACTCAGGTACAGGAAGCACTTTAGGTAAGGTGAGAGAATTAATGCATTCATTAAAAGAGGACGTTGGCGCTATGCTTTCTTCTCAGGAATTAAAAAAAGCGGTGTTAGGTCCAAATATGGTTCAACATTCGTACGCTCTTCAGTTTGAACGCTGTACTTTAAATGTAGATGTAGTTTGTCATCCTCATACACAGCAGGAAATGGTCCGTACTTTTTATTTCAATTAGTTTTCCATT
>Ga0209550_10000449_pt1 | contig 38475 bp, 32 predicted proteins | sample LauGreSuBDMM15SN_2_FD_187567 | JGI IMG/M metagenome (GOLD analysis project Ga0209550, IMG submission 187567) | Freshwater lake microbial communities from Lake Michigan, USA - Su13.BD.MM15.SN (SPAdes) (version 5) | ecosystem: Environmental > Aquatic > Freshwater > Lake | place: Lake Michigan... | reverse complement strand
TAACTAATAAGCCCAGCTCCAACAAAAAATTTTGTGCTTAGCACCCTCCCAACAAGAGTAGATGGTGTTGCATAGATTATAATAAATGCAGTGCCAAGTACTGGAGCTAATGTATAAACACTAGGAAATGGAGTTTTTTTACTGTAATCAAAAACCGCGTATAGAATAAATATAACACCTATTAAACTGCCTATCTCTTGCACCTGTCTATTTAGTTGCATTTTAGGATAGCATACAAAGTAAAAAGCTACCAATACACCAATTGTAAACTCCCAAGCTCTAGTTAGTAATAAAAAAAAGGCTGCTTGAACCGCCAATAACCACTTTGAAAAGGGATTGACTACAGAAATTTTCAGAGAATAGAAGCCCAAAGAAATCAAGAAGCTAACAGCAAACCAACATAAATAATTGAAAAAAGGAATATCACCATTTTCCCATGACCAAAACTTTAATTGCACGGCAACAGGTTCCATCAACCAATCAAATGATGTTGTTAAAACTGCCGTGCAAAGCGCTTGTAAAAAAAAGAATGATGTTGATTTTTTATTCGCTGATTTCAATAATTGACCTGATGCAACAAATGAACAATACACAATGGAGAACCAATTGAGGCTGATCAATAAGGGAACACCAAACCATTTTATGCCAAGAATATTTCCGTAGGTGTATTCGCCAAATAAAATGCCATAATTGATCCCCAAAAACTCAGCAAAAAATCCGGCAACACTTCCCAATATTAATGATATGATAAAATTTGTTGATATGTTTTTTTCGTTCCCCAGCAATATTACGAACATCAATATCAGGTTATAAGGTGTCATGCTGGCAAATATTTCTTTGTCATAAAAGACCATGCCAATAGCACCTGAAACATGTATTAAAAGCAAAAAGAAAATCGACCAAAAAAATCGATTTTTCAGCAATTGAAAAATGTGTTGATATACAGATTGTTTTTTTATCACTTCAATATAACTTAAAAACGATTTATTTAACAAAGGTCAACTTAATGTGCAATCAAATCACAAACTATTTTAGCACTTTTCAAACACAAAGGAATTCCGCCTCCAGGATGAACACTTCCCCCGGCAAAAAATAGACCATCTATAGATGAAGTATAATTTGCATGCCGTAAAAAAGCCGCCCATTTCGAATTTGAGCTAGTGCCATACAAAGAACCCAAATAGGAATCGGTTCGGTGTTGTATACCTGCTGGGGTAAGCACTTCTTCAACTTCAATGTATTCATTTAAATCAACACCCAACATACGATTCAATTTTGTGATTACATGACCACGTACTTTTTTTACTTCTTCCGTCCAATCTGCATCTTGCATAGCAGGTGCATTTACCATTACAAACCAGTTCTCAGCGCCTTCAGGGGCCTGACCTGATTCCATCTTTGAAGTAATGTTTATGTATATCGTTGGATCATCGAAGAACTTCTTGTGATTGAATAGATGCTTAAACTCTTCTTCGTACTGCTTTGAGAAAAAAATATTGTGCAAATGAAGCTGAGAAAACTCTTTTTTAATGCCCCAATAGAAAATTAAGGCACTGCTGCTCCGTTCATTCCTCAATATTTTTAATGCCCCAGCTTCATTGTTCAATAAATTCTTGTAGGTATAATAAACATCAACATTGCTAACAACCAAATCCGCTGCATGGTTTTCTCCAGCAGACTTAACACCAATTGCTTTATTATTTTCAACAAGGATTCTTTCTACATGATTCCCCAACCTAAATTTCACCCCTTTTTTTTCTGCCAATTGAACCAATGCAGTTGGGATATTTATCATCCCTCCACTTGGATAAAAAGTACCCTCATTCTGCTCAAGATGTGGGATTAAACTCAACATCCCTGGTGCCTTGAAAGGATTGCTACCGTTGTATGTAGCAAAACGATTAAATATCTGAATGGCCTCTTTTGTGTTGAAATTTTTTACATTAAACTCATTCAGGGTGTTCAATAAATATGGAAACTTTACTGCCTTAAAAGCAGCAACAATGCGGGGATGAACCCATGTTTTCCAACGGTGGAGTGAAAAATTCAAAAAGATATTTCCCACTTTTTCATAGGTTCTTTCTGCATCCTTCAAATATCGAATTATATTTCTAGGATTCTCTCCGACCTTCTGCTCCATTTCTGAAGCAAACTCTTCTGGTTTGGTAAATGCATTGATGCATACTCCATTTTCAAAAAAATACCGGCATGCAATTGATACTGGCGAATAGGTTAAATAGTTTTCTATCGGCTCACCAGCAAGCTCAAAAAGTTCTTCAATGTTTACAGGTTGGGTAAACAAGGAAGGACCTGCATCGAACCTGTAACCATTTTTTTCTATGAGATACATCTTGCCGCCAGCAACTTCATTTTTTTCAAACACTTCTGCTTCATATCCCATAACAGAAAGCCTTATTGCTGTTGCAATTCCGCCAATTCCACCACCCACAACAATTGCCTTTTTTTTATTCATTCAGCATTCCTTTTTGATTTTCCAAATATGTCTCTAACATGGGAAATGCAATTAAAAACCAAGCAGTATATTTTCTAGGATGAGCAATCAATTCATTTCTAATATCGTCCATCGAACGATAACAATAATCACCAACCTCACTCAAATTAATGTCTATTTTCCCATCATAATTCCCAAGCAACACATGATCAAATTCATATTCCGTTAATTCATTGTCTAATTCCGCCTTATAAATAAAATCAAAAACAACTGCAACGTCAGTCACAAAACCCAACTCCTCAAACAGCCTTCTTTGCGCAGCTTGAACGGGGGTTTCAGTAGGGTTAGGGTGACTGCAACAAGCGTTTGTCCACAAACCCCCACTATGGTATTTACTCAACGCCCTTCTTTGCAACAACATCTCACCATTGCTGTTAAAAATAAATACACTGAAAGCCCTGTGCAGCAAGGCTTTTCGATGCACTTCCATTTTTTCCATGGTTCCAACAGCATTGTCTTGTTCATCAACAAGCACTAACATTTGTTCCTCAACTAAAGCCATCATTAATGGTGTTTTTTATTTCTTAAGGGCTTCTGAAATTTCTTTGCCTAGTGGACTAACACCAGGATCAAAGTAGCCTGTTAAATTACCAGATTCATCAATCACATATTTTGAAAAATTCCAACCCGGCGCTTCTTTGTTCCAACCATTTTTTTCTGGATCAGAAAGCCATGCAAACAATGGATGTTGCTCTTTTCCTTTTACAACAATGGCTTTCATAGCAATAGGAAATTCAACACCATAATTTTTTTTGCAAAATGCAGCGATCTCTTCGTTCGTTCCTTTTTCCTGATTCTTGAAATCATTGGCAGGAAAACCTATGATCACAACTTCACCTTTGTTGTTTTTATACAACGCTTGCAATTCCTCATACTGACCAGTATAACCACAATCGCTTGCAGTGTTCACAACGATGATTTTCTTTCCTTTCCAAGCCTGCAAACTTACCGTATCTCCATTGTTCAACTCGAATGGAATGTCATATACTGAAGCAAGTGATGAACTTTTATTGGGTGCATTAATCACCCTATTGTTAACGCCAAAAAACCTAGTTACTTTGGTCAAAACCGGATAAAACGATTTCAACATATTTTGTCTTCCACTCATATTTCTTGTTTGTAATTTATTGCTTGATGAACATGCCCAGCTTATTACTGCAAGTACCAATACTATTAATAAGATGACTTTTATCGAAAATATTTTTCTCATTGCTTTAAGTAATTTTAAATATCGTTTTCAACAATTTAACCCTGTTCCCAAAAGGTGCATACCAAACAGGCAAATCAAACCAAGATTTAGAATTCATCACAGCCTTAGGACGGCTAAATGCATCAAATCCAAACTTACCATGGTACTGTCCTGTTCCACTGTATCCTACACCGCCAAAAGGAAGATGAGAATTGCCCAAGTGGATCAACCCATTGTTGATGCAACAGCCTCCAAACCTAAGGTTTGAGATATAAAAATCCTGCACCTTTCTATCATCTGCATAAATATACAACGCCAACGGAAATGGATTTTTTTCCACCCATTCCATCACCTCTTCCTTTGTATCGTATGTAATCACAGGAAGAATCGGACCAAAAATTTCATCCTGCATAACGCTGTCGCTGATAGAAACACCATCAAGAATCGTTGGCTCGATAAACAAATCACTCTCATTGTGCTTTCCACCAAAAACAACCTTCCCTTCACTTAAATAAGAAATTACTTTTTTGAACCTTTTTAAGTTGATGATTCTTCCATAATCTTTGCTCTTTGAAGAATCCTCTCCCAACATTTTTTTGAAGTTGGATTTTAGTTTCTCTATCAACTCAGCTTTAACACTTTGGTGAACAAGCAAATAATCTGGTGCTACACAAGTTTGCCCCACATTCATCAACTTACTCCACGCAATTTTTTTCGCAGTATAATCGATATTTGCGGATGCATCTACAATACATGGACTCTTCCCACCAAGCTCGAGTGTTACTGGTATGAGCTGCTTAGCCCCCAACTCCATGATTTTTTGTCCAACAAATGTGCTGCCTGTAAAAAATATATGATCAAACCGAAAACCATTTATCAATGCAGGAATTACTTCTGCTCCAATACCTTGAACAACTGCAATGTATTTTGCATCGAAGTATGTTGTGATGATTTTTTGAATGAGTACTGATGTATGTGCTGCTTCCTCAGATGGTTTTAAAACAACTGTGTTGCCGCCAGCAATGGCGTTAACGAGCGGACTCATCACCAACATAAAAGGATAATTCCATGGACCGATAATTAGAACCGTACCCAATGGATCCTGATAGATTTTGCTCGTTGATGGAAAAAACATGAGTGGCGTAGTTACAGATTTCGGCGATGCCCACTTTTTTAGGTTTTTGATGGCATGATCCATCTCCTTTAAAAGTTGCCCAATTTCTGTTCCAAAGGACTCAAATTCAGACTTCTTCAAATCTTTGTACAAGGCATCTACGATTTCCTGTTCATGGGTAACAACCGCTATTCTTAACTTTTTTAGTTGTGCCAACCTAAACTCTAAAGACCTGGTTTCACCTGTTTTAAAATACGCTTGCTGTTGTTGGCAAAGCTCAAGCATATTGGAGCTATTAACCAAGTTAACAACGTTTGATGAAGTAGTCTGCGTAGATATTTCCATGATGATCTAATTAAAATGAACAATCAATTTTGAATATAGTTCAAATTGGCTAAAAGATAAAAGCGAAAGGTGAAAAGTAGTTGGCAAACACCGATTACTTCTCACCTTTAACCTTATTTTTTAAATAACTTAAAATTTTACAACCATCCCAACATTTACCAGGTAATCGGCAAAAGCGGCATCGCCCTTAAAATAGACACCTGTTTTCTGTGACCTGATTTTATCTGGCACACTTTGTGTTCTATTGCGTTGAACAGAAAAAGGCAAGTTGATGAAATATGTTGAAGACTTGATTTTATAACTTATTCCTGGCTCAACGGCTACCACATAGCCTGGGCGTCTAAATCCATTGCTTCCTCCTATCACATCTTCAGCAGGAATGCCATCTTTTCTGATGCCAAGGTTGGCTGTAAACTGCTCGCTCATGTAACTCAACCCAAATCGATACATATACTGATCAGGAACACTCATCACATTGCTGCCATAAGCAATGCTTGTAGCAGAAGCTATACCTCCTCTGGCAGTAGAAACTCCATTTTGCTCACGTGGGTTAGAAAGATAATACACTCCACCATAAGCTGATACATTGTGTGTGAAAGCATAAAAAGAATTCAATTCAAATGTCATCCCTGTTCCACCATCTCCCAATTGAATAGATTGATCAATTGGTCCCAACGTTTTTGTTGTATCGTTTTTGTAGAAATAATCTGTGTACTGATAGTCTCCCGTTGCAAGTTTCAAACCTAGTCCCACCTGAGCATTCCACCTAGGCATGTTACCCGGATCACGCAACCATGTATAGGCAGCAAAACGAACATCTCCCAAGCCGAATGAATGCGTTGATTTCCTTGAAGCTGGTCCTGCCGCATTTCCTGCATGCTCATACAATGAAGAACGGGCATTGCTTACTAGAGGGATATTGAAGCCCAGTGAAACCCTTTTATTGATATTTTTTTGAATGAAAAAATCAGTGCTGAAATTGTGGTTGATTACTTCTGTTTGATTTTCTACACGCTCCTTTTGCTCAACAATACCAACAAAATGTTTATATGATTTGAAGTACCTTGAATTCATTGTTAAAGTCCAAGAACTTGAATCAGGTGCTTCATTGGGGTTCATACAAGAAGAGCCACCCAATCCCCTGATGGCCACACATCCTTGCGCAACAACCTTTTGTTGCAGTAGCAAGGATGCTGAAAATAAAATTATTGAAAGAAAACTCTTAAGCATAATGTTGTTTTTCGAAATTCAAAATTAACCAAAAAATTAATGTACCAATTACACAACAATACTTGTATGTGTAACAAAAATGTCAAACTTCGTCACTCGTAAACGAAAAACGGCCATTTATTCAACCACTAATTAAGCTACTTACCCGGCCAAAGCCGTCATGCTAATTTCCACATTCACCCCTTTGGGTAGTCCCTTAACTGCAACGGTTTCCCTAGCTGGATAATTGCCAGTTAAATAGCTAGCATATACTTCATTTACCGCTCCAAATAATGACATATCTGTTAAGAAAATGGTTGTTTTCACAACAGCAGAAAAATCCAATCCGGCTTCAGTCAAAATAGCTGCAATATTTTTCATGGCCTGGTGGGTTTCCTCTTCAATTGAATTGGCTTCAACATTTCCAGTGGCAGGATTAATGGCAATCTGACCTGAAATAAACAGGAATCCACCCGCTTTTACTGACTGACTATAGGGTCCAATTGGAGCTGGCGCTGATGTTGTATTGATGATTTGCTTTGACATATCCGTGTTTTTATTTTTGAAACACGAAGATAATTGCTTTATGTCATCCTACTTTTGTTAAATCACTCTAGTTTAATGGCTGCTGATAAACATTAAACCTTAAACACAAAACATTACAATGCAACACACGAATATTCTTCAAATCAACACTGCGTTCTCAGAAGCCAGCATCGCCATCAGCTGCAACGGAGAATTGTTGCTTGAGATGAGAAATCCAGATCAATACGACCATGCTGCCTTTCTTCAACCAGCCATCCTTGAACTTTGCACAAAAACCAATGTTTCATTGAATGAGCTACATGCTGTTTCTGTCATCAACGGACCAGGATCTTACACCGGTTTAAGGGTGGGCTTGGCATCTGCCAAAGGGATTTGTTATGCGCTAAACATCCCTTTGATATGCATCAATACACTAGAATGGATGGCAGTTGGGAATGCATCTAACAACCATGATTGGGTATGTGCCATGATTGATGCTAGGCGAAATGAAGTTTTTACAGCGCTGTATGACCAAGATGGGAAATTATTACTGCCGGCCACCGCCATGGTGTTGGATGAAAACAGCTTTGAACCTGAATTGGAAGAACACCCTATTCGTTTTATTGGCAACGGTGCTGAAAAATGGAAAGCACTGTGCAAGCACAAAAATGCATTGTTTCCAACATCGCTTGAAAATGCAATACACCTAGCCTCCATCTCGTTTCAATACTATTCCCAATCGAAATTCGCTGATTTAGCCTATTCAGAGCCATTCTACATCAAGGAATTCTATTCAACCCAGAAAAAATAGCTCCTTAAGATTCCCATTAAAAAAATAAAATATTTTCAAAAGAACCTACTTAAAATCATTTTTCGCTTATATTCGTATTGTATTATCCTAACCAAAACACCCCTCAGATGTCAGATTTCATAAGAGAATTTCCCTCTTCGCAACAAAAAAAAGCCCAACTCAAAACAAACCAATTGGAAAAAAGTGCTACATCCTTGGATTTCCACAGCATAAAAAAAGTATCCATGATATTTCGTGCACTCAACCACAAATTGAGGCAAGAGATTCTTAGGATGATTGATAAAAAAGGACAAGCCTCTGTTTCTGAAATTTATGTAGACATGAGGCTAGAGCAATCAGTTGCTAGTCAACACATTGCCATTCTACGCAGGTCTGGACTCATCATTCCCGAAAGAGATGGGAAATTCATGAAATACAAATTGAATTCGGTAAGAATTGATATGATGAACCAGATGGTTGTAGATTTGCTGAAATAATTTCAGCCATGGGGATGATTACGTTAGCCGATATTCAACATAAAATTGCACAAAATCAAGAAATAATATTACTCGATTGCAGAACTGCGGCATCTTTCGACGAAGCGTACATTGCAGGTTCTATTTTTGTTGGAGATCAAATTGTAAAGAAAATCCGCTTGCTAAAAATCCCTCCTGAACAAGAAATTTTTATACTCATCGGAGAAAAAGAAACTGAAACAATAGAGATTTTCAATAAAATGGGGTTCGAAAACGTGAAAAAGGTTATTCCATTTGACGATATCACTGAACTTGCACAACTCGGATTATTAGACCTGATGATTAGCATCGATCCTGACGAATTGGCCATGGACTTGCCTTTTGATGAAAAAGCACGCATCATAGATTTGAGAGAAGAAGATCAATTTGAAAAAGCACATATTGAAGGTGCTGAAAATATTACCTTGGAAGAGTTTTCAGATGTTGGCACTATTGCTGAAATAGAAGAAAATGAAAACATCTACATCTATGGAAATCCTGATGATGTTTCCTTTGTAGGCAGCTTAATCAAAAGACAAGGTGTTCATAACTTCAGAAAAATTCAAGCCAGCTTCGAAGTCATAGCCGCAACAGAAAACATCAAAATAAAAAAAACGCAGTCTGCCAGCACTAAGAAAGATTAAGAGGCTCTAGACAATTTTCTGCGTATTCAGGTTTGTAGGGATGTTTCCACCTTCGGTGACTCCATAAATAATTATCGGGACGTTCCTTGATGCGTTCTTCTATGTATTTCAAATAGATCTTGGTTAAATCACCTGGCAACATGGAAGAAGGGTCTTCTGTAATTAATACAGACTCAAAATCGTACACGCCCCTTTTAACCTTGAAAAAATTGGCAAATACAACAATGGTATTGCGTTGACGGGCAGCTTTTTCTGGTCCCATTACAAACGGAGCAGGCTTCCCAAAAAAATTCAGCCACCATGCTTTGGCAGGATCCCCTGGATTTTGATCAGCGACCAAGGCCAATAAATGACGTTCATGATCAAACTGAATAAAATTATTTTTGAAATCATTGGCAGGAATGAGTTTGGTGCCATACCGAGAGCGGATTTTCCCAAAAACATCATCGAAAAATTTGTTGGTGATCGGTTGATAGACGCCAAGAAAAGGACGTTTCAACAACATAGAAACACCATGATTTATTATTTCCCAGTTGAAGTTGTGCATGGCATGAATCTGAACATTCTTTCCTTTTTCAGCAATTGCATTTAGGTTGTCAAGGTTACCCACAAACATTTTTTTTGCCAACTTTTCTCCAGAACTCATTACTTTAATGGATTCAACCAAAGTGTCGGTGAAATTTCGATAAAATTTCCGGGCAATTGCACGCTTTTCTTGATCAGTTTTTTCAGGAAAGGCAATGTTTAAATTTGCAAGAACAACTTTTTTCCTGTATCCAATAACATAAAAAACAATCACCCAAAAAAAATCACTGATCAGGTACAATATCTTCAAAGGCAGCAAAGACAAGCTGTACAAAAAAGCATATAGTATCCAATTCAGCAATTTCATTGGGTTGAGGATATTTTAAAGAAATAAATTATTACTTGTGGCTGCCATCGCAAAAGGGAGGGTTCTTGGTTTTTTTACACTGACAAAGCCATACTTCTTCCTCTTTTTCAAAAGTCACCTTCAAGCTGGCATAAGGATTTCCTTCAATTTTTTTGTGTTTGCCATCACAAAAAGGTTGCTTTTCGCTTAACCCGCAAGTGCACCATGCATAGGTTTTTCCAGCTTCTACTTTTACGCATGCTGGTTCACATTTGGCTGCAATGGGGAAACCTTCGTTTGGGATCAAATCTTCCATACTAATCGTAATTTTTAATGAATTTATATAAATTAAAACTGTTGCTCTCTAATCCTTTTTTTACTTGTTCAAGCAAATCGGCACTGCTTACATCAGCCATTCTTTTCTTTTCGATAAGCCTGTACGCACGCCTTGCAAGTAACGCAATTTTTCTTTCTGTATTCATCTCTTCCAACAATAACTGATCAATTGCAAGTTTCAATTCAGCAATGCCCTCCCCTTTTGAAGCAATGGTTTTCAACACAACGGATTGATTGTTGTACCTCAAATCTCCTGAAGCGTGTAACATAGCTTTCAACAAAGAAGCAAATTTATCGGCACCGGAACGATCTGCCTTGTTAACAACAAACATTGATGCAGCTTCCATCAACCCTGCCTTCATGAACTGAATTTCATCTCCCGCCTCAGGAACCAGTACCAACAAAGTAACATCCGCCAAGCCAGCAATTTCAATTTCAGACTGGCCTACACCCACGGTTTCAACAATAACAACGTCAAAACCACATCCCCTCAACAAATCGGTAATCTCAATCGCAAACGGATGGAGTCCACCCAACGCCCCCCTGCTAGCAAGAGAGCGGATAAAAACATCCTCATGATTATACCACTTGCTCATCCTGATCCTGTCGCCCAACAATGCCCCCAAGTTAAAAGGAGAAGAAGGGTCAATGCAGATCACGGCAACACGTTTTCCCTGATGAACATATTCCCCAATTAAAGCATCCACCAACGTGCTTTTGCCGGCACCAGGTGGACCAGTAATGCCAATAACAGGAACATCTATTTTGGAGGCTAGTGTAGATGTAATTTCTTCATAACCATCAACCTCGTTTTCAACCAAAGATATGCATCTTGCAATGCCCCGCTTGTCGCTTGTTATGGCTAATTTTATGAGTTCTTCGAACATGTTATTATATTGGCGTAGAAAAGCGACTTACTTTGCTGAAGTACAAAATTATTGTATTAAAGCCGTTTTATAAAATAGGCTTCCGCATACTGCATTATATTGCATAAAATTTTACCAACTCAAAATTTAAGAAAGTCCTGATAAAAATAAATTCATGACAAATTTCATTCCAATTTTCCCATTAGCGATAGCCGTATTTCCAGGAGAAAAATTAAACTTACACATTTTTGAACCACGATACATACAGCTTATATTATCCTGTGTAAAAACAAAAAAACCATTCGGAATTCCGATTGTAGTTAACGGGAAAATCAGTGATATTGGTACGTTGGTGGAAATTGTTGAGATTTCTGCTAACTATGAAAATGGTGAGATGGATATCAAAACAAAAGGCCTAACGGTTTTTCATATATTGGAGATCATCCAAGAAATACCTGAAAAGCTTTACAGTGGTGCTATCGTGAGCTATCCCAAGAATGATGTAAGGGCAAGATCGGAAATGATGAAAAAAATCATTGTTGACGTGGCCATGCTGCACAAATTATTAGCCATAAAAAAGGAAATTACTGCTGAAGGCCGAGAACTGTTAAGCTATGATTTTGCCCACCATATTGGGATGTCGATCGAAGAAGAATTTGAATTCTTACAACTTTTACAAGAAGACCAGCGGTTAGAATTCATGAGAAGGCACCTCAAAAAAGTAATCCCGGTGCTAAAAGACATGGAAATATTGAAGAAAAAAATTCAACTAAATGGACATTTCAGGAACCTTGAAGGATTTAAATTTTCGTGAATTTTAAAATAAAGGGTTTAATTCATCAACTTTATCTCAACTTTGCAAAAATTAGGTGCATGAAAACAGTTTGCCTCGACTTTGGAAATACCCGCATGAAGGCGGCCCTGTTTGAAAATGGTGAATTGAAAGAAACGCATGCATTAGAAGGTGATGGAATTGAAAAAATCAAAGAAATCATCTCAACATACAGGCCCGAAAAATCAATTTTATCCTCTGTTATCAACCATTCACCTGAAATAGAGAGCATATTATCAGAAAATACCAATTTTCATAAGCTATCTATCCTTTCAAAGCTTAACTTCACCGTTCCTGTTGGGAAACCGGAAACAATGGGTGCAGATAGGTTGGCATTGGCTGCCGCTGTTGTCCATTTTTTCCCTGGTAAAAACAACTTGGTAGTGGCACTGGGAAGCTGTATAACCTTTAATTTCATCAACAAATACAATGAATTTTTAGGGGGAAGCATCTCTCCAGGGATGGAAATGAGGTTCAATTCATTGCATGACTATACGGCTCTACTGCCCGTTGTGAAGAAAGATTGGAATTTCCCATTGGTGGGATATGATACCAGAACGAACATCTTAAGTGGTGTAGTTTTGGGAATGGCAAAGGAAATCGAAGGCATTATCAGTGCCTATGATGAGAAATATAGCAACTTTAACGTCGTTTTAACCGGAGGGGATTGCACCTATTTTGCACAGCTACTTAAAAATAAGATATTTGCAGACCCCGAATTACTTTATAAAGGATTGTATGCGATCAGTGAGACAAACAACTAACAGACTTTTTTTCGTTCTAGGATTTTCATGTCTGACGCTTTCGGTTGTAAAAACCGAAGCTCAAGAAAATTCCCCCTACTCTAGGTATGGATTGGGCGATTTGGTTCCAGCCCAAAATATCCTCAACAGGGGTATGGGTGGATTAACAAGCGCTTTCTCGGATTATCAAGCCGTGAACTTTAGCAACCCAGCATCCTACACAGGTTTAAAAATTACCACGTTGGATGTAGGACTTGATTATACTTCAAGGACCTTAAAAACATTGAATCCTCCTAAAAAATTCAATTCATCCTACCTGATACCCTCTTATGTGCAGATAGGGTTGCCGCTTTCCAAGAAAAAGAATTGGGGCATGAACATCGGACTTCGTCCAATTTCTCGCATCAACTACGATATCATCAATGAAAAACGTGTTGCAGGGGTTGATAGCATTCGTTACAACTATTTTGGAAATGGAGGAACTTATCAAGCTTTCACAGGCATGGCTTATGGAACCAAAAACCTCAGCGTTGGATTCAATGCAGGGTATATGTTTGGAACAAAAGAATACAGCACTAAGGTTTCTTTCATCAATGATACCGTTGCATACAAATCAACCAATTCTGCAGATACAGCTCAGTTCGGTGGCTTGTTTCTTAATGCAGGCATTCAATACAGAATTAAGCTAAACAAGAAAACATATGTGCGACTGGGTTTGAACGGAAATTTGAAGTCAACCCTCAATGCAACAAAAAATTCCATCAGAGAGACTGTTCAATACAATTCAAATATTGGACTACAACAAATTGACAGTGTTTACAAAGGTGTTGAACAAAAAGGAACCATTCTTTATCCTTCTAGTTGGGCTACAGGTATCATGATTGAAAGTGAGGATAGCTGGATGGTTGGTGCTGAATTTAACGTAGCAAATTGGGCCGATTACAGGTACTTTGGAGAGGCGGACAAAATGAAAAATACCTGGACAGCCAGGCTAGGTGGACAGTTCATGCCAAACAACAAATCAACCAAATTTTGGGACAGGGTGATGTATCGTTTTGGTGCATCATTTGGCACAGAACCGGTTCAAATTAATAAGAGCATTCCTAACTATTCATTTACTTTCGGCACAGGATTGCCTGTGAGAAGGAATGTTTACACCAACCAATACACAACAATCAATACTGCTTTTGAGATTGGGTTCAGGGGAAATAAATCTAATGACATCAGAGAAAATATTTTCAGGTTGTCGTTGGGCTTCAACTTAAGCGATATCTGGTTCAACAAGCCTAAATACCAATAAATTAAATCACTTTGTGATTAGATTAACCTATTTTTTTATCCTATGCACCTTGATATTCTTATCATGTGAAAATGATGAAAAAGTAGTCAAAGCCTTTTTTGAAAAAAAATTGGGGGTAGACAAAGCATTGAACATAGAAAGTTATATGAGTCAGGCTGGAAAAATGAAGGCCAAACTCACTGCTCCCGTCATGATGCGCTACCAAGACACAAGCTCAAGAATAGAGCTCCCAAATTCACTTCACATTGATTTTTACGATTCTACACTTCGTGTAGAAAGCAAGCTGGACGCACTTTATGCTAACTATTACGAAAATGACAACAAGATATTTTTGCGGGACAGTGTAAGAGTTTACAATACCAAAGGAGACACTTTATTTTGTACCGAACTTTGGTGGGATCAACGCATCCAGAAATTTTTCACAGAAAAACCAGTCAGGATCCATACAACTGATATGATCATGTCTGGCGAAGGGCTGTCTGCCCCACAGGATTTCAAAACCTTTGAAATTTACAAGGTGACGAATAGTGTGATTAGGATGAAACAGTAGGGTTTTAGTTTAAGGTTTTTTGTTTAAAGTTTACTTCACTCCTAGCTTACAAGCATTAAAGGTTGCTACAGTCTGTATCAAAGAAACAAGTCTGTAAACAACTGTGCACCTGGAACTACAGAATAAGCAGACAAGTCGGTGATACCTTCAGTAGCAAGCACCTGTTCATCAAGGAAACAATTACCAGTACATTTTTCTGACGATTGATTTAAGATATAAAACACTGCATCTGCAAGAATTTCTGGTGTTCTGCTCATGTTAATAAGCATTTGTCCACCCAACAAATTCATCACTGCGGCGGTGGCAATAGTTGTTCTGGGCCAAAGCGCATTAGAAGCAATTTTGTATTGTTTAAGCTCCTCTGCTAAGCCGATCGCAATCATGCTCATGTTATACTTACTGAGGGTATATGCTAAATGATTTCCAAACCACTTTGGATCCATGTTAAGCGGTGGTGACAAGGTGATGATGTGTGGATTTTTTCCTTTTTTAAGATGTGGAATGCAATGTTTGGAAACGAGGTATGTGCCACGCACATTGATGCTGTGCATCAAATCAAATCGCTTTGACTCCGTATCTTCAGTTGTTGTCAAAGATATTGCAGATGCGTTGTTGATGAGAATATCTATCCCGCCAAAAGCCTCAACACCTTTGGCGATGGCATCTTGGATTTGGTCTTCATTTCTAATGTCGCATTGTATGGCCAATGCTTTACCACCTGCTGCTTCAATTTCTTTGGCAGCAGAAAAAATGGTTCCACCAAGCTTTGGATTTTCTTCAACAGATTTTGCAGCGATGATGATGTTGGCACCATGACTTGCAAGTTTCAAAGCTATGGCCTTGCCTATTCCTCTGCTAGCGCCGGTGATAAAGGCAGTTTTGTTTGAATACATCATGGTGAAAAGTTGAAGGTTTAAGGTTGAAGGTTTAAGGTTGAAGGTTTAAGGTTTAGATGTAAATTAGTCAATTTGCTGTTATGATATGGTGTTCTCACAGCAGAACATTAAACTAAAAACTTTAAACTAGAAAGATTTAATGGAATCAGATAATAAATAAATAAAAAAATATCTGGTGAGTTTCCCTGATCTATGCTCAGAAATCTCTCCGATTAAATTGATTTTTTTGAAATTTTTATCAAAGAGCATTACTGGATCTTTGTAATAGTTTGAAGGCACAATGTACAACATGCTGTCAGCCCTTGGAATTCCACCTCGTTTTTTATTAACCCACTGATAATGGTGCATTTGTGCAATCGTACCGACACCAAATAAGGGATTTGATGTTTTTCTTGTAACATATTCATCTAAGTGCGCAGCAGGAAACCAATTGGGACTTACAACCGGCAACTTATCCAATTTATTCATTTTGAGATATTCACCAATTTCAGTTCCTGTTTCTTTCCACCCATACATATCCAATGTAAAATCTCCACTGCCATAGTTAAGCTTTGTTTTTTGGGATCCGATTGTGCCTGGATAAAAGTTGATGAGCACGTAACCCATCACCAACACAATCGAAATAAGTGAAAAAGAATAAACAATCCATCGACTTGATACTGCGTATGAAAAATTTTCTGCAAAAACAATTGACGCTAATATTATCAATGGAATATATGCAGGTCCACTCCAATGCGGTAATGTTTCTCTGAACAACGAAAGGCTCCATAAAAAAAGGATCAAAGGCAGTGCCATACACAACAAAAATATCCTGGCATTTGATCGTGATATTTTAGCGCCATGGATGATCGCAAATAGAAAAACGAATATCCAAACAACCGGATTTTGATACAAGATCTCTCCAACAAATTCTTTAACGAACAAATCATACCGAATTCTACTTTCTACACCAACCCTTCCACTATAAAAATTAAATCCAACCCATTCATTGACATAATTCCAATAAATCATAGGGGTCAGGAATAACATCGTGATGAAGATGGACATCCAAAACTGCCATTTTAATAGGAAATGACGTTTCTTTAAAAGAACAAAAACAAACAAACCCACCCATAAAAAAACACTGTGGTATTTAGCAAGCATCCCAAATCCTACAATAAATCCAAACCACAACAATAAAGACAATTGTTTGCTTTCCGATAAATCATGTTTGAAAAATATCAATGATGCAATGTACAAAGCACCTGTCCAAAATACCAATTGCACAGAATCTGGCATGATAAAAACTCCGCAGATTATGCTTACATAAAAAGATGCTGTAAACAAACAGGCTGCAATCCAGGCAGCTCTTTGCCCTTGAATGCATTTAGCAGTTTGGTACACAAAAAATGTGGCAGGAATCGACAAAATAATACCCGGCAAGCGGTAAAAAAATGGTTCTTGAAAATATAAATTAGCTGTAAAAAATTTCACCGCCCAACCTATTAACAATGGATGGTCGTAATAATGAAGATCTGGAAATCGTGCATAAAGAAGGTAATACACTTCATCATTTCCCAAGGGAATTAAGAAGGCAACTAGGCAACGAATGAAGGTGGATATTAGCAATAAAAAAAAGAGGTCGCGTTTTAACATGTTAGGTTATTAGGACAATTTAATATCTCAGATGCTTAAATACATCCTAAAGTTAGAAAAATATGACCACCATTTTTTTCTCCATAAAAATAAAAGCACTACAAGTATCCACCCACCAAAAAAGAAACCTGCTTCAGCCACCTTAAAAGGCTTTCTGCTTACAAATGCTGTTCCTGCCACACTGCGAGAATAGACCTGTTTTTGATACCTAAACAAAGGATTTAAGAAATACCTAATGCCATCCTTGGTTCTATATTCAACCCGCAAGTATGTACAATCCTTTCCAAATGGAACATTAAAATGTTGCTGATGAGAACTGCTGTACACAACTTTCCCATTTTGTCCAATAACCACCAAACTATCAACAGGTTCCTCAAATTCAATGACTAAATCATCCCCCTTAACGTCGATGCTTTCTAGTGTTATTTTGCTCGATGCTAATTTATTTTTTTTGTCACCCATAGATTCATTGTGTACCTGAGGTAACCACATCGCAATACTTGAACCACTTTTTATGGAAGCCAATGCCTCTTTTGATGATTGCGTTGGAGATGATACCAATGTGCAGAATCGTGCTATCTGATTCCTGTTTTTGATGTTGTGAAGATCATCATTGCCCAAGATGAAAACTTTTTTTCCTGCCGACAATGCAGTATCCCAATGGGCAAATGATTGAGCGGCCGGATTTAGTACCTCAATGCAATCATAATACTGCAAATATTTTAAATCCCTTTCAGTGTATCCAGAAGATAAATCAGGATGATTTAACACAATAACATTTGAAGTATCTTGGGCCAACCTCGATAATATATATTGCTTTTGATTCAATGTTTGTGGGAAAATATAATCCTTCCCTAATACTCTATCCCCTCCTAATAAAAGCTGATGTGTCTTCTTTAAATTATACCCATGCTCATAAGAGGAAATATATTTCTTATCAGTTTCACCGTACTTATCAATTTTATGGTATTGAGAAACAGCATGAAAAACGTACCCTAATCCTTCATAAGTTTCCCAAATGTCTTTTGGCAATCCCTCACCATTGGTTATTCCTAACCCAAACTTAGAATGAGCATGAAAGTTTGACTTCACATAATCTTGCGGTGTGAAATTCTTATAAGGATTGTAAATGCTGTCACCTGAAAAAACCTTAGGTTCTTTGAATACAAACTGGGGACAGAATAAATACTGATCAACCGCCATCCAACAGATGGCGGCTGCCAATAATATCATTGAATAGAAAAGGAACTTTTTCACACGCTAAATTTCTTCAATGCGTGTTTCCTAATCTTTACGATTTCTTTAGCTTTTGATTAATAAATTGTGAACAAAATGTTTTTTCAGCCAAAACCCTTGTTGCACAATCAAATCTTCAAATCTCTATTACAATACCCATAAAAAAAATCACCGTCTCAATTGAGACGGTGACATACAAAAGGCATTTTATTCTTCACTTTTCATTCTTCATTGCGGTGCCTGAGCCTGTCGAAGGCCATTTTTCATTTTTCATTCTTCATCACATAAACCCCTCTCCCATAAGTTGCTATCACCAAATCCCTGTCCCTTGGATGAATAAACAGGTCTTGCACTGAAACCGTAGCTGGCAAATTGGCTTGCATGGATACCCACTTTTTACCGGCATCCTCACTTACATAAATCCCCATATCGGTTCCGCAATATAATTTATTTGCATTCTTTGAATCTTCTCTCACAACGTTAACAGGCGCTGAAGGAAGGTTCGACGCAATGCTTTTCCAAGTCATCCCCTTATCATTTGAAACATAGATGTATGGCTTGTTATCGTCTTCTCTCCTGTTGCTCAACGTTAAATAAACCCTTCCCTCTTTTGATGATGATGCCACCAACCTTGATACATGGGCATTTTGCGGAATCCCTTTCATCACAGAAACCCATGTTCCATTTTCTCCATCACGCATCCAAACCCTGCCATCATCTGTTCCTGCATACAACAATCCCTTTTTCAACGGTGATTCGTCAATGGCAGTGATTGCCTGATGATTAATGGCATAAGGCGTTCTTCCCATTTTACTTTTGTCGTTGTACGTCAAATCCTCACTGATTCGCTTCCATGTTTTCCCTTGATCGTTCGATTGAAATAAATATTGAAATCCATGATATATCACTTTGCTGTCGTGCGGAGACAACATTGTATAAGCAAGCCACTCCCCTCGATATACATCCTCATTTTCTGCTTTCAATGGAAATATATCTTTCGACCTAACTGAATCTGGATTTGGTTTTTGTCCCCATGGCACCCTTGGCATCTTCAAATCACTTTTCATCAACCTACCATAAAATGAGCTGGCGTAAACCAGATCGGCGTTATTCGGATCTACTGCAATGATAGTACCCTCACCACCTGGTGCATCCTGCCAAGGCATGATGTTCTCTGGCTTCTTTCCGAATTCATTTTGGATGCTGCCCATGTAACTTCCTTCGTCCTGAACAGATCCCAAAATATTATAGGGTTGTTTCATGTCGTAAGTGATGTTGTAAAACTGAGTAGTAGGAATTTTTCTGAAGAAATTTTTCCACTTAGTACCGCCATTATATGACAAAATCACGCCGCCATCATTTCCATTAATGATGTAATCGCTGTTGGTAGGATCTATCCATAATGCGTGGTTATCGCCATGCATGCTTTCGCTGTCTTTATCTGATCCTCTCATTACGTTGAATGTTTTTCCGCCGTCGACAGATTTTGCCAAAGGCACTCCCATGATATACACTACATTATCATTATTTGGATCAACCCGAATCTGTCCAAATACCCAACCATAAGTACCAGCAAATCTTTCTAGCTTTTCATCTTCAGTACTAACTTTTTTCCAATTTTCTCCTTTATCATCGCTTCTATAAACCTGAACGCCATAAGGAATTACCTGAATTGGCCTGCCATAAGGATCAAGTTCACCTTCTTTTGGTGCCCTTTTAGGGGTATGGTTGTCAACATAAGCATACACCACATTGGTATTGCTCTTTGAAAAGGATAGTCCGATTCTTCCTGTGAACTTCGTTTCAGGCAAACCATTGGTTAATTTCTTCCATGTTTTACCCGCATCGGTAGTTTTGTATAAATAATCACCATCCTCTGGAACTGGATCACTCCAGCGCCTGCGGATCCTGTTCCATGTTGATACGATCAAGGTATTTGGGTCAGATGGGTCCATAACCAAATCAACAGACCCTGTTTTTTCATCAGACCCTAAAATCCTGCTCCAGGTTTTTCCGCCATTCTCTGACTTATAAACACCTCTGTCATTGTTATAACTCCACTCATTTCCACCAGCTGAAACATACACCACATCAGTGTTTGTAGGATGAACAATTATGCGAGAAATGGTGCCCGTATTTTCTAATCCACTGGCCTTCCAACTTTTGCCACCATCAACAGATTTAAAAACACCTATGCCAGGAAAGGAAGCACGAAAAATATTGGCTTCGCCTGTACCTATATATATAATATTTTGATTTGAAGGCGCTACAGCAAAACTGCCAATGGCTTGTGTTCCCAAGGCATCGGTGAGTGAACGCCAGGTTTCACCGCCATTTTCTGTTTTCCAAAACCCTCCAGATGCAAATGATGCGAATATTACGTTGCGGTTGCCTGCAATGCCTTGCACTTCAGTACAGCGGCCACTGATGAGGTCGGGACCAACATTTCTCCATTTCATTGCATTAAAGGGAGATGAATTCCTCAATACTTCATGTGTTTTGAAGGCAGCAAGGCGAGCTGTTCCGGCACCATCTTTAATTTGTGCAAATGAAAAAGAGAGGAAAAAAATCAAAAAAGACATTAGTAATTTGATAGATAAATAACTTTTTTGAGACATTTGTTCTTATTTTATTGATTTTATAACGAATGTTTCCCTGTCAAAGTAAAAAAGCGGACCAAGGAAACATAAATGTAAGGATAAGCAGTTAAATTGTGGTTCAAATTAATGAACATGATTAGAAATAAAATCCTCTTAGGCTGTACACTTATTTTGTGCTCCACAATGGTATCAGCACAGAAAAAAAAGGTTGTGAACCCAGCTGATTTGATGAAAGCAGAAGCTACCCATTGCATTGATTCAAATTACAGCCAATATAAAAAAATTGCCTTGGAGATTTGGAACAATGCAGAGCTTGGATATAAGGAAAAAAAGAGCACCGCACTCTTGCAAAAAACATTGAAAGAAGAAGGATTCAGCGTACAAGCTGGAGTTGCAGAGATACCTACTGCATTTGTGGCAACTTATGGCAGTGGATTACCCGTTATTGGCATCCTGGCTGAATTTGATGCACTACCGGGATTAGCACAGAAAGCGGTTCCTGAAAAAAGCGGCATTGATGGACAAGCAGGTGGTCATGGATGCGGGCATCATTTATTTGGAACAGCTTCAGTAGCTGCCGGCATTGCCATCAAAAACCTAATGGAAAAAAATAAATTTACCGGGACTATTAAAATTTTTGGATGCCCAGCAGAAGAAGGCGGTTCAGGAAAAGTTTACATGGTAAGAGCTGGATTGTTTAAAGATGTAGATGTTGCCATACATTGGCATCCAGGTGCGGAAAACGGGGTAACCATGACCAGTGCATTAGCAAATTCATCAGCAAAGTTCAGGTTCTACGGACTTTCAGCACATGCAGCAGGTGCCCCTGAAAGAGGTAGATCTTCTCTTGATGCAGTTGAATCAATGGACTACATGGTGAACTTGATGCGCGAGCACATTCCTCAAGAAGCACGCATTCATTATGTAATTACACAAGGGGGAAAAGCGCCAAATGTAGTACCCGATTTTGCTGAAGTTTATTACTATGTTCGTCACCCAAAAAGAGACCAAGTAAAAGAAATTTTTGAAAGAGTGGCAACCGTTGCTAAAGCTGCAGCTTACGGAACAGAAACAAAAATGGATTACGAGATCATAGGCGGAACACATGATTTGTTGCTTAATAAAACATTGGCTGACGCGATGCAGCTTAACCTTGTAAAAGTTGGTGGTGTAAAATATACCGAAGAAGAAAAAGAATTTGCTACAAAAATTCAATCATCATTCAACTTTCCATATCCTTCAATACTATCAGCTGATAGCATCAAGCCCCTTAAGCTTGAAATGGACGCAGGTGGTGGATCTACTGATGTTGGAGATGTTAGCTATGCGGTGCCTACCGTTGGGTTGCGTGCAGCTACCTGGGCACCAGGTACACCTGCACACAGCTGGCAAGCAGTTGCCTGTGGTGGAACAGAAATTGGTATAAAAGGTTTGATTGTAGCAGCAAAAACCATGGCCATGACGGCTATTGATCTTTTCACAAATCCAACGTTGATCACCAAAGCAAAAGAAGAATTTGTATCCAAAAAAGGCAATTATAAATACGAGGCATTGCTTGGAACAAGAAAACCAGCGTTGAACTACAGAGATTAAACTCTTTTTCGAAACTTTGATTATCACAGTAAATTCAAAAAAATGACATTCGTTAAATCATTCTTTTTAATAGCAGGCTCTACAATCATAGCAAATAGCTCTTTTTCTCAAGGAAAAGAGCTGACAGAAAAACAAATGCTTCGTAGCGAAAAAACCAATATTACCTCTTCATTACCGCAGGTTTTGGGTTGGACAGATGATGCACATTTTCTGATTAGCACTAGGGTGAACCCAGACTCTCCATACAAGGTTTTCTTGGTTGATTGCAAAACAGGCAAACAAACGCCTTCAAGCGCTGATATCCTGAAAAAAGAGCCACTGGCAAGCATTACCGTTTCTGTTAGGAACAACGATTTGTTTTTAAATGAAACTGGCAAAGCTTCGAAGCAGCTAACTAATTCAAAAGACGTAGAAATCAACCCCACACTTTCTCCAGATAAAAAATTGGTTGGATTTACAAGAAACAATGACCTCTATACCATCAACCTAGAAACAGGCAAAGAAAACCGCATCACAACAGACGGTACAGATTTGATTTTAAACGGCTATGCCAGCTGGGTATATTTTGAAGAAATTCTCGGAAGAGGCTCTCGTTATAAGTCATTTTGGTGGAGCCCAGACAGCAAAAATATTTGCTTCATGCGCATGGATGATACCAAGGTGCCCTTGTTCCCCATTTACAATGAAAGTGGACAACACGGGTTCACCGAAAACACAAGGTATCCAAAGTCGGGCGACAACAACCCAACTGTTAAAGTAGGCATCACCCCAGCCGAAGGAGGTAACATTGTGTGGGCCGATTTTGATGAAAATCAAGACCAATATTTTGGGTTGCCATACTGGACACCTGATGCTAAGAATGTATTGATTCAATGGATGAACAGAGGACAAGACAACCTCAAAATCTATGCTGTAGATCTTCAAAACGGCAGTAAAAAAGAAATATACAACGAAGAACAAAAAACATGGATAGACCTCGACGATCAAGGGGGAAGAATCACCTTCTTACCTGGAAATAAAGGTCTCATTTTGATGAGCGATAAAGATGGTTGGGATCAAATGTACTTGCACAATCTAGATGGAAGCTTGAAAAATAAAATCAGCTCAGGTGAACACTGGAGTACAAAAATCGAATACATAGATTCAGAAAAAAACATCATTTATTTTACCTCAAGAAAAGAAAATTCAACACGGTTCGATTTATTCAGGGTTGATTTTGATGGAAAAAATCAACAAAGATTAACTTTTGGCGACTACACACACAGTGCAGATTTATCTCCAAATGGCAGTTATTTTATCACCAGGTATTCTAATGCAACAACCCCAGACCGCCTCACTTTGGTAAGCAACAAAGGGAAAATTGTTGCGGAACTGGGAGACAGCAAAGGACCTGATTTTGGTATCTACAACATAGCCAAAACAGAAATCATCCGAGTTATTTCTGAAGATGGATTGTATCAACTCCCCATCAGAATTACATGGCCGATGAATTACGATGCATCAAAAAAATATCCTGTGATGATCAACATTTATGGTGGTCCAAATGCAGGAACCGTTCGTGATGGATGGCAGTTTAGTGGACAAACACAATGGTGGGCAAAAGAAGGGCTTATTCAGGTTGCGATTGACCACCGTGCGAGTGGACATTTTGGAAAAAATGGAGTAAACTACATGCACAGAAACCTCGGCAAATGGGAAGTAAAAGATTGGATAACCATTGTAAAATGGTTAAGACAAAACGGAGCAGACTCAAGCAGGGTAGGCATTTCAGGGTTTAGCTACGGAGGATACATGACCTGCATGGCTTTGACAGCAGGTGCAGGGTACTTTACGCATGGACTTGCTGGAGGCAGTGTAACAGATTGGAGGTTGTATGATTCACATTACACAGAAAGATTCATGGATACCCCAGCTGAAAATCCAGACGGATACAACGCAGGTTCTGTGATGAGTTATGTGGATAATTACAAGGGCTTGCTCAGGATTTATCATGGCACGATGGATGACAATGTACACATGCAAAACAGCCTTCAATTGGTAAAAAAATTAGAAGAATCTAAAAAACATTTTGAATTCATGCTCTATCCGGGTGGCAGGCATGGATGGGGCGGCTCTCAGCAAGCCCATTCAACCAATGAAAACAATTCATTCATCTATAAAAATTTATTGCAGAAGGAAGTTCCTGCTGCAATGATTAGATAATTTTTATTCGGTTAGCCGTTTAGCGTTTAAGAGAAACTATAATTTCTTATCTTCATTAGAAGAAAAAAATTATAGTTTCTCTTAAACCATAAACGATAAACCTAAAACTCGCTTGCCAAATGACCCCAACAAGATTGTTTGACTGCATTGAATGGCAGTTAGAAAAATTCTCAAAAGAAGACATGTTCGCCAACAAAGAAAATGGTGAATGGAGAAAATACAGCACAACAGAAATAAAAAATACCGTCGATAGCCTAAGCATGGGACTTCTTCATGCCAACATAGGATATCAAGATGGAACCATAGAAGGGCGCGACAAAATAGCTGTTCTGAGCAACAACAGGCCGGAATGGATGATTTTGGACATGGCTGTCCAGCAAACAGGTGCAGTACTCACCCCAATTTATCCAACCATCAATGCGAATGAGCTTGAATTCATTTTGAATGATGCTTCAGTGAAACTTGTTTTTGTGAGCGATGAAGAGCTTTATAACAAAGTTCAATCCATCAGGTCAAAAACGCCGTCAGTTCAGGCAGTTTATACTTTCAATACAATTCAAAACGCTTTGCATTGGAAAGAACTGCTTCACAGTGGAACTGAAGAGGACCTGCAACAATTAACAGCATCAAAAGATAGCATCAAGCCCCTTGAGCTTGCCACAATCTTATATACCTCAGGAACAACGGGATTTCCAAAAGGCGTGATGCTCAGTCACCACAACATTTTAGATAACGTCAACAATGTAAACGACATACTAGTTCCAGTCTGCAATTATAAAGACAAAGCACTCAGCTTTCTTCCTTTAAACCATATTTTTGAAAGGGTAGTTACTTATATCTACCTATTCAATGGTGTTTCAATTTACTATGCAGAAAGTTTGGAAACAATAGGTGAAAACCTAAAAGAAGTACACCCTACTGTCTTCTCAACAGTTCCAAGGCTACTCGAAAAAGTATATGAAAAAATCATTGCAAAAGGAAGGGAACAGAAAGGGATCAAGAAAAGCCTATTCTTTTGGGCCGTTGCCTTAGGCAGTAGGTATGAAGTAGATAAAAATCAGGGAATTTGGTATAATGTCCAATTAGCCATAGCCAACAAAATTATTTTTAGTAAATGGAGAGAGGCCTTGGGTGGCAATGTAAAAGCGATTGTTACAGGCGCAGCGGCTTGTCAAGTTAGGCTTTTGCGTGTGTTCACGGCTGCGAAGATTGTTATCATGGAAGGATATGGACTTACTGAGACATCGCCAGTCATCAGCGTAAACTGTTTTGATTCACACAACAGAAGATTTGGAACTGTTGGACCAGTCATTCAAAATGTAACGGTGAAGTTGGCAGAAGATGGAGAGATTTGCTGCAAAGGTTCTAATGTAATGATGGGTTATTACAAAAGACCCGACCTAACGGCGGAATGCATTGACAGTGAAGGATGGTTCCACACAGGAGATATTGGGGTGTGGGCTGAAAACCGTTTTCTAAAAATTACAGATAGAAAAAAGGAAATTTTTAAGACAAGTGGAGGAAAATATGTTGCACCTCAGCCAATTGAGAATAAAATGAAAGAATCTCGTTTCATCGAACAAATGATGGTTGTTGGAGCTGAAAGAAAATTCACTGCTGCGCTCATCGTTCCATCTTTTGATAATTTAGCAACATGGTGTGCTAAGAACAACATCAAAACTGACAATGTTGCTGAGATACTTGCGAACCCTAAAGTTGTTGAACACTACAAAAACATTGTTGAAAAATTCAATGAATTGTTTAACCCCGTTGAACAAATCAAGAAATTTGAATTGATGGAAGGTGAATGGACCATTAATGGTGGAGAATTAACGCCAACCTTAAAACTAAAAAGGAAGGTGATCATGGATAAATATGCTACAAGTGTAGAACGCATCTACGCTTGAGTTGGTCAGAAGTAATCCTGGCCTTCCGGCATTCTGAACAATTTATTCCGCTGATATTGTTGGAATTTTTTATTCTCAGCATCATGGGTCTTTAACCAGTTTTGGTAGGCATTCACATCTGCTGCGGGTCCAAACAACCACTGATTGTATGCTTCAAACATACCATCTCTCATGAGGTATTGCAAATGATCAAAAAGTTGATGTGGAAATGCATTGCTGTTTGCAGTAAACCAATCCAACATAAACCTAGACCTAATAATCAACAGTGATTCTGGAGTAATTCCTCTGGTAGCCAAAGCAGATTGTTTCATCAAAGTTTCAAGAAATTTCACCTCAAATTCGGTTGTTTTTTTGATATAATACTGCTTGCTTTCACTGCTCACAAAAGCCCTTTTGTAAGATTCAATCAATAATATTTTTATTTCGGAAGTACGAACTGAATAGCTTTCTAGGTTTGTGAAAATTTCTCCGTAGATGATGCTTCGCACTTTATCTGCTGCCGCAAAGTAGAATTTTGCTGCGTGGTAATAATTACCAGAATGAGATGGATCTGCATTAATGCCCGCTTCCCATTGCTCAATGGCATCCTCTGGCTTTTCTAAAGACCACTTTAAATCACCATATTCGCTGTACAATGCGCCACTTTTGGGAAATTTCTTCAACCCTTTTTTATACAACTTATCACAAGTACGGCTTTCGTCAGATGCCTTAAAAATATTACCTGCAATCTGAAATACCTGTACATCAGCATCAACTCGGTCTGTTAAAGGAAAGATTCTAATAGCCGCACGTTTAAAATCTCCTGCCAAGTAATAAGTAAGGGCAACGTCTTTCAAAATCGTCAAATTTTGAGGCTCCATCTCCAAAGCCTTACCAAGTATCATCAGCGTGTTTGTAAAATCTTCCTGCTTTTGAAACATAATAGCTGTTTCACGCAACTGTTCTACAGACTGTTGGCCATTTGAAAAGAAATTTGAAAACACCAAACATAAAATAAAAAATAAACGCATGGCTCCAATTTAAAAATACGATAATCAAATTAAATGTGTGAGAAGTCCATCACGCAACTTTGGTTCAAACCAAGTGCTTTTGGGTGGCATTACTTCTCCGCTGTCTGAAATATCAAAAAGTTGCTGAATACTCACTGGATAAAAACTAAATGCAACCTGCATTTCACCACTATCAACCCTCCTCTCTAATTCTGATAAGCCCCTGATTCCACCCACAAAATCTATTCTTTTGTCAGTTCTTTGGTCTTCAATATCCAACAATTTTTCTAATATATTTTTAGAAAAAATGGTAATGTCTAATACCCCAATTGGGTCTTCTGTATATGCCCCTTCAATAGCTGTTAAATGATACCATTTTTTATCTAAATACATTCCAAATTCATGCAATGATTCGGGTTCAACGTGACCATCAGCTGTTGATATCATGAAATCATCTTGTAAGGCACTGATAAACTCCTCCGTGTCCATTTCGTTTAAATCTTTAACAACCCTGTTGTACGACATGATTTTTAACTGATTAGAAGGAAACAATGTTGTGAGAAAAACATCAGCTTCTGGAGAAGCCTCAGCACCTGCGGCTAAACGCACTTTTGCCGCACTGGCTGCACGGTGATGCCCATCGGCAATGTAGGTGCAGGGAACTTTCTCTAAAAATATTTGGGTAATTTGTTCAACAAATTCTTTTGTATCAACCACCCAAATTTTATGTGTAATTTGATCATCGGCTACAAAGTCATATACAGGATTATTCGCTGCCTTCCAATCCCCTATCAATTTATCTAATTCTGTAACATTTTTATAAGCAAGAAAGACATTGCCTGTTTGGGCACCGCTGATTCGAATATGATTTATCCTGTCTTGCTCCTTTTCTGGCCTTGTAAATTCGTGTTTCTTAATTATGCCATTTTCATAATCATCAACAGAAGAACAACAAACCAAGCCCGTCTGACTTCTTCCATCCATGATTAACTCATAAATATAATAACAAGGCTTTTCTTCCTGAAACAAAATGCCTTGCTGTATAAAAGACTGAAGGTTGGTTTTAGCTTGTTCATACACAGATGTATCGTAAATACTGAGTTCTGAAGGAAGGTCAATTTCTGATTTCGTTACGTGTAGGAATGTATTTGGATGCCCTGCAGCGGCCACTCTTGCCTCTTCACTAGACAATACATCATAAGGAGGAGAGGCTACTTCTTTTGCCAATTCAACTTTTGGTCTAACCGCTCTAAATGGATGAATATTAGTCATGCTCAATTGATATTTAAGATGCGTATTTATTTGCAAATGCTTTCATTAAATCAGTCATGGCTTCAACACTGCTAAGCGGCAATGCATTGTACAAAGAAACCCTGAACCCTCCAACATTTCTATGTCCCTCAACTCCTACCATCCCTTCTTTTTTACAAAGGGCTATAAACGCTTTTTCAAGCGCTGGATTTTCCATCGTAAATACAGCATTCATGAAACTCCTATCCGCCTTATTAACCGGCAATTGAAACAATGGTATTTGTTCTAGTGTGGAATAAAGGAGGTTGGCTTTTTTAGAATTTATTTCTTCGATGGCTGTTATTCCTCCATTCTTTTTCAGCCATCTTAATGTTAGCATACAAACATATATGGCAAAAACTGGAGGTGTATTCAACATTGAACCATTGGCAACATGAACTCGGTAGTCCATCATGGTTGGCAAATTTTCATTTCCTTGCTTTAAAAATTCCTTGTCTGCAACAACCAAGTTCACCCCTGCTGCACCAATGTTTTTTTGAGCACCAGCATAAATAAAACTGAAGCGGTTAAAATCCATCACTCGGCTCAAAATATCACTGCTCATATCAGCAATTAACGGCACCTGTGTTTCAGGTATCCACTGCATCTGCGTTCCCTCGATGGTATTGTTGGTGGTGTAATGAAAATAAGATGAGTCATTAGCTACCTCAAACTCTGTAGGTATGTATGTATAATTTTTATCTTTGGATGAGGCCACCACCTCAACCAATCCAAAATTCTTGGCTTCCTTTATTGCCTTCGTGCCCCAAACGCCACAATCCAAATAAGAAGCTTTTTTTTCCTTGCTCAAAAAATTCATTGGCAATTGAAAAAACTGGGTAGAAGCTCCTCCATGAAGAAACAATACTTCCTTATTATTATCCAATTGCATCAATTCCTTTATCAGAGAAACAGCTTCACTCAACACATTTTCAAAAAGAGGGGTTCGGTGTCCTATTTCCAAAATAGACAATCCAGTGTTGTTGAAATCTACAATAGCGCGACTCGCCTCTTCAAAAACTTCTTTGGGAAGAATACTGGGACCAGCGTTGAAATTATGTATCATCATATTATTGCTAAAATAGTTCAAACTAAAGGTACCAAAGATACTTAATTTGCACAAGAGCGACCAATGATCTTGCCACCAAGCCAGGCAGATTGTAGAGATTCAATATTCTGCAACATTTCTGCAGTAGGTTCAATTTTTCCCAAACCACGCAGATCAGGTTGTCCGGCCTCTACCCATGCTGTGTACCAAAAACTGGCAACTGAAAAAATAGAACTGCGCATTCTTCTCTCAACCATGCCATTTAATTTCGTGTGATACAGCAGTGAGTATGAGGAGGCATATTGCTTTAGTACACGCCCATTTCTTTCTTCAAAGGCAAATCGCTGGTCAGACGACAAAGAAGCTGCCAAACTTTTTTCAATTTTTAATACACTATCAGACGCAGCAGCACTCTCATAAACCCTTTCCCAAATATAATCAAGCGGATTAGACAAATACTGAGCCTTTCCTATCAACAAATCGTATTGCGTTTGGGCATACAATTCTGGCAACCTGCTTTCCCAAAACCCGTGAATGCCGACCTGATCAGTTTTTTGGCCATTGTGGTTGCTGCTGGCATGAAGCGGTACATGAACATCCGCTATATAATGTCCAATATCTGCTGATAATTTCAATATATTGGCAGCATTTTTTTCTGCAAATGCTTTCTTCAATCGCTGCTGCATGATGATGATCCACCAAGGCGCAATTCCATGAGCAGCAAGGCTGTCTTCAGAATATTTTTCTACTGCGTCATTCCATTTTTTTGGCAAGGCGTCATAAGGTGCATTGCCATAATGGTCCATATCGATATAATGCCTTGGACCTTCTTCCAACACGGCATAACGACGCTTATCAGGGTCAACTGCATGGTCTGCCAAGTATTGAATGTTCTGCTTGTAAAAAGACGTCATTTCTGGAGGCAACAGAAATACCGCATGGTAATTGATGTGCTTGTGTCCAAAAAACCCCCAAGTAAACCCATTTGTTGTGATGCACAACAAAATAACAAACATCAGCGCAGTACTAGTTCTTCGCATTTTTTTTATCCCCCACAACCGTTTGATCATCAATGTCTGACACACCACCAGAAATCGTAAATTTCATGGCATCAGCTGAGCTAACCCCATCTACCGATTTTATACGTTCACGTTTCACAAAAAATAAAACTCCAGAAAATGCATAAGAATGTGGAACATAAACAGAAACATAATCGGTTAACCCAAAAGCCGATGCATCTGTCTGCGTGATGAACCCAATTCTCCAAATATCTTCAGCATCAATGGCTACCAACACTGCTTTGTTGAATTTCTTTTTATTCCCTGCAAATGCCTCCATGAAATCCTTCACCGTGGTGTAAATAATTTTAATGCCAGGTGTTTTCTCCAATATTCCATCAAACCATTCCATCAACTTGGAAACAATAAATAATGATGAAATATACCCAACCAACAATACCAACAATATCACAACCAAAAATCCTAGTCCGGGTAGCTGCTTTGGATAACCCATAGCATCTAGTTTCACAAAGCTAGGAAACAGCGTGTAAAGCAAATTTGGTAAAATGCCATCTATGAATCGAAACAAAGAAACCACTGTCCAAGTAGTTATTACAATCGGGGCTAAAACAATTAAACCTTGAAAAAATAAGTTCAGTACCCTTCCTGGCCTAAATAATTGCTTCATTTGGTTAATTTATACCTCAAATATACACCATGCACATTTGCATAAAAGGAGAAAAAAACGGATTAATAAAAGAAAAATCACCGAAAACGTGAATTTAATCACAAAAAATGTCCGTTTATATAAAAATTAAAATTAAAACCTATCGGAAACTTTTTATACAAATATAGTTTCCGTAGTTTCGCGGCGCTAAAAATAAATATGGAACCAAAAGAAAGAATAATACAAGAAGCCAAAATGCTTTTTATGAAATTGGGGATACGTTCTGTATCCATGGATGACGTTGCCAACCACCTCGGGATGTCGAAAAAAACCATTTACCAACTTTTTGCCGATAAAGACGAAATAGTTGATTTGGTGATTGAATCAGACATCCACCAGCTTCAAAAGGATTGTATCCTTTGCAGCGAAATCGCAACAGATGCCATTGACGAAATCTTCAAAACCATGGAGATGATTGTTTGGCAGTTTCGAAACATGAACCCCATGGTTTTGTTCGATCTCCAAAAATTCCACCATCGTTCGTATGAGAAATTCATGGCATACAAAAACAAGTTTCTGCTGGAAATCATTTCCAACAACTTAAAAAAAGGTGTGCAAGAAGAATTGTATCGCGGTGATATAAAAATTGATATCCTATCAAGATATAGGTTAGAGTCATTGCTGCTCGCTTTTAACCTAGAAGTATTTCCACCAGACAGGTTCAATATTTTGGAAGTAACCCTTGAGATTATAGAACATTTTCTCTACGGACTATCCACAGAAAAAGGCTACCAGCTCATTGTTCAATATAAAAAGAAAAGCATAAAAAATGGACTTTAAACAAAATTGTATGACAAGAATCGGATTTATTATTTGTGCAATTTTGCTTTTTCAACCATGGGAAAGCAAAGCTCAACAGAAGTACAGTCTCACCGCAAGCCAAGCAGCTGATTTGGCGTTGAAAAACGTGACAGACATCAAAAACCTCAAACTAGACAGGGAGATTCAAATTGCCAAAAACAAGGAATACGTGGGGCAAACATTGCCTCAAATTAGTGGAAGCGCCCAAATGCAACACTTTTTTGCCATCCCAGTTACACTCTTGCCTGACTTCATTTCTCCATCGGTGTATCAAGTATTGGTAGATCAAGGAGTGAAAAACGGAAGTGGTGCTCCCATTACAAGACCTGCTGCTGATACAAAGTATTTCCCAGCACAATTTGGAGTGCCTTGGCAAACCACCGCTGGCGTTCAGTTTCAGCAATTGCTTTTTCAACCAGATTTATTCATTGCCTTGAAAGCTAGAAAAAAAGCGGTTGATTATACAGATGCAACCATTAAAGTGATGGAAGATTCCATCAAAAGCAATGTTTATAGGTCTTATTACAGCGTACTTGTTGCAGAAAAAAGGAAATTTTATCTTGATGAAAGCATCAAACGGCTAAATAAATTGAAAAGCGACCAAGAAAAACTTTTCAAAAATGGATTTATTGAACACCTCGATTTGGACAAAACTCAAGTGGGGTTAAACAACTTAACCACGACCTCAGCTCAGATAGGAAACCTCATAGAAATCGGCTATGCGTCATTAAAATTTGCATTAGCCATCAACCAAAAAGATACGTTGGTATTATCAGATTCCCTTTCGATTGATATCGTGAAAAAAGGGTTACTTGAAATGGGAAACTTCAATTATGCTGATAGGAAAGAAATACAACTCTTGAATATTGTAAAAGATTTGCAAGGCCTGGATTTAAAGAGAAACAAGCTAGCCTACCTGCCAACATTGGCAACCTATTTCAGCTACAGTAAAAATGCACTTAGGTCAGACTTTAGCTTTTTTGACTTCAGTCAGAAATGGTTTAAAACTTCAGTGTGGGGTCTCAATTTAAGTGTCCCTATATTTGATGGTGGTCAGAAATTAAACCGCACCCGACAAGCTACTTTTAACCTTCAAAAAACGAACAACACCATTGAGAATCTTGAAAGAGTTATTGACTTGCAACTAACAGCAGCCAATGTTGTGTTTAAGAATGCACTATCGACCTTGGATGTACAAGAAAGGAATGTTCAACTTGCAGAAAAAGTGTACAACATCACCAAGAAAAAATACGAACAAGGATTAGGATCAAGTTTTGAGCTACTTCAAACACAACAAGACCTTGAATCAGCCCAATCAAATTATTTTCAATCACTGTTTGATGCAGTAAGTGCGAAAATTTCATTCACAAAAGCACTTGGAAAATTATAATTATAAAAGCTTAAACAACATATATGAAACATTTTTTTATCATTTGCAGCATTATAACTTTGGCGGCCTGCTCAGGTAACAAAGAAGAAAAAGGAACTCTTTCGGCAAAAAAGCAAGAACTCACCACCATGATGAAAGACCGTGATGCGCTTTCTTTAAAGATTGTTCAACTCGAAGCTGATATTGCAAAACTGGACACATCTGCACCGGCAGAAAAAATGAAATTGGTTGAAGCGGCGGCGATTGTTAACCAAGACTTTTCACATTACATTGAACTACAAGGAAAGATCACCACAGAAAACATCTATTATGTAACGCCAAGGGGTATGGGTGGACAAGTAAAATCCATTTTTGTAAAAGCCGGTGACAATGTAAAAAAAGGACAATTATTGATGAAGTTAGAAGATGGTATCATACAGCAAAACATCAAGCAAGTAGAAAATCAATTGTCATTTGCAAAGAATTTATTTTCTAGACAAGAAAACCTTTGGAAAGATGGCATAGGCACTGAGATTCAATACCTGTCTGCCAAAAATAATGTAGAGAGTTTGGAAAAACAAATATCGTTGGTAAAGGAACAATTGAGCACAACGTCAGTAATTGCAGAAGTTTCTGGTGTGGTGGATGTAGTAAGCATCCGTGTTGGCGAAACTTTTGTAGGATCCCCTATGGCTGGTGTTACCATCATCAATCCAAGCTCCATGAAAGCCGTAGTTGACGTACCAGAAAACTACATTTCAAAAGTGCACAAAGGAATGCCTGTAATCATCAACGTTCCAGACATTAACGAAACCATCAAATCACAAATCAGTTTAATCAGTGAAACCATCAACGCCACTTCAAGAAGTTTTGTTGCTGAAAGTAAAATTCCAAGTAAGTCAACCCTAAAGCCAAACCAAATAGCAGTAGTAAAATTGCTTGATCACGAATCAAAAAATGCCATTGTCATACCAGTTCAAACCGTACAAACAGACGAAAAAGGAAAGTATGTTTTTATTATGTCTGAAGAAAATGGCAAGAACATTGCCCGCAAAAAAAGCATCCAGATTGGAGAATTTTATGATGAGTTGATTGAAGTAACGGGTGGACTAAAAACCGGAGATAAAATCATCACCAAAGGGTTTCAGGGCATCTATGAAGGACAACTTCTTACAACAACTACAGCAAACTAATTTACACGAACTAAAGTAGACAAAATCAGAAAAATGGATAACCCATCACAAAAAAACGATATTGCCAATTTGTTGAAAAACGCCAAAACGTTTGGACCAACCAATTGGGCAATCAACAATAAAACAGCAATTTACCTCATCACCTTAATCATCTCATTGTGGGGTATTTCGTTGTTCGTTTCATTTCCAAAGGAACAATTTCCGGATGTGGCATTGCCAACAATATATGTACAAACAGTGTATGTTGGAAATTCTCCTAAAGACATAGAAAACCTAGTAACCAGGCCCATAGAAAAAGAACTCAAAGGAATAACAGGTGTAAAAATCAATAAAATCACCAGCAATTCGCTTCAAGATTTCTCTGCCATCATTGTAGAATTTAGTACTTCTGTGAAAACAGACCTGGCGCTACAAAAAATGCGTGATGCGGTTGATAAAGCAAAGAAAGATTTGCCCAATGATTTAACGCAAGAACCCATTGTGCAGGAAATCAGTCTCTCCGAACTTCCAATTATGGCGGTGAATGTAAGTGGAGATTATGATGCCGTTAAGCTAGGTGAATTTGCTGATCAACTTAAAAACAAGATTGAAGAACTCACTGAAATTAGCAGGATAGACCTTGTAGGTGCACCCGAAAGAGAAATTCAAATAAATGTAGACAGGGCAAAATTAGAAATAGCTAAAGTAGGATTCAGCGATGTTGAACAAGCCATCCAAAGAGAAAACAACGACATATCAGGTGGATTGCTTGAAGTGGGAGACCAAAGAAGAGCCTTGCGTGTAAATGGACAATTTAAATCAGCGTTGGATTTACAAAATGTTATTGTGAAGAATGTGTATGGTTCGCCCTTTTACTTAAAAGACCTTGCCAATATTGCAGATACTGTTAAAGAGAAAGAAAGCTATGCAAGGTTAAATGGCAAGAATGTTGTAACGCTTAGCATCATAAAACGTTCGGGAGAAAACCTCATCAACGCATCAGCCAAAATCAACAAAATTGTTGATGAGATGAAAAAAGATGTGTTTCCGAAGGACCTCAACATAAAAATCACGGGCGACCTAAGCATCAAAGCAGGAGCGGCTTTCAACGAATTGGTTAACTCCATCGTGATTGGATTTATTTTGGTGATGATTATCCTGATGTTCTTCATGGGAGTAACAAACTCATTCTTTGTGGCACTCTCAGTTCCACTCAGCATGTTCCTTGCATTTATTTTATTGCCATCAGCAGATGTTATCATCGGATCTAATGTAACACTCAATTTCATCGTGTTGTTTGCACTATTGTTTGGATTGGGAATTGTGGTTGATGATGCCATTGTGGTGATAGAAAATACACACAGAATATTTGCACAAGGCAATGGAAAAATCAGCGCACCAGACGCCGCTAAGTACGCCGCTGGAGAAGTTTTTGTACCCGTACTAGCCGGAACACTTACCACACTAGCTCCGTTTGTACCGCTGCTTTTCTGGCCAGGAATCATTGGCAAATTCATGATCTATCTCCCTGTGATGCTCATCTTTACATTAACAGCATCGTTGATAGTTGCCTATATCATGAACCCTGTATTTGCAGCCGATTTCATGACACATGAGCACCATGACAAGAAAAAGAAATCAGCCATTTTCAAGAAGCCTGTATTTTGGATACTCTTAGTGCTCGGGGGATTGATAGATATTCCCGGATACATGAATGATGTTTCTTCTTACAGGTTTGTAGGAAATTTACTGTTGTGCTTTGCAGGATTGATGATTTTGAATGCTTATGTGTTGACTGATGCAATCAGTGTGTTTCAAAACAAATTACTTCCAGCAATGATGAACAGCTATGAAAAATTGTTGCGTTGGACCACCAAAGGATGGAGGCCTGTAAAAATGTTGATAGGAACATTTGCGCTACTCATCTTCTCGTTTGTGTTCTTTGGCATGAGGAATGTTCCAGTTGTATTGTTTCCTACAGGAGATCCAAATACAATTTATGTGTACATGAAATTACCTGCCGGCACAGATGTAAGGTATACTGATTCAGTAACAAAGTTGCTTGAAGGCAAAATCAATAAAGTATTGGGAGTAGATAAAGGGAAAGAAAACCCATTGGTAGAAAGTGTTATCGCCAATGTAGCAGTGGGCGCAAGTGATCCAAATAGTGGGGACAGAAGTACAAGGCCTGAACTCGGAAGAATTCAAGTTTCATTTGTTCCATTTGAAGAAAGACATGGAAAAACAACCCTTCCTTATTTAGATTCAATTCGAACTGTATTAAAAGGAATCCCATCTGCCGAAATCAGCATCGCCCAAGAAAGCAATGGTCCACCAACCCAAGCTCCCATCAACATTGAAATATCAGGTGATGATTTTGAATCTCTCACCACCACAGCTATTAACATGAGGAACTACCTCAACGATAAAAACATCCCAGGTGTAGAAGAATTGAAAATTGATATTGATTTTTCCAATCCGGAAATTGGCATCAGCATCGATAGGGAGAGGGCATTGATGCAAGGAATTTCAACTGGACAAATAGGCATGGAAATAAGAACGGCTTTGTTTGGTAAAGAAATTTCGAAATTGAAAATTGGAGAGGAAGAATACAAAATCATCATACGCAATGATGCAAAACAAAGGAAATCACTTTCTGAATTGTTAAACATGCGCATTACTTATCGTGATTTCACCAACGGACAAATTAAGCAGGTTCCTATCAGCTCTGTAGTTAAAGTTGACTTAAGCAATACTTATGGCAGCATCAAAAGGAAAAACCAGAAACGTGTAATCACCATTTTCTCCAATGTATTGGTTTCTCAAGGGTTTACACCAGCAGGTGTAAATACAGAAATCAAAAAACAAATTGATGCATTCAAAGGCAAGCCGGAGGATATTGTAGTTGCACAAACAGGTGAGGGTGAACAAATGGCTGAAACAGTTTCTTTCTTGCAAACAGCGCTGTTTACAGCAGTTGGACTGATTTTACTTATTTTGATATTACAGTTCAATTCATACAGCAAAACCATGATTGTACTCTCTGAAATATTTTTCAGCTTAATAGGAGTGCTCATTGGTTATGGCATCACACAATCAACCTTTGCGGTAGTTACAACTGGAATTGGCATCATCGGGTTATCCGGTATTGTTGTAAAGAACGGAATCCTAGTTATTGAATTTGCAGATGAACTTCGCTCAAGAGGGATGAAAACAAAAGCAGCTGTTATTGAAGCAGGAAAAACAAGAATTGTACCAGTATTGCTCACTGCTTTAGCAGCCATTCTAGCCTTGATTCCATTAGCCATTGGCTTCAACATCAATTTCATCACGCTGTTCACAGAACTCAACCCACACATCTTCTTTGGAGGTGATAACGCAGTGTTCTGGAAACCCTTGGCGCTTACCATCATCTGGGGATTGATGTTTGCATTCTTCATGACATTGTTGGTTGTACCAGCCATGTACTTGATAGCAGAGAGGTTAAAAAGACCGATGACAAAATTTTTCAAAGGAAGATGGATTTCTTTGTTGGGATTATTAGGACCACTCTTTTTCATCTTAACAGGAATCATGTTCCTGGTAAGAAAAATTCAGGGCAAACCGGTGTGGAACGGAAAACAATAAAATAAATGAAGAATGAAAAATGAAAAATGAAGAATGAAATTCAA
>Ga0209550_10000448_pt1 | contig 38487 bp, 33 predicted proteins | sample LauGreSuBDMM15SN_2_FD_187567 | JGI IMG/M metagenome (GOLD analysis project Ga0209550, IMG submission 187567) | Freshwater lake microbial communities from Lake Michigan, USA - Su13.BD.MM15.SN (SPAdes) (version 5) | ecosystem: Environmental > Aquatic > Freshwater > Lake | place: Lake Michigan... | reverse complement strand
TTACATAAAGAAAATGATGCGGTCCTCCTGGCAACCTGCCTTATATAATCCTTTGACAAAAGAGACAGGTATTTCACCTAATTTCCCTGCTTATCCTTCTGGTCATTCGACGATGGGCGGTGCCGCTGCGGAGGTGTTAACTGATATTTTCGGAAATTATTTTCCAATGACAGACCGTTGTCATGAAGGTAGAGAGGATTTTGAAGGTGGAAAACCCCGGCAGTTCAACTCTTTCTACGAAATGGCTAATGAAAACGCTATTTCCAGGGTTCCGTTAGGCGTGCATTTTAGAATGGATTGTGAGCAAGGCGTGAATCTGGGTATTCGTGTTGGTCGTAAGGTAAATCAGTTTTCCTGGAAAAAGGGATAGTATTTTTCTTTACCTTTTTATTATTATTACCTGATCACTCTTACCATCATTTAAAAATATTTCTTTGTTATTGAAACCAACAATGAGGTTAGTATCTGTTAGACCGCTGAGTTCTCTAATTTGACCGCCGTTACTTATTTCTACTACTTTTTCATTTTTTATAATCCATATCGTATTTCCAAAAGTCAGTACCTTTTGCCATTCTCTTAAAGGAATGAACAGAAGAAATTGACCCAGTAAATCGCATTGAATAATGCCTTGATTTTGGTCAAATAAATACAGGTGGGATTCCGTTTGTGCCATATAAATTATTTCTGGTGCTTGCTGGCAACAAAAAATTAAATCTGTTTTAGGCCGCTCTATCTTTCCCTCCTTATTTACGCTGCCTAACTGATAGTTGAATTGATCGAATAACCAGATTTGCTCGTTCTTACCAGTAGCGGCGCACCCGATAAACCCCCAATCTTCCTGATTAATCTGCCATTCTTTTAAAGGAGTCAGGGTTCTGTCCAATGATATTAACCTTTGTTGATCGCTGTAAAAAAGCAGTATTTGTAAAGGATTTCTAACATCAATCTGGTTCAGTTTCCCGTCTCGGTTATTAATAAACTGGAATATTAAATTTCCCTTTTTATCCCATTTTTTTAGATATTGATCTGCAGACAATGTGTAAATCTGCTCCAGCACATCTATTTTGAAAAGATCCGTGTTTTCAGAAAGCTTTATGGCATAATGCTCTGTAGTCTGACCTGTTAATTGACTGCATAATGAGATAAAAAATATCAGTTGTCTAAATATTTTCATATACTTCCCCCTGATTATTTTCAAAAAAATGATAATACATTTCTGTTCCGTCCCAGCGTGCGTAGCTGAAATACGTTATCCAGTCCCCCAGATTGATATATCTGCTCTTTTTATTTGAAAGGGTAAGGTTAATAGGTAAGTGCCTGTGTCCAAAAATAAAATAGTCAATGTTCTCCTCCGTAATTTTTTCTTCACAAAATTGAACGAGCCACTCTTTTTTTGTACCCATAAAATGCTGGGGTTCGGTGTTGTGTTTTCTACTTAGTGAGGATAAGTATTGTGCCAAAGACAAGCCCAGATTTGGATGTAATCGGCTATAGGCCCATTGAGCAAGAGGGTGAGTAAATACTTTTTTCATTCTTTTATAGCCATAATCACCAGGTCCGAGACCATCACCATGACCGAGCAGAAACTTTTTCCCGCCCCATTCTTTAATTATTTCCGATTTATTCAGGGTTATGCCCAATTCCTCCTCCAGATAACCAAACATCCATACATCATGATTTCCTGTAAACATAGTTACCTGTATTCCAAGATCTGCCAGTTCGGCCAGCTTACCTAATAGGCGGGTAAATCCTTTGGGGACTACTTTTTTGTATTCGAACCAGCATTCAAAAATATCGCCAAGAAGGTACAGTTCGGAGGCATTCGGTTTAACTTCCTGGTCCAGCCAGCGGATAATCTTTTTTTCCCTAAGGAGACTTTCAGCTAAAGTGCCGGCACCCAGGTGAAAATCTGAAGCGAAATAAATGAATTTTCTTGTTTCCATGCATCAAAATTAATAAATTAACGAGCAAAGCTGGTATAGCTGTTTTTTAAGGTAAAAATAAAAGGAATGAACATAGATTTAACTGGTAAAAATGCTTTTGTATTTGGTGCGAGCAAAGGCATTGGCAGGGCAATTGCATTTTCTTTAGCTTCTCTTGGGGCTAATGTTACGTTAGCTGCCCGTTCTGCTGAGAAATTAGCGGAAATAAGTTTGGAATTAAATAAGCAAAGAACTTCAGATCATCAGGATCACGATTATTTAGTTGTGGATGGAAATGACCCGGCAGATATTAAACGAAAATTACAAATTTTATTAAGTGGCAAAACCTATCATATTTTGATTAACAATACGGGCGGTCCTCCTGCTGGGGCTATTTTATCGGCCGATTGGGAAGCATTTCAGCAAGCTTTCCAGATGCATTTGCACTGTAGCCATCTTTCTGTCCAATTGATGACCGAAAAAATGAAAGAGGTGGGGTATGGTAGAATTATCAACATTATAAGTACCTCTGTTCGTATGCCAATTGACGGATTGGGAGTGTCCAATACCACCCGTGCTGCCATGGCGTCCTGGGCAAAAACGCTGGCAAATGAAGTTGCTCCTTTCGGAATTACTGTGAATAATATTCTTCCAGGATTTACTGCTACGGAAAGGTTGGATACTTTAATGGAGATTTGGGCAGAGCAAAATGGCCTTTCCAAGGAAGAACAAATAAATCAAAGTAAATTATCCATTCCTATGAAGCGGTTTGGTTCACCTGAAGAAATTGCAGATGTTGCTGCCTTTTTAGCCAGTCCGGCAGCTTCTTATGTAACAGGAACCAGTATTATTGTCGATGGGGGACGTACCAAAAGCTTATAACTTTATTTACGACTCACTGGTTGTTTTTAAATCAAAATAGGCGCGAAGTAATTTTGCTCTGTGTTCTCCACAAAGGTTGATGAGGGTCTCATCGCTTGCTTCCACTATTTTTTTAACTGAACCAAGGGTGCTCAATAATATCTGTATCGTTTTTTCCCCAATCCCCTGAATATTTTCTAATTCCGATTGGATAAAATTTTTGGACCTTATCGTTCTGTGGAAAGTTATAGCAAATCTGTGCGCTTCATTTCTGGCTTGTTGAATTAATTTTAAAGATTCTGACTTTTTATTAATGTAGAGCGGTATGGCATCACCGGGGAAAAATATTTCCTCTAATCGCTTGGCAATACCTATAACGGTCATTTTTCCACTTAATCCCAATTGTTCTATACTTTTCATAGCAGCACCTAGCTGACCCTTGCCTCCGTCAATAACCACTAATTGTGGCAAATCCTTTCCTTCGTCTAAAATTCTCTTATATCTGCGATAAACAACCTCTTCCATGCTGGCAAAATCATTAGGTCCAATGACTGTTTTAACATGAAAATGGCGGTAATCTTTTTTTGATGGTTTAGCATTTTTGAATACAACGCAAGAAGAAACAGGATGGGTGCCTTGTATATTAGAATTGTCAAAGCAGTCAATATGAAAGGGTACTTCAGGCATGTTTAAGTCTTTTTGCAATTGCTTTAAAATCCTTTCCGTAGGCGTTTGTTTCTTTTCTTTACTTAAAAGATCTTTCTTTTTTTGAAGCTTATAGTAAAGTACATTTCTTTCTGAAAGTTCTAATAATTTTTTCTTGTCACCAATTTGAGGTACTGTATTTTTTACATGGGTTTCAGTTAAGACCACAGGTATTGAGGTAATTATTTCAGGAGCCAAGCTATTGAACCGATCCCTGATGATTGGAATAGCTAAAGACAGTAAATCTTCCGGTTCTTCTTCCTCCAGTTGCAGTGTAAGTTCTTGCGTGTGAGCCTGTATGATAGCCCCATTGACCACCCTTAAATAATTAATATAAGCCTCTTTTTCATCTGTTAAAATGGTAAAAACATCAACATCCCTGATGGTATGGCTTACAATAGTTGATTTAGCCTGATAGTCCTCAAAAGCAGTTAATTTTTCTTTAATAGCCTGTGCTTTTTCAAAGGCTAGTTCTTCAGCATATTGGTTCATTATTTTTTTAAAATGCTGTAATACGGAACTAAAATGGCCTTTAAGTATATTTTTAATTTGTTCTATTTTTTCATTATAGATTAGCTCTGATTCTAATCCTGCACAGGGCCCCATGCAATTTTTAATATGGTATTCAAGGCAAAGTTTAACTTTTCCATCTTTGATATTTTCTTCGCTCAGATTAAAAACACAAGTTCGTAAAGGAAATAATTGTCTGATTAATTCTAATATTATTTTTAGCCTGCCTTTCGAGGTATAGGGTCCAAAATAAACTGATCCATCTCTAATGACTCTGCGGGTAATGATTATCCTTGGGAATCGTTCATTTTTAATACAAATATAAGAGTAGGATTTATCATCCTTGAGGGAAACATTATACCTTGGCTGGTGCTCCTTTATGAGGGCACTTTCTAAAAGCAGCGCATCTGTTTCAGATTCGACCATGGTAAAATTGAGGAAATCAGCATTTTTGACCATGATGCGGGTTCGAAAAAGACGATCCCGTCTCTCACCAAAATAGGAAGAAACCCTATTCCTAAGGTTTTTAGCTTTTCCTACATAAAGAATGGTTCCATCGTGTTTACAAAATCGGTAAACACCTGGTGTTTTAGGAATGGTTTCTGCCAATTCCTTGTATTCCTCCGTGGTCATAAAGGTTGGAATCTATGCTATTGCGGTATCTCTTAAAAAATCAATTTCCACTAATTCACATAAAATATGTCCGACAAGCATGTGACATTCCTGAATTCTTGGGGTGTCAGTAGATGGAGCCTTAAAAAGATAATCACTTAATGGGTCCATTTTGCAAGCATTTTGTCCTGTAAAACCTATGGTAATGATATCGTTTTCCCTGGCATATTCAAAAGCGTTGATAACATTTTGTGAGTTGCCGGAGGTTGAAAGCCCCACCAGGATATCACCGGGTTTCCCTTTTGCGGTAAGTAAACGGGAAAAGACCTTTTCGTAACCATAATCGTTAGCTACTGCTGTTAAAAAAGCATTATCGGCACTGAGTGCTTCAGCATTCAAGGGTTTTCTGTCAAAGTAATATCTGCCTGATAGTTCAGCGGCAAGATGCATGGCATCGACAGCACTGCCGCCATTTCCACAAAACATTATTTTATTGCCGTTGCGAAGCGCAGAAATCATCCGTTGAGCCATTTCACTCATTAGAATGGTTAATGTCGTATTATTTAAAAGGGCTTGTTTACTTTCAACAGACTCTTTAAATCTTTTAGTAATAATTTCTTGCATGATTGTATTGTTGGTAAACCAATGTAAAAGTCCTCAAAAGTACATAAAATAGATTATTTTTGAGGTTCATCAATAATATATGGCGTGAAAATAATTTTAATCGGAACAGCGTACCCATTCAGAGGCGGACTAGCTTCTTTCAATGAACGGTTAATGACTCAATTTCAAGAGGAAGGTCATGAAGTAATGATTTTAAACTTTACGCTACAATACCCTTCTTTTTTATTTCCTGGAAAAACACAATTCAGTGATAGTCCTGCTCCGGAAAACCTCAAAATTATACGTCAGGTGAATGCCATAAATCCATTTTCCTGGATTCGGAACGGCTTGTTTTTACTATCACAAAAACCTGATATCATTCTTTTTAAATATTGGCTTCCTTTTATGGCTCCTTGTTTTGGTGTTATTTCTATGATCGCTGGGTGGAGGAAATCGATTAAAAGACTGGCCATTTTAGATAACATAATTCCTCATGAAAAAAGGTTTTTAGACGCTTTGCTAACTTCATTCTTCGTTTGGAATATAGATGCTTTCTTAGCAATGAGCCATTCCGTTGCTTCCGATGTAAAACGATTTACCCTTAAAAAGAAATGTGTTCTAAGTCCTCATCCATTATTTGACAATTTTGGACCCCCTATAGATAAAATGGTAGCGAGAAATTATTTTGGATTGAATGAAAATCAAAAAGTTTTGTTGTTCTTCGGATTTATCAGACCCTACAAAGGGCTTGATTTATTAATAGAAGGATTGGCAAAAACAAAAAGTGAAAACATAAAATTAATTATTGCCGGGGAGTTTTACACCGACGAAAAACCTTATTTCGAGCTAGCAAAGAAATGGGGAATGGAGGATAAATTGATATGGAAAAATCATTTTATCTCCAATGAGGAGGTAGGACTTTACTTTTGTGCCGCCGATCTTGTCGTCCAGCCATATAAGCATGCAACACAAAGTGGTGTCACTCAAATTGCCTATCACTTCGAAAAACCAATGATTGTAACTGATGTTGGTGGTTTAGCTGAAATTGTTCCCGATGGAATTTCTGGTTATCTGGTATCGCCAAATGCAGACGAAATTGCAACTAAAATAGATTATTTTTATGAAAATCCCGGGCAAGGCCAAATCTTAGAAAAGGGTTTACGTCAGGAAAAAAAGAAATATCTTTGGTCGGTTATGACTAAAAATTTAATTGACTTATCTCAAAATTGCTGAATATGATGGTTCGCTGTAAAGCACCCCTGCGCATTGGGTTGGCAGGTGGTGGAACAGATGTTAGTCCTTACACAGATCAATATGGCGGTGCCATTTTAAACGCGACGATTAGTTTATTTGCCTATGCTTTTCTAAAGCTGAGAGATGACCACCATGTGGTTCTAAAGGCCATGGACAAGCAGGAAGAGGTGAATATTGAGGTGAGTCCTCTATTGAGGCTCGATGGTCATTTAGATTTGGCCAAGGGTGTTTTTAATCGATTGGTGAAGGATTTCAATATTCCCATTCGGGGTTTTGAATTGACCACTTACGTAGATGCTCCTCCAGGCTCAGGATTAGGATCCTCTTCTACCTTAGTTGTCGCTATTTTAGGTGCTTTTGTAGAGGCATTTAAACTTCCCCTTGGAGAATATGATATAGCTCATTTAGCCTATTCCATTGAACGGGAAGATTTGAAAATGGCCGGGGGAAGACAAGATCAATATGCTGCTACTTTTGGTGGTTTCAATTTTATGGAATTTGGAGCGAATGATAAGGTGATTGTCAACCCTTTAAGAATTAAGGAAAAGGTGCTTTTTGAACTGGAAAATAATCTTGTGTTATTTTTTACAGAAACCTCCAGACTTTCATCTTCTATAATTCAAAAGCAACAAGACAATGTAAATAATAATGTTTTATCTTCCATTGATGCCATGCACCATTTAAAGGAGCAAGCGATTTTAATGAAAGAAGCGCTTTTGAAAGGTGAAGTTAATCAGATTGGAGAAATTCTTCATTTTGGATGGCAGCAGAAAAAGGCAATGGCGCAGGGAATTACTAATGATTCTATTGACCTTTATTATGAAACGGCTATGAATGCAGGCGCAACCGGCGGGAAAATTTCAGGCGCTGGTGGTGGGGGCTTTATGATTTTTTATGCCCCTGAAAATCATAAGTTTAAGGTTATTCGTTCGTTAGAAAAAATTGGGGGCAAAGTCCTTCCATATCAGTTTGTTCAATACGGAATGGTAAGTTGGGGATTATGATACATGGATATTTATTGGTTTTCATCGGTCTATACTTGTTTGGGACTGTTCTTATCGGATGGTGGGCTTCAAGTAAAGTTAAAACTACCAAAGATTTTGTTATTGCTGGCCGTCGTTTACCCACAAGTCTGGCAGCCTGCGCTTTATTTGCCACCTGGTTTGGCTCGGAAACCATACTGGGCGCTCCGGCTGAATTCGCAGAAAACGGTGTTCTTGGTATTATTGAAGATCCCTTTGGAGCAGGTCTTTGTCTGGTATTGGTGGGGCTCATTTATGCCAGACCATTGTATAGGTTAAATATTCTAACCTTTAATGATTTTTTTAAAATGAGATTTGGAAGAATGGCTGAAATCACCTCAGCTATTTTTATGATTCCCTCTTATTTTGGATGGATTGCCGCTCAACTGGTCGCATTGGCTATTGTACTGAAAACAATTGTTGGCATACCTTTGATTTATGGAATAATCTTATGTACGGTCGTGGTCGTGTTCTATACCTATTTTGGTGGTATGTGGGCTGTTTCTATTACCGATGCCGTCCAATCCATTATGATTATCATTGGTTTACTGCTTCTGGCCTATTCTTTGTCAAATCAGGCGGGTGGCATTCAGGTGGTTTTAGATGCTCAACCCGAAGGCTTTTTTCGTTTCTTACCTGAAGCAAAGCCTATGGCTGTGATGGAATATTTTGCCGCATGGATTACCATTGGATTAGGTTCAATACCTCAACAAGACGTTTTTCAGAGGGTTATGGCTGCAAAATCGGAAAATACGGCTGTTAAATCAGGCATTATTGCTGGATTAATGTATGTGACCATCGGTTTAATTCCTTTATTCATAGGATTATGCGCCAACTATTTATACCCTGGTGCAAGCCCGGGTGATACCCAAATGATTATACCAATCATTGTTTTAAAACATGGTTCATTATTTTTACAAATCGTTTTTTTTGGTGCTCTTCTGTCTGCTATTTTAAGCACTACCTCAGGGGCTATTTTAGCTCCTGCAACGGTCATTGGAGAGAATATTTTAAAGCCAATATTGAGGAATAATTCCGATAAATTGATGCTTCACACTATGAGACTTTCTGTGGTGGGTGTAGCTATTTGTGCTGCTTTTCTGGCAACAAGTAAATCAAACATATACGAGTTGGTAGGAATGTCCTCGGCATTAAGTTTAGTCTCCTTGTTTTTTCCATTAACTGCAGGTTTATTTTGGAAATCAACTTCAAGGATTGGGGCTATTTTGAGCATGATTAGTGGATTGTTTGCCTGGACATTATCAGAATTCGTAATTCATAGCCAAATACCAAGCATTCTGATCGGGGGTGGAATAAGTCTTTTTTTCGTTATAATGGGCAGCCTGCTATTTCCAGATGATAGCCATAAGTTGTTTTTAGAGCATTCAAAGCAAGCTACAACGTAGGGTCGTAACTTAGTATGACCGTGGCAAGTCTTTGAATATCCTCTGGTAAGTGGAGCGCACTCAAAACTATTCTTGTGATGGGCTCATCCAGTGAAGTTGGATAAGGGAAATGGGAGACGTACATTTGATGAAGGAGTAAATGATTTGATAGCGTTTTATTAGTCGAAAAATGCACAGGGTATTCAGGTACACTTCTTAAAACCTTATTTTCAGCTCCAATAAGATTTTCAAATTGGTGTAAATTTTGGAGTAGAACGGTACGCAAAGCTTTATAATGGTCCTGCATTTGAATCCAGGTAGCTAAATAAGCGGGCGAAGCAGGCGATGCTCCACCAAAATGAGGGCTATTCCATATTTTGTTTATCCAATATTTATTACCAGCAATGACTCCGGCGGGAATGCCCAATCCTTTACCCATACTTCCTATAACGACACCCTGAACCTGTTCAGGCAAGGTCAAGGACGACAAAATGCCACTTCCGTCCTTTCCCCGGATACCCAATGTATGGGATTCGTCTAAGACCAAAATAATTTCTCTTTTATTCCCTAATTTTTGTAGCCAGTTAAAATCATATTGTATAACTTGTAGGGAATCAATGGCATTACTGTAAATAAAGAGAGGTGGACCAGACTGATGGCTTTTTAAAATACAAGTTTCTTCCCACTCACTTCTGCTGCTAAAGCTTTCGGGTATATCTAACCACAGGGCAGGATGAGCATTGGGGGCAAATATTAATTCACCGACAGCGGTAAAAACTTTATAGGCTAAAATTCCGGCTAAGGTGCCCGAGGAAACCGTTAATGCTGCTTCTTGTCCAAGGTACCTGGCTAATAATTCCTCCGTTTCTTCATAAATGTCAAGGCGCATGAAACCTACCCTGGAACTTCCAAAATTACTACCATACTGACTTATGGAGGAGGCTAACCTTTCATGAAAAACGGGGTCATTCGCTATGCCCAAATAGCTGGTTCCACTAAAATATAAAAGGGCGGACCCTTCACAAAACATCCATCTGCCTGGTTGATGACTCAGGTTATAAATCATAAATGAATATTTTTTAAGCTAATGTATTAATCAAATAAGTTTAGCGCCGATACCATTTCTATGAGGAAGAATTACCTCCCCATGTTCTATGATAGCCCCTTCAGCTGGGTCATTAGATAATAAAAGGGCGCCATCCATATCGACATAATCCAATAAAGGCAATAGATGGGCAATGGCTGTAATACCAACGGATGACTCCGTCATACAACCAACCATAACTTTCATATTCAGTTCTTTAGCTTCTTGTATCATCCGAAGCGCGGGAGTAAGTCCGCCACATTTCATTAGTTTAACATTTACTCCATGAAAATATCCGGCACAACGTTTTACATCTTCTTCCTTTTGACAGCTCTCGTCGGCAATCACAGGCAAAACGCATTGTTCAAATAAGAGCCTTTGTCCTTCCCAATCTTCAGGTTTCAGAGGTTGTTCGATAAATTCAACGCCCAATTCTTTCAACTCAGGAGCATAAGCTAAGGTTTCCTCCGCAGTCCAGGCGGTATTTGCATCCACACGAAATATAGCGGAAGTATGCTTTCGAAGATGTCTTATGATGTTTAAATCATCCTTTGTTCCCAGCTTAATTTTATATATGGGCCAGGGCATTTCCTCCATTTTAGTAACCATTTCCTCAATGGGGCCAAAGCCCAATGTGTAATCGGTGAGAGGATTATTTTGGTATTGCAGCCCCCATTTTTTATAAAGAGGTAATCCTTCTATTTGAGCCATAAGATCGTGCGCTGCCTCATCCAGGGCACATTGTTCAAAGGGATGATTTTTCAGCAGAGGATGAAGCAGTTCCCAATATTTCTCTGCCGTTACCAGAGGCGTCGATTCAATGATGGGTTTCCAGGCATTAAAGCGCTGGATCATTTCATCTTGATCAAGTCCATAATATTTAGTAGCGGTAGCCTCGCCATATCCAGTATAAATACCGTTGGAAAGAGAGATAATAACCGTGGGCTGATAATCTCTGGAACCGTGGGTGATTCTGAAAGTGTGACGTAATTTTAACTGAAAAGGATGGACACTTAAGGTAAGCATTATCGTTAGAAAGGGTTAAGCAGTGGGAGATTCCAGATAGGTTAACGTTTTATTCTCCGTGTCAAGTTCGGCTAAAATACCTACGGGTAAAGTAAAATTATTGGGTACATGACCAAAGGATAAACCATAAACGGCTGGAACATTAAGATCGCTTAGTCTGTCAAAAATAGTTTCTTTCAGGGATAGTGATTCCTCATCTTTTTTAGGATTACACCCTTCAAAAACACCTAAAATCAAACCTTTGGCTTTATGAAGATTTGCAGATTGCCTCAATTGAGTGAACATTCTGTCCAAACTATAGGGACGCTCATCTATATCTTCCATAAATAGTAATTTATCGGTTGCATCGAAAGCAAAAGGCGTTCCTGCAAGGGCAGCAAGAAGACTTACATTACCACCCATTAACCTGCCTGAAACTTTTCCAGTCTGTATGCTGTAAGGCTTAAAATGCTCTTTTTCGGGAGTTAATTCCTCTTCTGCTAAATTAATGACATAAGGTTTTGTAAAAGAATCAAAGAGAACTCCTTTAATATGTTGGAGGGAATAGGGAGTCCAGGTAGCCGCTGCCACCGGTCCGTGAAACCCTACCAGGCCAGTTCGAAGGAAAATAGCTTGAAGTAAAGCCGTTATATCACTGTAACCAATGAGTATTTTAGGATTATTCCTGATGAGTTCATAATTAATATGAGGTAAAAGCCTGGAACAACCATACCCACCCCGGGCACACCAAATAGCTTTAATGGAAGGATCTTCAAAAAAAGTATGAAGGTCTTCCAGTCTTTGTTCGTCAGTCCCTGCCGTAAACCCTCGTTTTTCTCTGACATACTTACCAGGAACTACTTGCAGACCCAATTGGGTGAGATTGTTGACTGCTTTTTCGTAACCTGCATCGGGGACATAACTGCCAGGTGTGATCAAGCCAACTTTATCGCCAGGAAGGAGTCTTTGTGGCTTGATAATATCAATAACTTCCTTTAAAGTAGCACCACGACCCTTGGATGGGGATACTAATAATGAGCCAATAATCCCCATTGAAGCAAGCTCATGAAAATCTCTCCTATTCATAATTTTGTATTAAATCGGTAAGTGTTATTCAAAAGTAGTTATTTTGTGGGAAATTAAAGCAGAATTGGTTCAGTGCTTGTTTTTATATATAAATGAATATGAATAAGGAGTCCGGGCATTTAAAACGTGTTTTAATCATTCTATACTATTGGCCACCTTCAGGGGGAGCAGGCGTACACAGATGGTTGAAATTTGTTAAATACTTAAGAAACTTTGGTTGGGAACCTATCGTTTATGTCCCTTCAAATCCAGATTATCCCATCATTGATTCAAATCGTCTGGATGAAATTCCTTCGGATATTGAGATAATTAAAAGACCAATTTGGGAACCTTTTTCACTTTACAGAAAATTTACAGGAAAGAAAAAAGATGTAAAAATGGATTTCGGGCATTTGGTTAATGTCAAAACATATATTCAAAAGGGTTGGAAAGAAAGATTAGCTATTTGGATACGGGGAAATTTTTTTATTCCTGATTCCAGGGTTTTTTGGGTAAACCCTTCTTTTCGTTTTCTTTCTGATTATTATAACAAAAATAAATTTCAAGCTGTTATTTCTTCTGGTCCACCCCATTCTTTACATTTGATTGCACTAAAATTAAAGTTAAAATATAATATTCCCTGGATGGCTGATTTTCGAGATCCCTGGTCTGAATATTTTTCATCTTTGATGCTGACAAAATGGGCTGTTAATAAACATACCACGTTGGAAAAAAAAATTTTGCAAACTGCCGATAAAGTAGTGGTGATCGGTAGGAATATGCAAATGCAGAATTTTGAAAATGCAGGTATTCATTCTGATATAGTCATGAATGGTTTTGATATAGATGATTATCAGCGCTTAGAAAAACCTCTTGTTAAGAAAGAAAAATTTACCCTGCTCTATGCTGGTACGCTCTCACAAAGAAGAAATAATTCTTTGTTTTGGAAAGTTATTAAAAGCCTTATTGATGCCAACGAATTATTTGCTTCGAAATTAAATATTCAGTTAGTTGGCAAAGTTGATAGTTCTGTATTAGAGGATATTAAAAAATATAAACTTGAATCTTTTATAGATATTGTTGACTTTATTCCATTTGAAGAAGTGGTGAAAAAGCAGATGGAAGCCACGGTTCTTTTACTTTTTGTTGATAATTTTGAAGGTGCCAAATGGGTTTTGACAGGAAAGTTTTTTGAATATTTAGCGTCAAATAGACCTATATTAGCCCTTGGGCCATTAGGCGGGGATTTGTCGGCCGAAATAACCAATACTTCTTCGGGTTTGTTGGCAGATTATAATGATGAAGAAAGTATGGAGAAAGCTATCTCTGTTTTCTTTAATCAGTATTTAGACCAATCTATTTTTACATTTCAAAATAAAAATATTGAAAAATATAGTCGTTTGGGTTTAACTCAAAAAATAGCCTCCTTATTAGACGAAATGATTTGATGATTCAGATCCTAAAATAATTAAAAAAATGCTGGAAAATAATTACTCCGAAGATAATATCATTTCACTCGACTGGCGTGAACATATTCGTCTGAGACCCGGTATGTATATCGGAAAATTGGGAGATGGATCTACCCCTGATGACGGTATTTATATCCTCATTAAGGAGGTAATTGATAATACTATCGACGAATTTGTGATGGGTAATGGGAAACAGGTGCTCATTAAAATGGATGATCATTCCATGGAAATCAGAGATTTTGGTCGGGGTATCCCGCTGGGAAAAGTCATTGAATGCGTTTCCCAGATAAATACAGGTGGAAAATATGACTCTAAGGCTTTTAAAAAATCGGTGGGTCTAAACGGCGTAGGTACTAAAGCGGTTAATGCCCTTTCCTCGAAATTTATGGTTACCTCCTACCGCGATGGGAAGCAAAAAAAAGCAGCATTCAATCAAGGTATTCTCGTCGATGAATCTGCTCTTCTCGATGCTACGGAATTAAACGGTACCTGGGTGTACTTTGAACCTGATGCTGAGATATTTAGGAATTTTCGTTTCAGAAAGGAATTTATCGAGAATCAACTCTGGAATTATGCCTATTTAAATGCAGGCCTGAAACTCATTTTCAATGGCACTACCATCGTTTCTAAAAATGGATTGTTAGATCTTTTAGAACGCAAAACAAAAAATGATGAGTTGCGATATCCAATTATTCATCTGAAAGGGGAGGATATCGAGTTGGCCATAACCCATGGAAATCAATATGGTGAATTGTATTATTCTTTCGTAAATGGTCAGAATACTACCCAGGGTGGGACGCATTTACTGGCATTTAAAGATGCCATTGCTAAAACCGTTGCCGAGTTCTTTAAAAAGAACTATGATAGAAGAGATGTTTTAAGCTCTATCATGGCCGCCGTAAGTATTCGGGTGGAAGAACCTGTCTTTGAATCCCAAACTAAGACAAAGCTTGGGTCTTCTCACATGGGCCCCGATGCTCCTTCCGTGCGAACGTTTATAGGGAATTTTGTCAAAGAACAACTGGATAATTATTTACATAAGAATCCTGAAATCGCCAAGTTAATTGAAAAGCGAATCTTGCAATCTGAAAGAGAAAGAACAGAAATTGCCGATATTAAAAAACTCGCTAATCAAAGGGCAAAAAAGGCAAATCTCCACAATAAAAAACTTCGGGATTGCCGCATTCATTTTAATGACCCTCCTAAAAAGGTGAGCGATGAAGATCGGCATAAATCAACCCTCTTTATAACAGAAGGGGACTCGGCCAGTGGTTCTATTACTAAAGCTCGAAATGTTCAGTTTCAGGCAGTTTTCAGTTTAAGAGGAAAACCACTGAATTGTTTTGGAATGACTAAAAAGGTCGTTTACGAAAATGAAGAGTTTAATCTGTTGCAGCACGCGCTAAATATTGAAGACGGTATTGAGGATCTTCGCTATAACCAGATTGTCGTCGCAACGGATGCAGATGTCGATGGAATGCACATCAGATTGCTTCTCCTTACCTTTTTTCTGCAATTCTTCCCTGATCTTGTTCGAAGTGGACATGTGTATATTTTAGATACCCCACTTTTCAGGGTGAGAGATAAGAATCAAAAGTTTTATTGTTACTCCGAAAAGGAAAAACAAGAGGCTATAGCAAAATTAAAGGGTAAACCTGAAATTACCCGATTTAAAGGCCTCGGAGAAATTTCTCCCGGGGAATTTAGTAGCTTTATCGGCTCGGATATTAGACTGGATCCCGTTTTTCTTAATGATGAAACAGATATTGATGAGATTCTAGCCTACTATATGGGTAAAAATACTCCTTTAAGACAGGAATTTATTATCGGAAATCTTCGTTTTGAAAAAAATGACATACTGGAGATCGCAGGCATTTAAGTAGTAATTATGTCCGAATTATAAGGTAGTTATTCATTTCCTAACGTCATTTATCTGACATCTTTGTAATGGCACAAATATTGCCAATTGTATCACCCCAACATAAAAAGGTGCCTTTGGGGTATTTGTCTGACATATTGTCATATTGATTTATTTATTAAATATTACCATGTTCGAAACATTTTTTGGAAATCAGGAAAACGATGATGATACTGAATTCATGCCTATTATACCCATGGAAGACGATGGCTTTATGGGGAAGATGGATAAAATTCCTGGACACATGCCAATCTTAGCACTCAAAAATACGGTGCTTTATCCCGGCGTTATCATTCCAATAACCGTTGGTAGAGATAAATCAATAAAATCTATTAAAAAGGCATTTGATACGAGTAGCAGGGCTATAGGAGTACTCTCACAACGAGATATTCAAAAGGAAGATCCGGGAAAATCAGACTTATACGAAATTGGTACCGTTGCTAAAATAATGAAGTTACTTCGTATGCCAGACGGAACGACCACAGCTATTTTAAGAGGTCAGAAACGATTTAAATTAGATGAACTTACGAAGCAAAAACCTTATTTAGAGGGATCTGTTTCGCTTCTTGAGGAGCAGAAAAAAAGCGGAGGTCTTGAATTTACAGCGCTTATTTCTACCATTATGGATATGGCGAAAAAGATTATTGAGCTTTCCCCAAATATTCCTTCAGAGGCTATCGCTATGTTGAAAAGTATTGAGGATAATTCTTTTCTTCTCAACTTTATTGCCTCTAATTTAAATTCAACCATCGAAGTTAAACAGCTTATCCTTGAAACGGATGATCAGGCAGGTAAGGCAGAGCTTATCCTGGGGGAAATTTCCAGACAGTTACAATTACTCGAATTTAAAGACCAAATCGAAAATAAAGTTAGGGTCGATATCGATAAACAACAAAGAGATTATTTCTTGAATCAACAACTTAAAACGATTCAGGATGAGCTGGGGCAAAATCCTCAAGAAGAGGAAATAACAAGAATTTCTGCCAAAGCAGAAAATATTAAATGGTCTGAAAAAACAGCTAAGCATTTTCAAAAAGAGTTGGCCAGACTTAAAAGAATTAATCCGCATTCGCCAGATTATAGTATGCAGATTACCTACCTCGATTTGCTTACTGAGCTACCCTGGGACAAAACCTCCGCAGATATTTTCGACTTAAATAAGGTAAAAAAGACCCTGGATGCAGATCATTTTGGTCTCGAAAAGGTGAAGGAACGTATCATAGAACACCTCGCTGTTCTAAAACTAAAGGGTGATATGAAAGCGCCTATCATCTGTTTGGTTGGCCCTCCAGGTGTTGGAAAAACCTCTTTGGGAAAGTCTGTCGCCAAAGCATTAGGTAGAAATTTTATTCGCATGTCTTTAGGTGGTATTTCTGATGAAAGTGAAATTAGGGGACATAGAAAAACCTATATAGGGGCTATGCCGGGTAGAATTATTCAATCTCTTAGACGTAGTGGTACCAATAACCCAGTGTTTATCTTAGACGAAATCGATAAAATTAACAGGGATTTTAGAGGTGACCCTTCTTCAGCTCTCCTGGAAGTGCTTGATCCTGAACAAAATAGTACTTTTCAAGACAATTACCTGGAACTTGAATTCGATTTGTCAAAAGTACTTTTTATAGCCACAGCAAACTCTCTGAATACCATTCAGCCTGCTCTTTTGGATAGAATGGAAATCATTGAAATAAGCGGTTATTCCGTAGAGGAGAAAATGGAAATTGCCAAAAAATACCTCATTCCTGAACAATTGGAAGCGCATGGTCTTCAAAAGAAACATATTAAATGGAAACCAGCGGTTCTTGAGTTTATTATACAACATTATACCCAGGAATCTGGTGTTAGAAATCTGAGTCGTCAAATAGCTTCTGTGATGAGAACCATTGCAAAATGGGTGGCAGGTGAAGAGGAATATCAACCAGAATTAACCAACGTTATGGTTAATAAGTTTTTGGGCCCCACAATTTATAGTCCTGATCAATATACTGAGAATAAAACACCTGGAGTTGGTATTGGTCTGGCCTGGACCCAAATGGGTGGGGCCATTCTTTTCGTGGAATCTTGTCTTACAAAAGGAAATGGTAAACTTATCATGACTGGAAATTTAGGCGATGTGATGAAAGAGTCCGCTACCACTGCATTGAGCTTCGTTAAAGCTCATGCTGAAGAGCTGAACATAGATATGGAGTTATTGGAAAAAAGAGATATCCATTTGCACATGCCTGAAGGCGCCATTCCTAAAGACGGTCCCTCTGCCGGTATAACCATGCTTTCAGCTATTACTTCAATTTATACCGGAAGAAAAGTACGGCCATTCCTCGCTATGACAGGTGAAATTACGCTGAGAGGGAAAGTTCTTCCCGTTGGTGGTATTAAAGAAAAAATACTGGCAGCTAAAAGGGTGGGTATGAAGGATATAATTCTTTGTAAGGAAAATGAAAAGCATATTCTTGAAATAAATCCTGATTATATTAAGGGTTTAAATTTCAAATACGTTACCGATATGTTTGAAGTTTTACATCTTGCTTTGGAACCGGCTAATAAATAATTTGCCTCTTATTTGGTTTTTTTGTATTTTTAAACGATATAAATCGAACCATTTAATTGGATGGTGAGTCTTTATCTCAAATATTAGGGCATGAATATATATATTATACGTTTTACTTCGCTTTTGGTTTTTTTGTTGACTTTAAATGTGGCTTTTAGTCAGAAAAATAACAATGATCAACAGCAATTAGTGCAATTTTCAGGGTTAATTCTCGATGGAAGTGACGAGGCAGAGCTCTTTCCTGTCCCTTATACCAATATTCTTATTAAGGGAAAAAATAGAGGTACCTACGCCGATTTAAAGGGTTTCTTCTCTATCGTTGTTGAAAAAGGAGACGTAATTATTTTCTCCGCCGTGGGCTATAAAACCATCGAATTTCAAGTCGATAAAGATTTGAAAGAGGACAAGTATTCCATCGTTCAGCTTATGTCCCAAGATCCTTATAATCTTCCTGAAACCGTTGTTTTTCCGTGGCCAAGCAGAGATCATTTCAGACTTGAATTTCTCGCCATGGACGTAACTCCGGAACTTCAAAAAATTGCCGCTACCAATATGGCGAAAGAGGTTTTAAAGAAAGCGGAGTCCGCAGTTGCCTACGATGGGAACGAAAATGCTGATTATTTTATGAGGCAGCAAGCGTCAAATTTTTATCATTACGGGCAGAGACCTCCCATGAATATTTTCAATCCTATTGCCTGGAAAAAATTCTTTGATGCCTGGAAAAAGGGGGATTTTAAAAAGAAAGATGACTAATTTGGATAAATTCGCTTCTTTCCCCATAATAATAACTGCATTCCATACATACTTAAACAAAAAAGCAGGGAGGTAAAAGTTAAAACGCCTAAACCAACATATACCTTTGTCGTCTGCATGTTTATATAGGCAATCCGATAACTATAGAAATCGGAAAATATAAACAGCGTGTGTATGATAAAAAGTAAAGAAAATAAATGAACAAGTATTTCTAAATAAACCGTTTGTCTTCTCTTTTGAATGCTTCCCGAACTTTTTTTCTTTACTTTGATGTACCTCAGACTAAAAAATAAGTAAGCAAAAAATTGACCTAAATAGGCCGCCGTTTCTAAACTGCCTAAAAATGGATTAGTTTCTGGTGATATTTTTGGTAAAAATCCGCTGTGATACCCCAAAAAGGTTATAAAAAAATACATTACCTGACCTATTGGTAATAAAAAATGCTTGGCATCAGTCCACCTGAATTGATACGTTGGGAATAATGCAAATTTAATGTAGTAGAAAAATAGAACAGGTAATGCCAGGGTAAAGTAAATAGGCAGAAATCTTATTCTTGGGTACAATTCAAATAATCCAAGAATTCTTAATACAAAGTGAAGTTGCGTAAACCCAAAAGCAAGAAGGAGTAGGGCAAAAAATAAGTAAGATCGAGGCTCATTCTCCTTCTTAAAATAAAATCTGATGCCAACTAATAAAGACTGAGAGATAGCAAAACCAATGATCGCTATGACTATCCAATAATAGATGGTGTGCGACTCCAAAGATTGAAGCACGCGGAATAATTCCATATTAATGGGGTTTATTTTGTCAAAGGTAACATTCTTTTTTTCAATAATTTCTTCCCTATAATGACTAATATCACTTATTATTTTTGCTTTTACTTTAAAACAATCGAATGAAACAATTATATACCTATCACGAAACAGCAAAAATGAAAGCACAAAGGTTATGTGGTTATTACCCGAGCGCACTTATAAATATCGCTCATCCCTCGGTCAGGGAATCATTGGAAAAGGCCGCACGGGAAATTTGGCGTCTTAAATAGGACTTTCATTCAAAGGGTGACGGTAAGCAATAAAGGAGGGATTTAATAGTGATGGTTTGTTGTAAACCATTGGATTACCGTCCTCTACATTAATTACAACGCCTCCTGCCACCGTCAATATGCACTGCGCAGCAGCTGTATCCCATTCGCTGGTTGGCGCTAATCGCGGATAAATGTCTGCCTCCCCAGAGGCAAGGAGTAAAAATTTTAATGAACTACCTCTGGTAACCAGCGCTGGTTCAGATAACTTCTGAATAAATTGTGCCGTTTCTTCATTTAAATGACTTCGTGATGCCACTACCTTTAACCCTTTGTCATGAATAGAAAAGGGACTGGTTTTTAATGCGCTGGTTATTCCATTTTTAATGGAAAATGCGCCTGTTTCTTTATCCGCATAGTATAAATCGCCATTCACAGGTTGATACACTACACCCAATAGGGGTTCACCATCCCTGATTAACGCTATGTTTACGGTGAAATCTCCATTTCGATGAATAAATTCTTTGGTTCCATCCAGTGGATCTACCATCCAGCATATCCTGTAGTCCTTCCTGATGTTATAAGGTTCCATTTTGTTCTCCTCTGAAATAATAGGTATGTCCGGATATTTTTTAAGCAGTGAACGGCAAATAATTTCGTTTGCCTGACGGTCCGCTTCCGTTAATGGAGAGCTATCAGCCTTGTTTTCAATGTGAAAATCAGGTTGATTATATATTTCAAGTATGGCGGCGCCAGCTTCTTTTGCAATAATAACTACCTCATGTACCACGTCATTCAGATTCATGTCTTTTTTTTTGGTAATTTATGGAAAAAGTTCTGTTGTTTTGTACTTTGTTTCACGCTTTTAATCTTACAAAATGAATAAAATTTTAGTAACGGGTGGTTGTGGATATATTGGAAGTCATACGATGGTCGATTTAATGGACCATGGTTTTGACGTTATCAGCGTGGATAACTTAATAAATGCATCGGAAAAATCGTTGGACGGAATTTTTAAAATTAATGGAAAAAGGGTTAAAAATTATCAGGTGGATCTCACAGATGATAAGGCACTGGCAAATATTTTTGCCGAGAATACCGATATCATAGGAGTAGTTCATTTTGCAGCCTTAAAAGCAGTGGGAGAATCTGTAGAAAAACCTTTGTTGTATTATCGGAATAATCTCATTGGGTTATTAAATTTACTGGATAGCATGACCAGATATAATATTCCCAATATAATATTTTCTTCTTCCTGTTCTGTTTATGGAAATACGACAGAATTACCAGTTACAGAAATGACGCCAAAACAAGAGGCAGAATCACCTTATGGCAGGACAAAACAAATGGGGGAGGATATTTTATGGGATTTGTCTAAAACAAATAGTACAATGAATACCATTTTATTGCGCTATTTTAATCCCGCCGGGGCGCATGAAAGTGCTTTAATAGGGGAGTCTCCTGCGAATATCGCATCAAATCTAATTCCAGTTATTACCGAAGCTGCCGCTAACAAAAGACCCCCTCTTACCGTTTTTGGCACAGATTATCCTACAAGAGATGGCTCCTGCATACGTGATTATATTCATGTCATGGATTTGGCCCATGCTCATACCCTGGCCCTTCAACATTTATTGAGCAAGAAAAATGAAGAAAAATGCACGGTCTTCAATTTAGGTATTGGCAAGGGGGTTAGTGTTTTAGAAGCCTTATCGGCCTTTGAAAAGGAAACTAACGTTCGCGCTCCCTTCACTTTGGGGGAAAGACGTGCAGGTGATGTTATTGAAATATATGCCGATTTTACTAAGGCGGCGAATACATTGGGCTGGCAACCAAAACGCAGCATAGGTGATATTATGCGTACGGCATGGGAATGGGAAAAGGTGAAAAATCAATAATCTACCCGAAAATGGATACTCATTGATGTTGAATGTAGTAAAATGATATAGCTATTTACTTGTCTGCATTGTATTTTGAAACAGTCATCTTAGTGCGTTCCATTTCTCTGCGATTGTCTTTTTCTTTAATAGCCTCTCTTTTGTCAAACTCTTTTTTCCCCTGGGCTAAAACAATCTCAATTTTAACAAAGCCTTTATCGGTGAAATACATCTTATAGGGAACTACCGTTAATCCCTTTTCGGTGACTCTTTTTTCCCATTTTTTTAGCTCCTTTTTTTTGAGTAATAATTTCCTTATGCGACGTGCGTCGTGATTATAATAGGTACCATTCTCATATTCTGTTATATATAAGTTTCTAATAAATAATTCTCCTCTTTCAAAGAGACAATAAGCATCGGAAAGATTAACTTTTCCACCACGAACTGATTTTACCTCTGTTCCTGTCAACATAATACCAGCTTCCAGTGAATCGAGGAACTGGTATTCAAATCGAGCCCTTTTGTTTATATAATCGGGGGTATTTTTTTTCTTTTTATCGGCCATTTTAAATTATTCTTTAACTGGAATATTTTGTTTCCCTTTTGAATCTTGAATGGTTCTCATCATTTCAATTCTTCCATTCATTGGAATCCGTGTTTTAACTTCACCACCCCTGAGATGTAATATTAGGAAATCAGTTATTTTCCTATACAAATGCAAACGACTACTCCCTCCACTAATGCTGTGATTTTTATTGGGATAAAAATAGGTGTCAAATTGTTTATCTTCATTAATCAGAACATTAGCCATTTCTGTGGTATGTTGAAAGTGAACATTATCGTCTGCCATACCGTGAATGAGCAAATATTTACCTTTTAATTGATGGGCAAAATGAACCGGAGCATTATCATGATAACCTTTAGGATTTTCTGACACAGTGCGCATATATCGTTCTGTGTAAATATTGTCGTACCATTTCCAATGAGTAACAGGGGCTACTGCAACGGCTGCTGAAAACACATCGTTTCCCTTTAGTAAACAAAGGGAGGACATAAATCCCCCGTAACTCCATCCGAATATTCCTATTCGTGAAGCGTCAACAAAAGAAAGATTCCCTATATATTTTGCCGCCTCAATTTGGTCTTCCGTTTCGTATTTGCCCAGTTGCAGATAGGTTGTTTTTTTAAATGCTGCCCCCCTGCCGCCGGTACCCCGATGATCGACACAAGCTACAACAAACCCTTTTTGAGCAAGCATTTGAAACCACCAATAGTTTTGACCTTTCCATTGGTCTGTAACTTGTTGGCTACCAGGTCCTCCATACACAAACATCAGTACGGGATATTTTCCTTGCGGATTAAAGTTTGCTGGTTTAATCATCCATCCATTTAATTTTACTTTTTCCGACGTTTGAAAATCGAAAAAATCAATAGGCTGGACGGTAAGAGAAACCTGAGTAGATTTTAATGCATCATTCTCTTCCAGGCGCTTTATTTCGGTACCATCGGCAGCATTTATGGAGTAAACTGGTGGTTTTGAAATACTGGAATGAGTTAATATAAATAGTGTTTTTGTAGTATTAAACTGGGCACTATTCCACCCTGGCTCCTCGGCGATTTCTTCTAATTTTGAACCATCCAGTTTTATGCGACAAATTTGTCTTTCCTTTGGATTGTGCAACGCAGCTTGAAAATAAAGCCATCCTGTTTTCTCATCCATCCCATAAAAATCAGTGACTTCCCATTGACCTTTGGTGATAGACCGTATCATTTTGCCATCTTTACTATATAGATAAAGATGATTCCAACCCGAGGATTCACTGGTTCGGATAAATTGGTCTTTTTCAATTAAAAAGGTGAGATTATCATTGATATCCACATAAGTATCTTCTTTTTCTTCTAATAAGGTAGATAAACTACCCGACACACTTTCCATTAGAAACCATATAAGGTGATTCTGATGTCTGTTTAAGGTTAAGAAACTTAAGTGGTCGCTCGTATTTGTCCATTCAATACGTGGAATATATTCGATAGATGGATCATTAACTGCGAAAGATGTTTTTTTCGTTGAGAGGTTATAAATTCCTACGCTAACTTTGGCATTTTCCTCACCAACCTTTGGGTATTTATAGGTAACATACTCAGGATGAGATGCTCCATTAAAGTTGGTCATGGTATATTGAGGTACTTTTGATTCGTCAAATTTCAGGAATGCTAAAAATTTACTGTCCGGCGACCATTCAAAAGCTTTCGATAACCCGAATTCTTCCTCATAAACCCAATCTCCCGCTCCGTTAATTAGATTATTTTTAGACCCATCGGATGTGACTGAAATACTTGTATTGGTGAATATATCCCATATAAAAAGATTATTTTCAAGTACATAAGCTACCTTATTTCCATCGGGGGAGAAGGTAGGATAGCCTATTTTCTTTCCATTTTCTATGCTACTCAGGCGTTTGGTTTTTATGTCAAAAAAAAAGACATTGGCTTTACTGGACCTTCGATAGATAGTTTCCTGATTTACTAAAATTAATAGTTTTTGCTCGTCAGCGCTAAATAAATAGTTACTAATTGGGCCATTTAATATAGATTTAAAGGAATCATTTTCTGCGTCAAAAATAGTTTCAATCTCATTGCCTGTGAGCAGATCACAGGAAGTAATCTTACTATTTTGGTTCTTTGTATAATATTCTCCATTGGCTAAGAAAAAAAATCCAGGTACTGTTTTTGCAGCAAATTTGTTTTCCTTCCAAATATTCTCCAGATTAAGTTCGTTTCCAGGTGCGTTCATAGTCGTTTGGGCTATTATTGGCATAAAATAGAATATCCACAAGAGGAATACAAATAAACGCATAGAAGGTTGGATATAGTTATTAAACAATAAAAGGTACTTCAATGTAACACTTTTTGAATAATAGTAGTTTTTCAAAGGGCAATTAAATCACTGCTTCAACAATGATTCTAAAAGCAAGTCTATTTCTTGAGCCTTTTTCTTTTTCTCTCTTTGAACGGGAGGAGCGGCTCTTTCTTTACAATCAGAGATTGGGCATCTTTCACAGGTAGTATGAACTTGTTTTTGGACTATTTTATCACTATTTAAAAAGGCTATTTTTTCATTTAGTTTATCATCTAATAAGATACCCAAAGTTAAGCTAACTTTTGCCCCGGGTTTTGGATAGTTTAATCTTGAATGAGTTAAACAAAGATAAGACTCTCTGTTTTCCTGAAAACGTGAAATTTCTGCATGCATCATAGATTCTTCCTTGTTTTCATCATTTAAAATGGAAGAGACTGCAATCCACCTTCTACAATAATGTTCAGAAAGATTGTTACCGTGAGGTTGATGTTTTTTATTTAAATGCAATTCCCTGTCAACTTTCAAAGATTCCTCTCCAGGGTGATAGACAAAGCGCATAAAAAAAATATCCTTCAAGCCGAAAAATTGAGGTAGTATATTGGTCATCCGATGATAGAACATTTCTGGAGTAACCATTGATTTATCCATTAACTGAGAAAAATGATGAGGATTCCAAACTTTTTGATTGAAAATGCGCTTGATTTCATTAATAAATGAATCCTTTGGTAAATGTAGGGCTACAGAAAAGTAAATGGCTTTGGAATGATTTAAAACTTCTTCAAATACTTTCCCCTGGGAAATGGATGAAGTGTAGGCGCGCTCCTTTAAATGTAAGAAATTAAACGCCAGTTCTTTGCCAAATGAAAAGGATCGTTGCATGCCATTTAAACTCCCCTTGAGAAGAAGCTGTTTTGATTTTGGTAAAAACAAATAGTATAAATGGTTTAAATTTTCATGTTTGTCCAATCCCTTATAGTCAATATTGTAATCAAATGATTCTGATAATATATCTGCCAATAGTTTATCGGAAATAGGTCTCTTAATTGGTACGTCAAATTCTTTTATGAATTGTTCTGCGGCAAGTTCTATCTCCTCAAAATAATTTTGATGCATTTCGAGAAATGATCTCAAAGCGGCAAAATAAAAGTTTTCCTGCCTTACCGCATAGTTCCTGGAAAGTTCTAACAGAGTAGATATAAGTGCACCAACCCGAGTGGGTGCCTGAGCAATGATTTCCACTACTTTTGACAGGTCAATTCCAAATAAATCTAAGGGCAATTCATTTAAAAAATTGGAATCCAATAATTCGATAATAGTATCCAGACCGTCTTCTGTATTAAAAGTTACCAATCTTTCAGGTGATTGACCCACTGCAGAGGCCAGAGATTGTAATTTATCAGCTTTGGGGAATTTTTTGCCCTTCTCAATTTCATTCAAATAAGAAACAGAAAGGCCAGTTTGATTCGATAATTCTAAAAAAGAATATCCTAGGGCCTGTCGAAGTTGCTTAACTTTAAGTCCAAATAGAATACGGTTTGGAATATGTTTATTATTCATAATCCACAAATTAACGAATTCTTTTTGATAATTGGTACAATAAAAAAGGATGTCACCTTAAAGATAACATCCTCTAACTTGGAGTAATTATAATGTTACAAATAAAAATAAAAAAATTGATATATCGACAGAGTAAATAGTCGAAATAAGAAAATATGATAATCAAAACAGGAATTTATAACATTTCCTTACTTAGGGTGACGTAATATGCAGGCGTTAAACCGGTTATTTGTTTGAAAACCCTGATGAATGAAGAGGCGTTTCCAAAACCACAGGCAAAGGCAATATCCTGAATGGAACTTCCGGCATTTGTATCTAATAATTTTTTCTTGGCTTCCTGAATCCTTAATGTATTGATGTAATGATTGAAATTCATTCTGGCAAATTTATTTACAGATAAGGAAATATATTTATCATTTGTACCCAAGGCGGTGCTTACATCGGAAATGGTGATTCCGGGTTTGAGATAAAATTTTTCTTTCTCCATTAATAGCTGAATTTCAGTGAACAAAAGATATAGCTTTTGTTCATTACTATCGGCTTCTCCCTCTATAATATCTTGAGCCGCTTTATCGGACACTATGTTATTAAGCTGGAATATTTTTTTATAACTGTCGCGGAGTTTTAAATAAAAAATGATGCCTATGACTAATATGATTATAAATATTATAATTAGGATGGTAAATAGAATAATGGTCCTATTTTTATTCTTATTTGCTTTTGCCAGCTTTTTCAGAGAATTGGTTAATTTATCTTTCTCATAAATAATAGACCATTCTTCATAATCAGAATTAAAATTATCCTCTATAATTTTAGTGGTCTCATTCACATAACGGTTAAAGGATTTCTCAAATTCATCAATATTTCCCTCGTAAGCATTCAGTCTCACCTTAATGGCAGATAGCTCATTTTTTCTTTCTTCATTTGGATAGGTCGCTAAATTATATTCTGCCTCTTGTAAAAGTTTTCTTGCCAAGGGAATATTCTTTTTTTGTATATTCACTTCAATGCCCCTGATTAATATGGCAGACTTGAATCCATAGGATTGAAACATATCACTTAGGTAGTCCGCCTTCTTAAAGTAAAAATCAGCTTTTATATCATTTTTTAAATCCAAATAGTATTTGTTTAAATTGTGGAGGGATTTGATTAAATTAAATGTATCCTTAATATTTTCAAATATTACTTCAGCCTTTAGGGCGTTTTCTATGGCTTTTGCTTTGTCTTTGTTATCATAAAATACGGCGGCATTTAGATAGGTTAATCCTATATTTTCTTTATTTCCCACTTTTAAAAAGTAGTCCTGAGCTATCTTATTCAGTTTTATAGCACTTTCATAATCTCCCGCCTTTGATTTCAATAAGGCAATATTCAAATTGGTTTGAGCAGCACCAAAAGCGTCCTTTCTTTTTTGTGCAATTTTTAAAGATTGCTGGTATGCAGTTAAAGATTTATCAAGTTTACCCAATATTTCGTAGTTGACACCCAGATTATTGAGGCATTTCTCTGAAAAATCTATGTTTTTCTTTGCGTATGCTTGTTTTAAGGCGTTTTGGAAGTATTTTGCAGAAACTATATTTTGATCTTGATAATAAAAAATAAGTCCAAGGGCATAATTTGCTTTTGCAATGGAACTATCTACACTATTTTGCAGGGCATCTTCCAATAGCATATCAGCTAAACGCCTTGCCTTTTCCAAATCAGAGGGTATAAAGCGCATGATTTCCTGAAACGCTGGAGGTTTCTGCCCTATTATTGTATTAGGAAGAAGCAAACAAAGCAGGTAAAAAATCTTTTTTAACATCAAGATATGATTTAAATGATAGGTCTCAATCTCACATTAAAGGGTTCCCGCATGTTCTCTATAAATAACAGCCAATAGCAATTGACCCACCGCACGTAAAGTATTACGATCTATTTTATCCAGGGTATCTTCAGGTGTATGCCAATGGGCTACGAAACCTGTTTGTGTGTCGATAGGCCTATTTATAATGTCGATCGTTGGAATTTGAGCCAGCGAATTTAAAAAATAATGATCATCAGTGATAGCCCCTACCCGGTCATTGACAAAATAGTTTCCATAGCCCATTGCCTGGGCAAGTGTCCAGACTTTTTCGACCACATTTCCCGCGTATTGTACCGATATTTCCTCTTTTGCAAATCTTGCTCCCGAAGCACCAACCATGTCAAGCAGGATACCATAATCAGGTTTGGCATTGGCAGGATAAATTAAATTTCTTGAAAAATATTGACTGCCGAGACACCAGCTTTCCGATGCTCCTCCATTACTATCTCCATAATCTTCTAAGTCAAAAAACACCAGATCAACACCAAAATCAACGGGGTTAAGTTGTAATTGTCTGGCAATTTCCAACAGTACTCCAACACCGCTGGCTCCATCATCAGCGCCTAAAACGGGTCTGTTTTTATCCCCTATCGTAATAGGTGAATCGGTAAATGGTCTTGAATCCCAATGAGCACATAATAATATTCTTCTTTGAGCAGCAGGGTTAAATTTACCGATGATATTATTACCGTTCAATAATTTACCATCAAATGATTTAGCAGTAAATTTTTGCTCAATAACATCAGCACCGAAGGTTTTAAGCGCAGAGGAAAGATAGTTCTGGCAAGCAATATGTGCCGGGGTATTGGGAATCCTTGGTCCAAAAGCTACCTGTTGAGCAACATATTTAAAGGCTGAATCTCTCTCAAATCTGGGTACTTTAATGGCAATTTCCTTTTCCTCTACCTTGTTTTTGGCATCAGATTGGCAACTTTGAAGGGCTGAAAAAAAGAACAACCCAAGGATGAAAAGAATTCTAATATTCATAAAAATGAATTAAAAATGAATAAAAATTTTCTGTTTAAGACGAGAAATGTGTCCAACCCTGAGCCGTAATGGCATGTCTGTTTCCACCTTTCGTATGTAGCGTTACCCCGTCTTCCGCCGGGACTATTTCCCCGATAATAAAAATGTCAGTTAAAAACTTTATTTTATCAATATCTCCCGGCTTTACGGTAAATAAAAGCTCATAATCTTCCCCGCCACTCAAAGCGCAGGTAATGGGGTCGAGTCCAAATTGAATGGCTTGCAGTTCAGTGTCAATTAACAAGGGTACCCCTTCTTCTTCAATAAATGCACCTACGTTTGATTGTTTGCATAAATGAAAAACCTCTGAGGCAAGACCATCAGAAATATCCATCATAGATGTAGGAATAATATTGTTTTTTTCAAATAAATCAATAATATCAACTCTTGCTTCCGGTTTTAACTGTCGGCCTATGAGGTAATTATTTTCACCAAAATCTGGTTGAATTTCCGGGTTATCTAAGAATAATCTTTTTTCTCTTTCAAGCAATTGTAACCCTAAATAGGCCGCCCCAAGGTCTCCGGAAACACAGATCAGATCACCAACTTTCGCCCCATTTCTATAAACCAGTTTTTCCGGAAGGCCCTGGCCCACGGCAGTAATACTTAGTACCAATCCTCTGGGTGAAGAGGTGGTATCGCCTCCAGCCAGATCCACACCATACCTTTCGCATGCTTTTTTAATTCCCCAGTATAACTCTTCAACGGCTTCCACAGAAAACCTATTGGAAATACCAATGCTGACGAAAATCTGTTTTGGTATAGCATTCATTGCATAAATATCAGATAAGTTCACAACAACTGCCTTATAACCAAGATGTTTAAGAGGATGATACATTAAATCGAAATGTATTCCTTCTATAAGCATATCAGTACTTACTACGGTTTTAAATCCTTCATTGTCAATAACGGCCGCATCATCGCCGATGCCTTTAAGGGTGGATTTATTCACAATAGAAAATGGTTTAACCACCTTGTCAATGAGACCAAATTCTCCAATAGTATGTATCTCCGTTCTCGCCGTTTCTTTATTATCTGAGGTGTTCATTCCTTTAGTTTTTGTTTTTATCGATAAATAAATCTGACTTGTAATACATCCATAAATTTGGAATGGATGGGCCCAGACAGTTGCTTTTTTCAAAAGAAGGTAACTTTAAGCCACATGCCTGTACTAAATCATAAGAAAGAGATTTCATCTGACATTGATTATCTTCTAAATACAATAATTTTCCTGATGTTGTTTCAGTCAGGCATTCATAATCTGCAAAGGCAGCCGCATGGTTTACCGTATTTTGTAAAAAAGATAGCACGTGAACTTTGATGTTTTTATCAGATAGAATTTTCGCCGATGTGCATATATCTTGCTGAGGATATGGACAGGTATTAGCTCCGTCGCTAATAACAATCAATGACTTACGTGAATTTGAATGAGTGGAAAATAAATCGGGTGAAAGAGCCAGCATTTTAGCTAATGGCGTACTCCCTTCTGGTAAAATACTGGAAATGGTGTTTTGAATATCTTTTATTGAGGTTGTTCCCACCTTTTTCCATGCAGTTTGGGGTGTATGACAGTCGCCTCCAATACTGCCAATACCAACCTGCTTGTCGTTAACCAAAATACCTAAAATTCGGTTGGTGAGCCATTGTGCCGTCCGGAATCGGTCTAAACCGCTGCAAGTCACTTTTTCAGTTATCATTGACCCGGAAATATCTAACAAAAAAACTACTTCGTCGTTCGGCTGAATAGCTAATTTATTGAGTAGTGCGGCTTCAAAATCAGCTGATATATGATCTACATTTAAAACTGGTTTTTTAACCATTGGGGCTGAAAAATCTAAACATAGGGTGTCATTTAACAGGCTAAAGTTTTGTTGCGCATATATATTAGATGGATCAGCAAATAATGATTTTTGAAAATAAGAGGCAGACCTAAATAAACTGACAGGATAGATATGCCCATGTAATTTCTTTTCATTGGATTTATCAAAATTCATCCCCTGATTAGCAAAGATCGAAAAGCCAAGGGCATTATGTATGATACTCACCACCGTTTTCTCACCCATGGATTCAAAGTTTTTTTGCGCAGTTTTAAGGGATATCTGCGCTTCATCAAAACGGGTATTGTAAATCTGAATCATTCCTCTAAAAAAACTGATTAATGCTTTTTTCTCTTCTATATCAGATTCATTTCCTTTGATTAATTCATTGGATTTTCGCAATAGCTCTTCCGCTTCTTTTAATTTGTTTAATTTCCCCTGTGTCAGAGAATAGGATAAACAGAATGAAAAATTAGTGGGAATATTAACGTGAGCTGAATGAAAATAATGATTAGCCAGGGGAATGTTACCTTCTTTGAAGTGACTGACCCCTGTAAAATAGTCTTGAAAAGCTTTCGTTGGATTACCTTTTATCGGCGAAACAGGGGAATTTATCCATCCGGTCAACATGATTACGAGCAATATTCTGAAACCAATAAACATCTGATAAAAAATGTAATTAAGGAACAAAGCGTAAGGCAATAAACTGAGCGATAATACCAATAATAAAACCGCCATACACCTGCATGGGTTGGTGCGCTTTTAAATATAACCGACTGCTGCCAACCAATCCTGCCAAGAGGACAAAAAATAAAAAAATCAGTGGAAGGGGCATCAAATAAATGGCGTCATTCAGCCCGTGAAATAATAGTTCAGCCTCTTTATGTTGAAAAAGAAAAATAAGGATAAATCCTAATATACCTCCAATACCCACGGTATGCGCACTGATTTTATCAAAGATATTGATGAAAAATGCAAGGAATAAACCAATAGATGCCCCTAAAATAGCTCTGCTAAAGGAGGAGGGTATGTCTGGATTATCTAATAAATTTCTAAACATCCAAAGGTAGAAAATGCCGGATATTATATAAGGTGCAATTCTGTCTTCCTTTTCAGGCAGTTCAATTGATTTTGCCAGACCTATAAAGGTTAGCATTAAAACAGCAAAAGCGGGGATAAAAAAAGTAGTTAAAAAAATTCTTATAAACAAAATTACTGCCCCGGGATCTGACCATTTGGTGAATCCAAAGTCAAAAGGATTAATAAAAAGCAACAATATATAAATATAAGTTAAGGCTAATAAAGGATGGGTTATCCACGATATAAAGCTTGCGGAAGTACGAAGCATCTTTTTTTTAAGCTAAATATAAGGTTTGTAGTGGAATAAATACAACCTTATACTAAATTCATTACATCTTTAGAATAAATGTACCTTATATTAGCGTTATAATTGAATTAATTGAACAACTAAATGTATAACATGAGAACGACCCTTCGGCTAGCTAATGGTTTCGTCCAAAAAGGGATGATAGCCACTTTGTTCTTTCTTTTCTTTGCCATTTTTACTCACGCACAACGTGTAGCTTGTGTAGATATGAGTAAAATACTGGAAAATTTAGGTGAATATAAAGCTGCACAACTTGAATTAGATGAAATGAGTGCGCGTTGGAAACAAGAAATTGCCCAGGAATATGACAAAATTAAGGCGATTTATAACAGGTATCAGTCAGAACAAGTTTTATTAAGTGATGATCAAAGAAAATCGAGAGAAGATGAGATCATGACGAGAGAAAAAGAAGTAAGAGATTTACAGAATTCGAGGTTTGGTCCTGATGGACAACTGTTTAAACGAAGGCAAGAACTCATACGTCCCATCCAGGACAAAGTCTATGCCGTCATAGAAACCTATGCAACAGAAAGAGGTTTCGATTTTATTTTTGATAAAGCGAGCGCGTCCGGAATTATCTTTTCAACACCAGCTTTTGATAAAACAGAGGATATTAAACGTATTTTAGGGAAATAACGGGTTTTTTGCAGAAAATAGTCACTTTTTTCTTACATTCGCGCCACAACATTTTAAAAAGCGCATTAAATTAAATACTTTATGAGAAACATCATTTTATTAGCCGCAGTAGTCCTTATGGGTGTTATGGGCGGAAATACTTTAAGTGCTCAAAAATTTGGATATTTAAATTCTCAGGCAATTCTTGCAGAGTTACCCGAAGTTAAACAGTCTGAAGCTGAACTTGAAGCTTTGCAAAAACAGTTGCAGAAAAAGGGTCAAACCATGTTGGAAACACTACAAGCTGATTATCAGGTTATGCAAAAGAAAGTTGATAGCGGCGAATTGTCTCCTAAAATGCAAGAGGAAGAAGGAAAAAAATTACAAGTTCGCGAGGAAGAATTAAATAAATTTCAACAGGAGATGATGAATACCCTGCAGGAAAAAAGAAATACACTCCTCAAACCTATTTATGACAAACTGACGGCAGCTTTAAAGGTTGTAGCTCAGGAAAATGGATATGCTTATATTTTCGATCAGTCTATTCTTTTGTTTTCCGATCCTGCAGGTGATGTAAGTACGTTGGTTAAAGCTAAATTAACAGCGGCTAATTAATAAATTTTAATACTTTTTATGGCTTCGTGCCGTCCTATAGGTATTTTTGATTCTGGCGTTGGGGGCTTGACAGTCGCCAACGCCATTTCTTTGTTGTTACCTAATGAAGCCATTTTCTATATCGGTGATACCGCTCGTATTCCCTATGGAAATAAATCAAAGGATGATATTGAAAAATTCAGTTTGGAAATGACTAAATTCCTGCTGGATAATGATTGTAAAGCTATCGTTATTGCTTGTAATACAGCTTCTGCTTATGCTTTGGAAGCTGTGAGAAATACTTATCCTGACATTCCGGTCATCGCTATGGAACCCGCCGTAAAACCAGCCATAGAGCATTCTAAAACAAGGGCCATTGGGGTATTAGCTACGCTGGGCACATTAAAAAGTGATAGGTATAGTCATCTTAAAAATAAATTCGGTCAGGGCATTCAAATTCTAGAGAATCCTTGCCTGGGACTGGTGGACAACATTGAAGCAGGAAAATGGAATGATCCGGAAACTGTTTTGTTGCTGGAAAACATTCTTAAGCCTATGGTGGATGCTCACGTGGATCACATAGTTTTGGGTTGTACCCATTATCCTATTGTTATTCCCCTCATTGCCAATATTATGGGAGATTCCGTGCAACTCGTAAATCCGGCGCCAGCTATCGCTAAACAGGTTTACAGGCAACTAGCTGAACGTAATTTGTTGTGTGTCGATACCAATGTAAAAGAAAATAGCCCAAAACATACTGTTTGGGCTACCGGTTCTGCGCTAAGTTTTAACTATCTTCTGAAAGAATTATTACCAAACAGTGAACTGATGCATTGGTATTAATCTTAAGTATTACACTTTATTTATAAGAGATTTCTTAGAAAGGAATAGTTGTAATTCCTGATTGATTACCAATTCATTGTTTTGAAGGGTATTCCACTTCTTTAAATCTTCTACTTTTACTTTAAATAAATTGGCAATGCTTTCTAATGTCTCATCTTTGCTAATCACATAAGTGGTCTGAAATAAATCTTTTTGATTTTCAACTTCTTCTGCCATTATTTTGCGTAGTTGGCTTATTCCCTCCGCCGGCAAAATAATCAAATGTCCAAGTTCAGAACGAGGTATTTGATGTTGCTTAAAAGAAGGGTTCAATTTTGAAATCGCTCCAACAGATAATTGTGTGGCTTTCGCTATCTGGTCAAAAGACATTTGCTTGTGAACTCTCACTGAACGAAATCCCTCCTTGGCCATCACAGGAGATTTTGGAATAAGATTGTGTTGAGCATAAAATTTAGAAACGTAAGCTGCTGCAACAAAGGCAGGTACATAAACCTGGGTTTCTCTCGGTAAGTATTTACTTAATTTACCGTACTCTTTAGATCCCGCTAATTTAACGGCAGAAAGTACTTTTGACGGCCCACTGTTATAAGCAATAAGAACTAATCCCCAATCTCCAAATTGATCATATAAAGCGGACAACATTTTCACAGCAGCGTGAGTAGATTTATATACGTCCATACGCTCATCCAATAAAGGATTTACTGTAAGTCCATAATTGCGGGCAGTGTGTGGCATTAATTGCCATAAACCAGCTGCACCAGCGCCAGATGAAACACCTGCATTCATGCCTGATTCTATAACAGGAAGGTAACGTAATATTTCAGGTAAACCTTCTTTTTGTAATTGTGCATCAAAAATAGCATGGTACAATGCCGATCTTCCAAGCATAGCCTCGGTCTCATTTCTTCCCAGGATAGTGTAGTTCTGAATTCTATTTAGTAAGTCATCATTTACCTCAAATTGCATTGGCAATTTTAAAGAGGCTAATCTGTCACTAACCATTTTATGGGTAGTTGACGACCACGGTTCGGAAATGTCCGCGGATTTAAGTGGGTTGGTTAATGCAACAACGATTAGCATCATAATGCTGGTTATTGCATTTTTTGTTTTGTTTTTCATAGGACTAAATCGGACAAAACAACGATAAATAAAAATTTTATCAGCTGTCTCGCCACTTGGAGCCTAAACTCCTTTTGTGTGTTCATGGAATATGTTGCAAATTTAAGCCCTTTACACGAACAATTCCAGTGTTTTTTGAGATTGATGATAACGTTAACAATTCAGAAACCCTTTAAAATATTAGCTTTTGAAAGAAAAATGACCTGTAACTCCCTATTTCATTGACCTTACAGATTATAAAAAATATTAATTTTAGAAAAATTAAATTTGTTTTTTTTGCGGTAAAACAAATTTTTTAAGAAAAAATTAACGTTTTTATTAACAAAAAAGGGATATTTTTTTGTCGTTGGAACGAATGTCGCTGTTCGTTACATATATATGAAAAAGACAAACAATGGATACTTTTTCATTCTCATCAGAAAAATTGCGCAATATTCAATCATTGATTTTACATTTTGATAGGGTTAAGTTTCAATTGATGGAAAGCAAGCAACCAAATTTAATTCCTTTTCATGATACTTATTTTCTGATTACAAAATCTGTATTTAGTAAATTAGGTACAGGGTTTTTTGAAAATGATGAAAACATGACGTCTTTTGTTCTGTCCTTTGCTAAGTTCTATTTTCATGCCTTAGACCAATATTTCAAAGGGGAATCTGTTTCTTCTGCTTGGCAATACATGTTTAATCAATGTGAAAGAAATCACTTGCCTCGTTTTGTTTATCTTCTATTAGGGGTTCACGCACATATAAATCAGGATCTTTCCTTGTGCGTTAGAGCATTAGATTTTGGCGTAGCTTTTAAAAATGATTACCTCGCCATAAATCACATCATAAAGGGAAAACTGGCAGAGGCAATAGCTCAATTAGATGAAAAATCTATTTTTTTGAAGCGCATTTTAGAAAAGGGCTTGTTTCTGTATCAAATGCCTATGCACCAAATCATTGTCTTATGTAGAAACCTGGCATGGGATAAAAGTCAGGAGCTGGCTGTTGTCGAGTTAGCTTATACTTAAATGATCCAGTAACTGGGGGTAAAAGTAAGCGAATGCTTCTTTGGGCATAGTATGGCCCATCCCTTCCACAATGATTAATTCTACGGCTTTATTCAAAGAGGCTAACTTATACGCATGGTTTACAGAAACAATGGGATCAGCACTGCCATGTATAATCAAAAAGGGTATATTAATTTGCGGAATACCTTTAATCCTTGAACCGGAGGCAATAATAGCACAAAATTGTTGATATCTTGCCCTGGGGTTCTGTCCTTTTCGGTGGTCAATGCCCTCGGTCACAATTTTTCTAAGTTCTTCCTCATTGTATCTAAAGGTTGTTCCATTTAAATAACGGTACATTTTCATGTAAAATTTGACGGTAATTTGAGGATGAAGGATAGGGTGCTTTATATGGAAATGTCTAAATAGAAAAGGTAAAAGAGGAAAAATTAATTTTTCCTGCCATTTTTTTGTTAAACTAACATCATACATAAAGGCCGATGACATGATAGAACATATCGATGAAATTCTCTCGGAATAGGATATGGCCAGTCGCTGCGCAATCATTCCTCCCATGGAAACACCAATAAGATGAACTTTTTGAAGATTTAAATAGTCAAGCAGAAAAATGGAATCTTGCGCCATATCTTCTAAGGTATATGGGTTTTTTCTATGCCATGTATCATTCAGCCAGGTAGATTTTCCAATATCCCGGTTGTCAAACCGAATGCAGTAAAAGTCATTATCCAATAAAGGTTGAATGAATTCTTCAGTAAATGCAAGACACTGTGTATCTAAACCCATAATTAATAAAACGGGAGGATTCGCTTCGTTTCCAAAGGTCTCGTAATACAGGTCTATTTTATTAGGAAGGGTGGCTATTCCAAATCTTGTTGGTTTCATTTAATGGTTAATTTTGTACCTTAGTCCTTGCAATCTCTATAAATATGCGCATTATATTTCTTTTTTCAGCCTTTTTTGTTCAAAATCTGATATTTGGTCAAGTTTTGCCATTTCTTGAATTAACGGAAGATAAAAATGAGGTGGTGTTGGATATCCGCTACGCAACAACTGATAATTTTACAGGTACCAGGCTTTACGATTGTGGGCGTTGTTTTCTTCACCCAACCGTAGCCAAAGCTTTGCAAGGTGCTGCGGAAGATTTTAAAAAACAAGGATATAAAATCATTCTGTTTGATTGCTACCGGCCGCTCTCCATACAACGAAAGTTATGGGAAAAAGTACCCGATGCCAGATATGTTACCCCGCCAGCCAAGGGTTCAATGCATAACAGAGGAGCAGCAATAGATATTTCACTTCAGGATATTAAATCAAAAAGGGAGCTGGACATGGGAACACCTTATGATTTTTTTGGTAAGGAAGCTTATATGGATTATCAGGGACTATCGGTAATTGCCTCTAAAAATAGGAAAATATTGCATACTACGCTGATGAAATACGGATTTAAGCCTATCAGGACAGAGTGGTGGCATTTCTCTTTTAGTGGTAGTGGTGCCACTATATCTGAGTGGAACTGGACCTGCCCTTAAGCTATGATTAACACCTCTTTAACATTTATTTTCATCTTCTTTAGACCTTTATGCCAAGATTGTCGGTTTTTATAATACCTTAAATTTTATTCAAATGCGATATTACTATTTTATATTTATTTTCTTTTTGTCTAATGCAGCGGCTATCGCTCAAAAGGACACTGTTTTTATTTGGGTGGACGGCTTGTGTGGAATGTGCAAAAATAGAATCGAAAAAGAAGCTATAAAAGTAGAAGGCGTCGGTGCTGTCAATTATAATGTGTATAATAATATTTTATCGGTGGTGCCTTCCTCCGCCCGTTTCAAAAATGAGACATTGCAAATGGCCATTGCCGGCATTGGGCATGATACAGAAAAATACAAGGCAGATTCCTTAGTGTATGAAAGCTTGCACGAATGTTGCCATTATCGCGATCCGATAATTAGAGCCGATCATATAGAGAAATTAGATGCCTCGGCTATTATTTCAGGCACTGTTTATTTAAAGGGCGATGGAAATAAAATCCCGGCCGCGGGTGCTTCCGTTTATTGGGAAGGTACCAATCTCGGTGAATTTACCAATGAAAATGGTGAATTTGTTATTCCTCGTGCAGGCACTACTTCTGTTTTGGTTTTTTCCTACGTGGGGGAATCCTCAGATTCTGTAGATATGAGAGGTCAAA
>Ga0209550_10000447_pt1 | contig 38500 bp, 38 predicted proteins | sample LauGreSuBDMM15SN_2_FD_187567 | JGI IMG/M metagenome (GOLD analysis project Ga0209550, IMG submission 187567) | Freshwater lake microbial communities from Lake Michigan, USA - Su13.BD.MM15.SN (SPAdes) (version 5) | ecosystem: Environmental > Aquatic > Freshwater > Lake | place: Lake Michigan... | reverse complement strand
CGAGAGCATTACGTTTGATTTCTAGATCATTAGTTGCCGCAATTTCTTGTGCCGAGGTGAGGTCGTAACGTGCTTGTGCTTCATGCGTATCAGTAATCGTTGCAGTACCTACTTCAAAATTACGTTTGGCTGAAGCGAGTTGTTCTGTAATTGCTGATTTTTGCGCTTGAATAAAACTAATCGCATCTTGTGCAGCGAGTACATCGAAATAGGCTTGCGAGACACGTAACAACAAATCCATTTTTGCTTGTTCAAACTGCACATCACCGATCGCAGTTTGTAATTTACCTTGTGAAAAAAGATCAAAGCTCGCCAAATTGAAAATAGGCTGCTTTAATTGAATTTGTAAATTTTGTGGGCGGTAATTTAAGGATCTTGGTACACCTACAGGAGCAAAAATTCCTGAGGTAGTTTCACCATCAATCTTAGAAATTGAACCAGTCAATGCAACACTAGGTAATAAAACTGAGCGACCTTGCGGCAATTTTTCAGCACTGGCTTCACGCGCAGCTCTCGCACTCATGAATTGACTGTCATACGCTTGTGCCGCATTCAATGCTTCCATTAAATCTAGCGCTTGTGCATTCATAGTTAACAGCGCGCCTGCCACCATGGTGGCTAGTTGAGTTCTTCGCATTATTCTTCCAGTGTATTCAGTCAGTTTCATTCTTATTTAAAAAATCGAATTTAATAGGTAGGCATACTGCTATCTATCTGCATAGCCCAAGCATGAATGCCGCCAGTTAAATTCACAACTTGTTCAAATCCTGCACGTTCTAAAAATGCGCCTACTTGCATACTGCGTGCGCCATGATGGCAAATGCAAACAATGGCTTGTTCCGGATCTAGCTCTTCCTGACGTGCAGGTATGCTAGACATGGGAATCAGTAATGAGCCTTGTAGGTGACAAGTCTCATATTCCCAAGCTTCTCTTACATCGAGTAATACAGGCTGCGGCCTAGAACTGTCGGCTAGCCACACTGCTAACTCTTCCACTGTTAAATGTTGCATACCTTAGTTACGCTAGTTAATCTATTAAAAAATTGTTTCAGCATGATGATCATGTAAAAAATCGACATTTTAAAAATGAAATGCAGAAGATTTTTTTACATTTTTTAGCGGTGCAATATTCGCCTCAAATAATTTTTGCGTATCCCATGCATCAGCTGTTCTACGTGTAACCAAGCAAGCAGACATGATCGGTGCCTCACCAATAATGGCTATCAAGCGTCCACCGACTTTCAGTTGATTGAGGATTTCATCCGGCACGATAGGTACTGAGCCCGACAATAAAATAGCATCATAAGTCGTCGCTTGTGCAGTCCAGCCGCGTGCACCATCACCACATGCAGCACTGACATTGTGAATATTATTGTCACTGAAGTTTTTAGTGGCTAATGCATAGCATGCTGCATCAATTTCTACGGTCGTCACATGCTGTGCATGATGCGCAAGTAAGGCTGCCATATAACCTGAGCCTGTACCAATTTCTAAAACAGTTTCATCCTTGGATGGCGCTAATTCTTGTAGTAAGCGTGCTTCGAGTTTAGGCGAGAGCATATGTTGACCACTAGGCAGAGGAATCTCTGTATCCATAAATGCCAGACTACGACAGGCGACAGGCACGAAAGCTTCACGTCTGACATCGACTAGGGTCTGTAACACATCCAAATTCAGAACATCCCAAGTACGAATTTGTTGTTCAATCATATTGAAACGTGCTTGTTCTAGATTCATGTGTAACTCCACCATCTCATATTAATAATTAAAAAATAATTGCTTAAAATAAGAGCGATTTTATCAAATCACCCGTTGATTTTTTTAAACGGCAAGACTGAAAAATCGGGTTCAATATTTACATTCTTACTACGCTATTTCATCCAATCCCATTTTGCGTCTACCCCAATTTGCAAAATCATCTAGCCAGGTATAAATCACAGGCACTACTACTAATGTGAGAATAGAGGAGGTGATAATGCCGCCAATCACAGCCTGTCCCATAGGAGCGCGTTGTTCGGAGCCTTCTGCTATGCCTAATGCGAGTGGAATCATGCCAAATACCATCGCTAGTGTAGTCATCAAAATCGGTCTTAAGCGTACATGTGCTGCTTCTAATAGTGCTGCATTTCGTTCTGCTCCCGCTTTACGTGCCTGATTTGCAAAGTCCACTAATAGAATCGCATTTTTAGTCACCAGACCCATTAACATCACAAAGCCAATAATAGAAAACAGATTCAAGGTAGAGCGGAAAAGTAGTAGTGATAAAAACACGCCAATCAGCGTTAAAGGCAAGGCAGACATGATGGCAATTGGCTGTAAAAAACTACCAAATTGCGAAGCTAAAATCATGTAGATAAATACAATAGCAAGGACTAAAGCCGAGAGTGCATAGTTAAATGACTCTTGCATGTTTTTAGCTGCACCACCGACTTGATAACGATAGCCAGGTTGCCAATTCATATTATCTAAAACACGTTTAATTTCTGTATTCGCTTGTCCGGCTGATCTGCCAATGACATTGGCAGAGATTTCTACTTCACGATTTAAATCACGGCGATTAATTTGATTCGCGCCTGCAGCCGGCTCTATACTAGCCACTTGTCGTAAAGGCACCATGCGAGGTGAGCCATCGCTATTAGTTTGTGTACTTGCCAGCATTAAGCGTGAAAGATCATTGATATTATTTCTATCATCAGGCGCAAGCCGCACATTGACATCATAGTTTTCATCATTCGGTGCGCGCCAAGTAGTAGCGGCTTCACCGGCTAATAAAGGACGCAAGGCATTTCCAATTTGCGTAACGCCTATGCCTAAATCTGCCGCTAGTTCACGACGCGGTTCTACCCAAATGGTTGGTTTATTTGGTTTTAAACTCGAATCTAGATCAACCACACCCGGTATCGCTTTGATTTTTGCCGTGGCTTCATCAGCGAGTTTGGCGAGTTGTTTAAGATCTGTGCCTAGGATAGATAAACGAATCTGTTTGTTATCACCACCTACGCCATCTAAGGTACCCACGTGGGTCACGGTGATGCCAGGGATGCTGGCAAGCTTATCGCGCAGTGGTTGATTTAATTCTTTCGTACTGCGTTTACGTTCACTGCGTGGTAATAGTCGTGCATAGGCTGTTGCATAATTTTTGCCTTGTGCTGTGCCGGTATTAATACTGATATACACATCAACCACTTCAGGCATTTCACGTAATGCTCGTTCGACTTGTAGTGCTTTGCTTTCTGTAAACTCTAAGGATGATCCTATAGGCGTATTGAATACGACACCTGTTTCCGAATAATCTGCTTGCGGTACAAATTCACTACCAATCAAACCAGAAGCAGGGAGAGCAAGACCTGCAATAAACGTGACGATTGCTAATACTAAGGTAGCAACGCGATGTTTCAGTGACCATGTGAGTGCTACTTGATAAATGGCCGATAGCCATTGCACGAAATTATCAAATTTTTCTAGTACACGTCCTATGCTATTGGCGTACCAACCACGGCGCTCTCCTGTTTGTCCATGTACTGCAGGATCACGCCAAATGGAAGACAGCATAGGATCGAGCGTGAAAGAGACAAACATAGAAATCAACACCGCAGCTGTGACAGTAATGCCGAATTGATGAAAGAAGCGACCGATGATGCCGCCCATGAAACCCACCGGTAAAAACACAGCCACAATAGAAAAAGTCGTAGCTAATACTGCCAGTCCAATTTCTGCCGTGCCTTCCAGTGCTGCGTCTTTATGTGTCTTATAGAGTCCATTCACTTTCATACCAGCGTGACGCACAATATTTTCACGCACCACAATTGCATCATCAATCAACAAGCCTACACATAATGACAAAGCCATTAAGGTAATCATATTAATAGTGAAGCCAAACATGTCCATGAAAAGAAAGGTACCAATTAAAGCAACTGGTAAGGTGAGTCCAGTGATGACGGTAGAGCGCCAAGAATTTAAGAATAAGAAAACAATCAAAATCGTGAGTAGTGCACCTTCAATTAAAGTGCGTCTGACATTTTCAACGCCGACACGAATTTGACGTGAACCATCTTTAATGACTTCCATCTTTACACCAGGATGCAAAGCGTCTAGTGTGGGTTGTAAATCAGCGATGGTTTTTTTAAGTCCATCGGCAACCGTAATCGTGTTCTCACCTTGTGCTTTTAAAATATCTAAAGCTAAAGTAGGTTGACCATTAAAGAGAGCCAGACTTTCTTGTTCCTGTTGGCTGTCAACGATACGTGCTACTTGTCCTAAGTTGACTACATGTCCACCACGTTTTGCAACGACGATATTTGCAAAGTCTTCTGGGCGATTAATACGGCCTCTGACTTGTACTACTTGTTCATTCGATAAAGCGCGTACAGCACCGGTAGGTAGTTCTTGATTTTCATTGCGAATAGCATTGATGATTTGATCTACGCCTATGCCTAATGCTTCCATTTCAGCAGGTTTGACATAAATTTGAATTTCACGTTTCACGCCACCGACTAAGGTAACTGAACCTACACCACGCACATTTTCTAAGCGCTTTTTAATCAGCTGATCGGCAACGGTAGTCAGCTCACGTAAGTTATAGGTATTTTTACCGACTGCATTTTTAATAGCGATAGAAAAAATTGGTCTGTCTGCTGGATCAAAACGTGAAATGCGGGGTTCTTTTACTTCTTTACGGAAGATGGTTTTAACTAAAGCGACTTTTTCACGTACATCTTGCGCAGCTTGGGCTGGATCAATGGTGAGAGAAAATTCAATGATGACGACGGATTGCCCCTCATAAGAGCGTGAAGTCAGACTATTAATACCATTGATGGTATTAACTGCTTCTTCTACTTTGCGTGTGATATCTGTTTCTACTGTTTCAGGGGATGCGCCTGGATATTCAGTCTGCACCACCACAACAGGAAAGGTGATGTCTGGGAATTGATCAACCCGTAAGCGTTGATAGGAAAACAAACCCAATACCACAAAAGCCATCATCATCATGGTGGCTAGAACGGGATTGCCTATACTTATACGGGTAAACCACATGATGATTCGTCTTTAAAAATTATTTATTCGCTGAGGCTTGTGTCATACGCACTGCTGTTCCAGGACGTAGATTACCCATGTCAGTTTTTACGATTTGATCTTCTGCCTTCAGGCCAGAGGTGATTTCAATTAATGCGACTTCACCACTACGTCCTTCTTGTCCTAGAGTGATATTTTTTCTGACAATGAGATTGTTTTCTAGCGCGTATACATAAGCGCCGCTACTTTCTTTATGTACCGCTGTTTGTGGGATAGCAATAACATGCGCTTTAGTTCGTAAAACCAGTTGTGCATCAACGAACATACCGACTTTGAGTACGTCTTGTGGATTTGCGACTTGTATATAAATAGCGATAGAACGAGAACCAGCTTGGGTAGCAGGATTAATGCGCGTGACATTACCTATGAATTCTTCTGTTAAGCCTTCTATGTGTAATAGAACACTTTGTCCGATTTTGATTTTAGGAATATCACTTGTTGGCACTAAAGCTTCACATTCCATTTTCTTTAAATTCACAATATCTAGTAATTTATAATCAGTCGATACTTTTTCACCGGGTTGTACATTACGCACTGCAATCAGACCGGAGATAGGTGCTCTCACTACGCTGTCGTTGAGTAATTTTTGTACGATATCTAATGCGCCTTGGGCCGACTCTACATTTGCTTGTGCTGCTGCGAATTGACTGGCGGTGTTATCAAATGCAGCGCGAGAGATAAATCCTTTATCGAGTAAAGCACGATTGTTATCACGATTTCTAGTAGCGATATCGAGTTGTGCGCGCATAGCATGTAAATTGCCTTTGGCTTGATCAACCCGTGCTTGAAATTCACTGGTATCCATACGCACCAGTATTTGACCTGCAATGACTGATTCACCTTCGCGTACCAATACTTCACGCACTTCTGCTGCAACCCGCGCTTTCACACTAGCTTGATCTACTGCACGTAATGCGCCGGACAAGGCCATGGTTTGTTTTAATTCTATGGGTGTGACTTTAAAAATTTCTTGCGGCAGAAATTCTAGAGTTGTATTTTTAATCGCACTAGTTGTTGCGGCAGGCGCTGCATTTTTTGCTGCGCTAGGATTGGATGACGGTGCAGGGCTACGGAAAAAACTCATAGCAATACCAATCACAACTACGATGGCAATAATAATTAGGAGAAGACGAGGTAGACGAATTTGCATAGATTTACTGAGTATTCGAAAAAGACAATGGAGCAGCATGCAAGCCGCGTGTGATCAAATCTAGAAAACAGTCTAAATAATCGTTGGTAGAGATGGGATGAGGTTGTAGTGCGTTGAAAGAGTGCTTCCACATCATCAGCATTAATACCGGACTAACAATAACGAGGTTAGCATGGACTTTATCGATGCGTCTGAACTCGCCACTCTGCATACCGCGCTCTAACACGCGAATAATAAGAGCATTCCCGCGTGAGATGACTTCTTCATGATAAAAGCTAGCAACATCTGGGAAATTACCTGATTCTGCCATCATTAGTTTAGTAATGCCGGATAGTTTGGTTTCACCAATACGCTTCCACCAAGCCAGAATAAATTCTCTTAGTAAGTCTGTGCTGCTACCTGAATAACTTTCTACGTAATCTTCCGCTTCATTCAATGCCGGTACGAGATTTTCACGCACCACTGCTTTAAATAACTCTTCTTTGTTTTCAAAATATAAATAAAGTGTGCCTTTAGAAACGCCTGCACGCGCTGCCACATCGTCAAGGCGTGTAGCGGCATAGCCGCGCTCAACAAAAATATCGAGAGCAGCAGCTAATACCTCCTGAGGACGAGCATCTTTACGGCGCTCCCAACGAGGCTTGGATTTAATTTCTAAGGTAGTGGACATCACGAGGGGGAATTACTAACCAGTCGGTCAGTAATATATGCGTGCGGAGTCTGGCAGTCAAGGTGAGCTTGAATACGCATTAAAATTATCAAATAAATAATTTATTGATGTTTGAATCGAATGTTCTATTAAAAGTCTTTGCGACGGTCTCAGCGTGTGTAAGTGATTGACTCTAAATACACATAAAGATTCTTAGCATGAGTTCGTTTAACGAAAACCGTCTGTCATCCATGTACCTGTGATTTGCATGAGGAACCTTAATAGCGTTAATTCCTACTCAGTGCGTTCTTTAAACTTCACTGAATAGGAAACGCAATGGCTGATAAAAAATTAAATACACGACGATTCAGTTTTAAACAAAATCACGATCTTATAGAGCCTCAGAAATCACAAGAAAAAGAAACATCGGAATCAACATTGACTACACCCAGAATGCTTTCAAAATCTCAGAAACCACATTCACCACCAAAAATAGCAGCTCTACAAAAAAGTAATTCAGAAAAACAATCTGAAATTAACGCAGAGATGAAATCTCTGAGTCCACGTAAAAGTCTGTCACCTTTAAATCTAAATAAATTAGTAGGCGAAATAAACTTTATTCCATCCGATGAAGTGGTTGGTATTCAATCGCACCAACAGTTGAATACAAGTCCCTATAAAGATTCAACCATCAGTTCAACAAGAATAACAACTCCACCAGATAACGTTACAAGTCATTCAACATCCAAAGAGTCTGTATCGCCGTCTTCTGCGAAGATAGTGAGACAAGCATCGCGTGCAGGTGCTGTAAAGTTCAATGAATTACCAGAGTTTTATCAGGATCTGATTAAAAAAAATAATGGCGTCATAACTAGCCCTAAAGACTTAGCGCATTTATTTTTTATAGTTGAAACAGAGTGCGGCAAGGTCGAGCCAAGCACAAATAAAATGAATACCCTGTTTAGGGGTGAAGCAAAAATCATAGATATACCAAAAGAAAGCGGAGTAGAAAATATTAATCTATACGAAATCTATTGGGGATTTTTGGGGAAAGAGTCATTTGATAATGAAGAGCTAAAAAAAATACGACTTAAAATTAATGAGAATTACGACAAATGCCGTGAGACTCTTGAGGCAGTCGTAAAAATGAATGGAGATAAAAATATTCTTAAAGATAAAATTGGTTTTGCAGTAGTGACAGTCATACTCGAGCCGCTGATTGAATATTTAATAGGTGGCGATGTTGTATTTAATAAATTAGCGAATGAAAAGATAGAGCGTCAATCAACAAAATTATCAAAATTATTGTGCGAATTTATTTTTACGATAGATGAAAAAATTATTAATTGGTTTGAAGAACATAAAAATTCAAATGAAAATGAACTCATTAAAGCGAGAACAAATACTTTTACTGGGCTCAGTTTGTTTAGAGGACTCATTAAAATTTGGACAGATGCTATGAATTTCCAAGATATAAAAAATCTTGAAGCGAATCAAAAAAATCATGCAGTCATTAAGATGATCAATAATTTTATTAATTTACATGCAGAGATATTTTTTCAAAAAATAGTTCTTTGCTCAGATATGGAAAAAAAAGAAATTCTTGAGCAATCTGCGAAAGAATTGGAGTTGATTCATCAGCAACAAAAAATTGAAAATAGAAAAAAAGAAATCATGCATTCAATTTCTTCGGTAAATTTACCCAAAGATAAATTTTTAAGCAAAACAGGGAATAGAAATAGTCAGCCCTACTATGGCTCAGTAAAGGATAGTTTATCCCCAAGACATAAATCACATTCATTGAGCGTTAGCGAGAAAATACAACAGCAAGAAAAAGAGCAATTCATTGATGAGGTGCTTCAAAAACTCAACATACCTTTATTACTTGCTGAATTTAAAAAAGATTTTAAACAGTCGCTATTAGTGTTACTGGGTAGGGAAATTAAAATATTTGAAAAACGTCCTTTTCTGACATGCAAAGATCATTTGATGATCTATTTGGGAGACCATAGAGAAATACAAATTAAAGATATACAAGGTTTTATGGATAAATTAAATGAAGCAGTTAAACGCGAAGTCAATGAAATGGAGCAGGAAAAAAGAATAAAGGGTTCAAGCAAGGGGGAGGATAATAGTCCTAGAAAAGGTGGTCAGGAGTTGAGTCCTGTAAAAGAGAAAGAATAGGGAAAAGTAAAAGAGTGAAAAAGGGCCGAAAACGGCCCTTATTTTTTATAAATGTTGAAAAATGCAGGGCAGAGTCATGAAGCATAAGCGCTCAAATGCATAGACATATTTCTGTAGTAAGACGATTGTCATCGAACACCGGTAAAATCCAACAAAGAATAGCCTAGGATGCAATAAATGAATGTCTTGAAAAAATATTGGGTGTGGATACTTGCTGCTCTTATCGTTATAGCAAGCATTGCGGGATATTTCTATTGGTCTAAACAGCGTAGCGATCCGCAATATCGCATGGTAAAAATTGAAAAAGGCACACTAGTTGCCAGTGTGGCCGCTTCAGGTACTTTGTCGCCTGTGGTGTCGGTACAGGTGGGATCACAGGTTTCTGGGCAATTAAAAGAAGTCTTGGTGGACTTCAATAGTTTGGTGAAAAAAGGCCAGCTTATCGCCCGTATTGATCCTGAGACCTTTGAATACCGTGTGCGTCAGGCGCAAGCTGATGTGGATGCAGCGCAAGCACAAGTCTTAACGCAACAAGCCATCATCGCAGCTCAACGTGCTGGTTTATCGCAAGCTGAAGTCAATTGGCAAGAAGCACGGCGTGACGTAGAGCGTAAAGAACAATTACGCGATAAAAATTTTATTTCAGGTGCTGAGGTTGATAAAGCACGGGCAGGTGCAAATGCCTTAGCTGAACAAGTCAAAGCAGCCCAAGCACAAGTGGAAGTGGCAAAAGCTACCGCTATGAATGTGGCAGCTGCGGTAAAACAGCGTGAAGCTATGCTAGCCCAAACAAGAGTTGATTTAGCTCGTACAGAAATTCGTGCGCCAGTGAATGGCATTGTCATTAAACGTAGTGTGGACAAAGGACAGACTGTTGCAGCAAGTTTGCAAGCGCCTGAACTTTTTATCATTGCTGAAAATCTTAGTGATATGCGGGTAGATACATCGATAGATGAATCAGAGATAGGCAAAATTAAACTAGGTCAAAAAGCAACCTTCACCGTCGATGCTTTTCCTGGCAAACAGTTTGAAGGTAAGGTACAACAAATACGTAAAGCAGCACTCACGGTGTCGAATGTGGTGACGTATATGGTTGAAGTTAATGCTACGAATCCAGATTTATTACTACTTCCTGGTATGACAGCGAATGTGCGCATAGTGACCGACACTCGTGAGAATGTTTTAAAAGTCTCGAATGCTGCGCTACGTTTTCGTCCACCACCTACCGATAAAGAAAAAAATAATGAAGGCGGTGCTAAGCCACGTGGCTCACGCAATGGCGGTTCAGGTGGAGCGCCTCAAAGTACAAAACTGTACACGCTGCAAGAAGGTAAATTCAATGCAATACCTGTCACCTTAGGTGCAACAGATGGACAGATGACGGAAGTCAGTGCAGCACAGTTACAAGAAGGGATGGAAATTGTGGCAGGGTCTAAGGACTCTGGAGAAAAGCGTAAACCCTCTTCATCGGGCGGCGGCCCTCGTATGTTCTGATGTAGTGTATGGAAAAACTTATACAAACGCAGAGCTTATGTAAAGAATATCAAATGGGCGACACCTTGGTGCACGCCTTACGCAATGTGTCGATTGATATTAATGATGGCGAGTTCGTTGCCATCATGGGTGCATCTGGTTCAGGTAAATCGACCTTCATGAATTTGCTTGGCTGTCTGGATACACCGACATCAGGGCTATATCAATTAGCAGGTGAATCCGTCTCTTCTATGAGTGGAGATCAATTAGCGGCAATACGTAATCGCCGCATAGGATTCGTGTTTCAACAATTTAATCTCTTGCCTCGTACTCCTGCGCATGAAAATGTAGCACTACCTTTGTTGTATGCACAAACACCACCGGTTGAACGCAAAGAGCGTGCAATGGCAAAGTTAAAAGAAGTGGGTTTGTTTGAAAGAGCAGATCATCATCCGGCACAATTATCAGGTGGGCAGCAACAGCGGGTAGCGATAGCACGTGCTTTAGTCAATGATCCTGCACTGATCTTGGCGGATGAACCAACCGGTGCATTGGATTCACGAACTAGCTTAGAGATCATGGCCTTGATGCAAAAACTCAATGCAAAAGGTATGACAATCGTGATGGTGACGCATGAGCCTGATATCGCAAATTTTGCAAATCGCATCATTACTTTTCGCGATGGCGCAGTCATCAGTGATGTGAGCAATCGTCCTGATGATGCGAACAATAAATTAGCCGCTTTAGAAAATGTAGTCCCATGAATAACTTTGCTACTTTGCGTATTGCTTTAAATGCGTTGCGCGTAAATAAATTGCGTTCAGCATTAACAATGTTGGGTGTGATTATTGGTGTGGCAGCAGTCATCACCATGTTAGCAGTGGGTGCAGGTGCAGAAGCGCGTATACAAGAGCAAATTAAAAGTTTGGGTTCCAACTTAATGATTGTAACTGCAGGCGCACGTACGGCAAGTGGAGTGCGACTCTCAACCGGAACCACGCCATCACTCACAGAAGATGATGCTGCAGCTATTGCGCGTGATATTTCTGAAGTAGAAGCGGCTGCGCCATCAAACCGCGGTGGAGCGCAAGTGGTAGCGAGTGGCGCTAACTGGGCGACGCAAATCTATGGCATCACGCCAGATTATTTTATTGTGCGTAATTGGAGTCTAGATGCAGGGCGTATGTTTGAAGGCAGTGAATTAAGTGGCTCCGCTAAGGTTGCTTTAATTGGTCAGACGGTTGCGCGGGAATTATTTGGTGATGCTGATCCTATGGAGCAAACCATACGGATAAAAAATGTGCCGTTCACAGTGATAGGCGTATTGCGTCGTAAAGGTCAGAGCATGATGGGGCAAGATCAAGATGATGTGATCATGGTGCCACTCTCAACTGCACGTAATCGTTTACTTGGCGCTTCTCAAGGTAAATTGCGTCAAGTAGGCATGATACAAATTAAAGTGCGTGAAAGCGCGAACATGTCTGAAGCAGAGGGTAGGGTGAGAGAGCTCTTACGTCAGCGTTTGCGCGGCGGCCCTGGTGTAGAAGAGCCGTTCTCTATTATGAACATGACAGAGATGCTGCAAACACAAGAAGAATCTTCACGCATCATGAGTATGTTGTTAGCAGCAGTCGCTTCTGTTTCCTTGATGGTGGGCGGTATAGGTATTATGAATATCATGCTGGTCTCAGTCACTGAGCGTACGCGTGAGATAGGTTTGCGTATGGCTGTTGGTGCACGCGCTAACGACATACTGCGACAATTCTTAGTAGAAGCAATTACGCTCTCTATGGTTGGTGGATTAATCGGAATTATTTTAGGTTCGCTCAGCTCTTGGTTGATTGCCACACTCGCTGGATGGCAAATTCGTATGTCACCTGAATCAATTTTGTTAGCAGTCGGATTTTCTGCAGCGATAGGTATTTTCTTTGGCTATTATCCTGCTCGCAAAGCTTCTAACTTATTGCCTATACAAGCTTTGCGTTATGAGTAAGCTAAGTGATTCACAATTAAGTTGCAGAGTGGGTTGTGCTGCCTGTTGTATCGCTCCCTCTATAAGTTCTTTCATACCTGGTATGCCAAATGGCAAGTCTGCAGGTGAGACTTGTATTCAACTCGATGATGCGGGACGATGCATGTTATTTGGTCTGCCTGAAAGACCTGCAGTCTGTTTGAGTCTGCAACCTGAACCTATGATGTGTGGTGATAATCGTGAGCATGCACTGCATTATCTCAGTCGATTAGAGAGCAGCACTGCAGTATGAATTGCTAATGATGCGATTCAGATTTGAACGCATGTTAAGCTGGATTTAATTTTTCAAAAACTTCTCTTTTATTTATTCTGAACAGTAAGCTATGGATCTGATATTCGCAATTAAAATCATCATCATGGGTGTAGTTGAGGGTTTGACAGAGTTCTTACCAATTTCATCCACAGGACATTTAATTTTAGCGGCTAGCTTATTACAATTAACCGGTGAAAAAATCAAAGTCTTTGAAATTGTGATTCAAGCGGGCGCCATGCTTGCAGTCTGTTGGGAATATCGTTTGCGAATTTTTATGGTGATCAGTGGTTTGAGAACGCAGCCATCTGCAAGAAAATTCACACTGAATTTATTCGTAGCATTCTTACCTGCAGTTGTGCTCGGTTTACTATTTGGAAAAATGATCAAAGCGCATTTATTTGCTCCGGTGCCCGTAGCAACCGCTTTCATCTTAGGTGGATTTATTATTTTATGGATAGAGCGCAGAAATAAACTGCATCCCGTTAAAGCGCGTATTAGTTCAGTGGATGACATGAGTTTCATGGATGCCTTTAAGGTCGGTTGTGCGCAATGCTGTGCTTTACTACCTGGTACCAGTCGTTCTGGTGCAAGCATAATTGGCGCGATGTATTTTGGTTTATCCAGAAAAGCCGCTACTGAATTTTCATTTTTCTTGGCGATTCCTACTTTATTCGGCGCTACGATTTATTCTTTATATAAAGAGCGTGCACTCCTATCGCTAGATGATTTGCCTATGTTTGGCTTAGGCGCTTTATTTGCGTTTCTTTCTGCTTTTTTATGTGTGCGTTGGTTGCTACGTTATATCAGCAGCCATGACTTCACCCTATTTGCTTGGTACCGCATCGTGTTTGGATTGCTAATCCTCTACACTGCTTGGTCAGGCTTGATAGTGTGGGCAGATTAGTTTAGGTATAAGCATGTGGAGATTTGTTTAGCGTTTTGTAAATACCAAATCCCACACACCATGTCCTAGTTTTAAACCGCGATTTTCAAATTTAGTTAGTGGGCGATAAGATGGTTTTTCAGCGTAGCCTGCTGCGGTGTTGATTAAAGCTGGTTCGGCCGATAACACTTCTAGCATTTGTTCTGCATAATGCTCCCAATCTGTTGCGCAGTGTAAGACTGCACCTGCTTGCATGCGTGAGACTAGGAGCGCAACTAAAGCAGGTTGTATCAGTCTGCGTTTATTGTGACGGGCTTTATGCCAAGGATCAGGAAAAAATACATGAACACCACTTAAGGTTGCGGGTGCAATCATGTGCGTGAGAACTTCTACTGCATCATGCTGAATTAAACGCAAATTCTTAAGCTGGTTTTCTTCTATGCGCTTGAGCAAACTACCTATGCCAGGCGTGTGTACTTCTACTCCTATAAAATTTTTCTCTGGCATATGCGCTGCAATATGCGCTGTGGTTTCACCCATGCCTGTGCCAATTTCTAAAATAGTAGGAGAGGTATTGCCAAACACAGTTGCATAGTCCAGTTGCGATTTTGTATAAGGAATACAAAATTCTGGGCCTAATATAGCAATAGCTTTGGCTTGAGCAGGGGATAAGCGACCAGCACGCGTCACAAAACTTTTTATTCTGTGCTCGGTGGGATCATAAAAAAGTGGTCGGTCTTGCATGCGAAGTTCAATCAGGTTCTATAGTTAAAACGTATTTTAACTGGTCGCAGCAAAACGCTTGAAACTCATCGATTGATTTAGCACGGAAGATAAAGTCATTCTGCTTCACAAGTTAATGCGTGAAGCAGAATGACTAAGCACTGACTATTTCTCGGAAGTGAGTTCTAGTGAATTTTTATCTGATCTGAAAATCAAAGGAAAAACAGGATCAGGTTTTTTTTCAGTTTGTCCCGCCATGTGAATAATTTTTTCTATTACGCCATGGTCAGGTGATTTACTACAGACAGGATCTGTTTTGCTGGCATCACCGGCTAGCATGAGTGCCTGACAACGGCAGCCACCAAAGTCTTTGGATTTTTCATCGCAGCTACGGCAAGGCTCTTGCATCCATTCATAGCCACGGAAAAAATTAAATGCTTTACTCTCATACCAAATTTCACGCATGCTGTGATCTCTAACATTTGGTATGTCTAAGCCTGGAATTTCACGTGCGTTATGGCAGGGCAGTGCTGCGCCATCTGGACCGACTCCAAGAAACACTGAGCCCCATCCATTCATGCAAGCCTTGGGACGATTTTCAAAATAATCTGGAACCACAAATAAAAGCTTACAAGTCTTACCGATTTTTTCACGGTATTGATTCACAATGGCTTCGGCTTCTATGAGTTGTTGATGCGATGGGATGAGATGTTCTCTATTCTTCATCGCCCAACCGTAATACTGTGTATTTGCTAGTTCTACATATTCTGCTTCTAGCGACAAAGCCATTTCTATAATTTTATCGATATGTGGCAAATTATGGCGATGCAGAACAACATTCATCACCATGGGATAATCATATTGTTTGATTAAGGCAGCAACACGTTTTTTTAGCTCGAATGTTTTTGTGCTGCTTAAGAAATCATTCATCTCTTGAGTAGAGTCTTGAAATGAAAGTTGTATATGATCTAAGCCAGCTGTTTTAAGCGCTTGAATACGTTTTTCATTTAAACCCACGCCTGAGGTGATGAGGTTGGTATAAAAACCTAAGCGATGGGCTTCATCGACTAGCTCTTCTAGATCATCGCGCATTAAAGGCTCACCACCAGAAAAACCAAGTTGCGCTGCACCGAGTTGTCTGGCCTCACGCATGACCTTGACCCATTCTGCGGTCGTCAGTTCATTTTGTATAGCTGCGTAATTCATAGGGTTATAACAAAACACACAATGCAAAGGGCAGCGATAAGTCAGCTCTGCGAGTAACCAGAATGGTGGGGTAATCGTAGGCTGCGTACTTGTGCTAGGTGTGATAGGTGCGCTGGTCATACTATCCAATCTTTTTCGAATGCAGTTTGTAACATGCCGACGATTTGATCATGTAAGTCTGTGGTGGAAAAAGCAGCTTCTAAAGAAGTGACTATGTCAGATATGGTTTGCGTACCATCGCAGCGTTTTAAAATTTCCGCAGCACTTTGATTTAATTTCACCATGCCTTCAGGATAGAGTAAGACATAGGCTTGTTGTACTTCTTCCCATTGCAAGCGGAATAGACGATTCAATTTGGGATACTCTGGTAAATTGATCATGCTGGATAAGCCTTTTCAATTGCGTCCAGCATAGTCCATAAGATATCAAGTTTGAATTGTAAAATTTCTAGTGCACGTTCTTGTTGTGCGCGTGTAGTGAAAAAATCCAAAGTCACTTCTAATCCATGATCGACATCACGCTGTGCTAAGGGTATGCGCTTTCTGAAATACGTTAAGCCATCTGCATGTATCCAAGGATAGTGTTCAGGCCAAGTCGCCAGTCTATCTTTATGAATTTGTGGTGCAAACATTTCAGTGAGTGAAGAACAGACGGCTTCTTGCCATGGGCGTTGTTTAGCAAAATTCACATATGCATCACAAGCGAATTTCACAGCAGGTTGTACATGTTTGAGTGACCATAATTCTTTGCGGTCTATACCGACTGCTTCACCTAGCTTAGTCCATGCTTCTATGCCACCAGATTCTGTGTCAGTTTTGTATTCACCAAAACCATCATGATCGAGTATGCGTGCTATCCATTTGCGTCGTGTTTCTCTATCGTCGCAGTTAGATAAGATAGCAGCATCTTTCAGTGGAATACACCACTGATAATAAAATCGATTCATCACCCAGCCGCGTATTTGTTCTTTGGAACAACCACCGCTATTCATTTTCACATTGAAGGGATGATGTATATGATAAGCCGCGCTTTTAGCACGCAGTTGTGCTTCAAATTCAGTGCGAGTCCATGCAGTTGTTGTATCAGTCATATTAAATTTCTATAGTTAAACCATCGTAGGCGATTTCTATGCCGGCATCTTTTAGTTGCTGATGTTCTGCAGAGTCTTCACGCAAAATTGGATTGGTATTATTAATGTGTATCAGTATGCGACGTTTATTTTTATAAGGTTGTAAAGCTTCTATCATGCCGCCCGTACCGGATTGCGGCAGATGTCCCATCTCGGCTGCTTTTTTCTTGGATAAACCTAAACGTATCATTTCATCTTCAGTCCAGAATGTGCCATCCACCATCAACACATCTGCAGCATGCATTGCTGATTCAACTTTTTCATCTAAGCTACCTAGACCCGGTGCATAGAACACACGGCCTCCGGTTTTTTCTGAAAGTAAAGAAAGACCTAAGTTATCACCAACATGTGGATTTAAACGATGCGGTGAATAAGGCGGTGCTTTACTCGACAGTGGTAGCGGCTGAAATTGTATGCCTGCTACATTTGGAATAGTGAAAGCAGCGCCGAGTGGATCGATAAGATGTTGTTCTACTGTGCAGTAATGACTGAGTGTATTCACTAAAGGTAAGCCAGTCGTTAAATCAGCAAAGACTTGTTCGGTTGCATAAATTGGTAAGGGTGATGAGCGTTCGCGCAACATCAATAAACCCGTGACATGATCAATCTGTGCATCCATGAGTACGACAGCAGCAATGCCTGAGTCACGTTTTTGTCGCGCCGGTTGTAAATCTGGATTAGCGCGTATTTGCGTCAAGATATCAGGAGAAGCATTAATCAATGCCCAGTCTGTTCCATTTTCTGTAACTGCAATGGACGATTGCGTGCGTGCAATCGCTTTAATCGTGCCATTGCGCCAACCGGCACAATTCTCACAATTGCAATTCCATTGGGGGAAGCCACCACCGGCGGCAGAACCTAAGACACGTATTTTCATGGAGACTCTTAAAAAGGAAAAAGGCTAGGAATAGTCCTAGCCTCTGGTGTACTGCAATCGAGATTAACGATTTGCGATGTACATTGTGATTTCAAAACCAAAACGCAGATCAGTAGCAGCAGGTTGTTCCCATTTCATAGCAATCTCCAATAGTTAAATGTGTTTTTAAATTTGCAACAGAAATCTCTGTCACAACTTCAGATTAGCTAAAAGCGATGCCCTGCGCATCAGGAAAATCATGAATTCACGTTGCGTGAATCGCTTAGCTCAATGGCTGTGCAAGATGGGATTCTCTAGGCGACGCAACAAGAGAAAAGCGACTATAGAAGGAAGAGCAATCAGGCTAAAAATGATGGTGAATGACCAGTCATTGGCAAAGGGAATAGAAGCGGTGCTGCTGGCTTCGGGTAGTAGACGTAAATAAATACAAGACAAGATAGCAATACCTACGGTTGCGCCTAGCGTTCTAAATAATGCTGTGGTGGCAGTTGCAATACCCAGATGCTCTTTAGGCACCGCATGTTGTATCCCTACTAGTGTAGTGGGAAATTGCGCACCCATACCCAAGCCCGCTAATAACAAAAGCGCTATGCCTAGCCCTAGTAGATCAACCGGAGTCCATGCATACAAAAGAATGCTCACACCGGCCACAACAGTGCCGATTAATTGTTGCGGTCTATAGCGTCCTGTTTTGCTAATCAGTCTACCAGCGATGAAGGCACCAATTGGAACAGAGATTGTTAAAGGTAATAATCGTAAAGCTGCTTCAGAAGTGGTAGCACTGGCATGTGATTGCAATTGCAATGGTATGAAAACAGATACACAGACCACCTGCATAAAATTAATAAATAAAACAGTCATACCAACGGAACATTCTTTTATTTTGAATAAGTCCAAAGGTATAACAGGCTCGAGTGCGACACGTTCTATACGAATAAATTGCCACAAGCCGCATAGCGATAAACAAAATAGAGATACGATGAGCAGAGATAAATGCCCTTCTTTGCCTAGCAGTGTTGCGGCAAATAGAAAGCTAATCAAAGTGATGGTGAGTACAAAGATACCTGCAAAATCTATTTTTCGTCGCGTATGACGAACAGGAATAATTTTTAAAGATTGATACGCTAAGCCTATTGCTATAAGAGTTAGCGGTAAGTTAATCCAGAAAATCCACCGCCAAGAAAAAAATTCTGTCAGTGCACCACCGACTACAGGCCCTGCCACACTCGCTAATGCATAAGCGCCACTGATGTAACCTTGATAGGTTCCACGCTCACGTAAAGGAATGATTTCAGCAATGGTCGCTTGAGAGAGAGAAATTAAACCACCACCACCACAGCCTTGCAATATACGAAAAATAATGAGCGCCAGCATGCTTTGAGCGCAAGCACATGCTAAAGACGCAAGCAGAAAAATAGTGAGTGCAATGCTTAGCATGACACGCCTGCCATAAAAATCAGATAGCTTGCCGTAGATGGGTGTAACCACTACTGCTGACATTAGATAACCTGACACTACCCATGAGAGTAAGCTAAGGTCACCTAAATCCTGCACTATGCTAGGTAATGCTACAGCGATTACGGTTTGATCAAGCGCACCTAGAAAAATAGACAGTAAGAGTGTGATCATGACACTGCGTATTTGTGAGGCTGAATAACTTTGCATGATTATTTTTCCAGTGCGAGTACTGCGGCATGCAAAGCTTGTGAGATATGCGGATCAGCACCGATATGCCCACCTTGACTAACCAAATTTAATTTTACATGGGGAATAAAGCGACTTAATCGAAGCGCGTTATACGGTGGACAGATCATATCTAACTTGCCATGCACAAGAGTCACAGGACAATGAGTTAATTTTCTTGCTTGACGAAATACAGCGCGCTCACTGGTAAAGCAATGCTCAGCTAAATAATGTGCTTGTATCGTGTAACTATCTAACACTTCATCACTTGCCAAGACTTGCGGTGAAGAAGATGTTGTCGTTGAGGGCGTAGTTGAGGTCGATGTGCTTGAATCAGCACTGGTAATGCCAACTATACGAGATTCATATTGAAACCATCGTTGAGCCGCTGTTCTCGCTTCTTGCTCGGTGCCCTTTAATATAGCTTGTTGTAGTGTGTGTAAGACATGCAGTTTCTGTTGTACGTTCCAACCTTGTGTTAATTCTTCCCATGCAAAGGGTGCCATTAATCGCAGGCCTTGAAAAAACCAATCAAGTTCACGCTGACTAGCTAAAAACGATCCGCGCAATATCAATGCTTTGAGATGTTGCGCATAGCTTCCGGCATATAACAGGGCAAGGCAAGCGCCCCAACTACCGCCTACGACTAGCCACTGCTTTATATGTAAATATTGACGTAGTTTTTCTATGTCTAGAATTAATTCTTGTGTGTTGTTGTGTTGAATATGCCCACGTGGCAGACTGAGTCCACAGCCACGTTGATCTGCCAAGATCACACGATAGCGATTGAGGTCAAACCACTTTAATGCAGCAAGTGAGCTTTTACCACCTGGGCCTCCGTGCAATACAAGTGCAGGTTCACCGCGTGCATGACCATACTGGGCATAGTGAATTTTATGTCCCTGTCCTACGTCCAGATGGCCTTGATCAAACGCGTTAGTCATGGTTATTGAGGATCACAAGCGATTTTCCATAGCGGCTCAGTAAAGACATCATGTGTAGCTACTTCCCAGATATCAGGTCGATTTTCTTGATTGAGTATAGCGCCACTACCTAGTTCACCTTCATGCCAGTGCGCACTCAACTGGCGTAATTGCATTTTTTTACAATCAAACTCAGTGATGATGCGTTGTGAAGCATAAGTGCGACGATTAATACGACGTAGATACGGCGGCAGGTAATTAACAATACGTGACATAACGACTAATTCACTATTACGTTGAATACTTCCTAGTTCTAGATAATGCGTTACACCTTTATCTGGCGATTGCCATATCTGGACTAATTCATCCGCATGCGTCATGGCAGATGCAAAAATTAATAGTAAGCTTAAGAATAAGCTACGCTTAATCATATGCAGAGTTCTTTACGATGAAGTAATGCGTGATTGTGCTTTACTCATTCTTCTACCTAAGCGCCACAGTAATAATCCACAACAAGTAAAAGCACATTGCCCTATTGCGAGCTTTAACATGGATGTATTTAGTAATGGGGCGATTATACCGGCCGTAAAAGCAGAGAGCATGGTCATGGTAAATGACTGGCAAGAAGCGACTGTGCCACGAATGTTTGGAAATAAATCAAGGACTAATAATGTTAAGCCAGGTGCCACCATAGACATGCCCATGGCATAAAAAAATAAAGGAAGAACTGTCCACGGTAAAGCTGGAGGAAATAGTAGGTGATAAATTATATTTAATACGCCTGAGAGTATAAGCAGAACAAAACCACTTGCTATCTGGCGATGCGATTTATAGCGACCTGCCATGCGATTGGCAGTCAGTGCACCTAAAAAAATTCCTACTACGGCGGGCACAAATAGCCAAGCGAATTGATGTGCTTGTAAGCTTAAATGACGGGTAACGATGGCGGGTGCTGAGGCGACATATAAAAAGAGTCCAGAAAAATTAAATGCAATCGCACCTGCCTTTAATTGAAAGATAGGTGAGATAAAAATATTTTTATAATTATTCCATAGCGAAGTAGGTTTAAATGACTGCCTATGAGCTGGTGTAAGCGTTTCAGGCAGATAGCGCCAGCATAGCCATATCAAAGCAAAAGTAAAAACAGCAAGTAAGACAAAAATTGTGCGCCAACTAGAAAGAGTCACGACCCAGCCACCAACAATAGGGGCAATCGCTGGAGAGACTGAGAAAATCATCGTCACTAAGGACAGCATGCGTTCTGCATCAGCAGCTTGATAGAGATCGCGAATAATCGCACGACCAATTACTACGCCAGCTCCTGCAGAGATACCTTGTAGTGCACGAAAAAATAATAGCCATTCAATGCTATTGACGAATGCACAAGCGAGTGAGGCTAAGCTAAATATGACCAGAAAAATAAGAATAATGCGCCGTCTACCAAAGGTATCGGATAAGGCGCCATGCCATAAGATCATGACGGCAAAGGCGGCCATATAAGCAGTTAAAGTTTGTTGAACCGCAAGCTCACTAGTGAGTAAAGCTGCTTGAATCGCAGGAAAGGCGGGAAGATAACCATCTACTGCAAACGGACCTAGCATGGCGAGTGCAGCAAGAATCAAAGCAAGAAAATTTGCGCTGATTAATCTTGAGCCAGACATCGTTATAGATGATGTATTTGAGGCAGATGCTGACTGTTCTGTTTTCATTATGCGGGTGTGCCAATTTTATACGGGTGAAAAAAGTTTAGTCCACTGAATCAGCGAACTGCGTAGTACGTGAGAGGAGATAGTCATCTTAATTATTGTATTTTTTATTCCATGCTGGAACTAAAGTGCTGATTAACTTACCTACTCCTAGCGTTGGTCAGAAGTTTCTCTCTCCTGTTTTCTCCCTGTGCTTGCAGTATCTTTCTAGCAGATTATGAAAAATGAGGATTTTTATCAGCTTTGCGTCGATCTCTCACGAGAATTTGGTGAGAAAGATATTTTTCATCTGGCAGAGCATGGTGAAATCCTTTTACAAGAATGTAGAGTTGGTCTGTATTACAACGAAGAAGTTGATGAATTAATTAGCTGCTTTGTAGACTTAGGTTATCTTGAAGATACCTTAAGGCCAGAAATTTTTGAAACTATTTTATCGATTAATCTGGAATTAAGTGGAATTAATAGTGAATCACTAGGGTTTGATAGAGACACAGGACATTTAGTTTTGCGAGCTGATATAGCTTGTGAATATGACGCATCGCAGATCGCTGAGTTTTTATCAGATTATTTAGATTTTTCAAAAGAACTACAGAATTTAATTGCATCGCAATCACATGGCGATGAAGGATTATCAGAATTTTTTTTAGGTAAAGCAGCTTGAATGATTGAAAAGACTATTATGCGATTATCCAAAACACAACTAAGCAATGCAGTATCTCAAACACAAAGCGAAGAGCGAGTCAGTACGCAATCCACTGATTCTACCAAAGCAGCAAAATCAGCCGTAACGGCTGATGCAATTAATAACACTCCCTTGCGATCCGCAAATTTAGAACGCGCTATTCATAAAATTTCATCGAGAAGAAAGCCAGCATCCTCTACACAAATCTTATCAACACAAGCTCAATCAATTTCAGGTGCGCAGTTAAAAGTGGGGGCAGAAGCGAGACCTTATCTGAGATTGTTTTTAGCAAATGTAGCGCCAGATAATAATCGCAAATAAATTAGTATTTTTTAATGCGGCTTCTCTTGGTTCTGATTATCAGAAGTCGCAGCATCTACCGTATTCGTAGTCTGACGCCGGTTCGATCCCGCCACCATTTCAAATCGAAATAATCGACATTCAATCGCACCATTAAAAAACGGCGTTTTACGCGATTCTTTTAAACGTAGTAAACGCGGTAGCGTTAAATCAGCAGTAAATAATAAAACCTGCCAACCAGCAAAGCGGCTTTTTAAAGTGCTACCAAATGCACTAAAAAATCCAACTGCAAGTTCATCCGTAGGCAAACTACTGTCACCACGCACACCTATCCGTTCTCCATAAGGCGGGTTAGTTAATAACACACCAGGAATGCCAGAGGGCGGCTTCACTTCTTGTGCTTCAATCTGTTTGAGTGGCACATCAAACTCTATACCTGCTTGCTGAAGATTATGTCGGGTCATGGTAACCATATCGCCCGAGATATCACTGCCGAAAATAGTGGGAGTGCGTGGCAATGGATTGCGAGAGACTGCTGCTTTAATAGCGTCCCATTCGCTAGCAGGGAATGTTAGAAATTTTTCAAATGCAAAAGATCTATTCATGCCAGCAGGCATACCCGCTAGCATTTGTGCTGCTTCAATCAAGATGGTGCCAGACCCACACATAGGATCGAGTAAGACAGTACCAGGACGCCAACCTGCTACACGGAGTAAACCTGCCGCAAGATTTTCACGTAAAGGTGCATCACCTGTTTCTAATCGCCAGCCACGTTTAAATAAAGCTTCACCAGATGTATCGAGATAAATCGTGAAGTGTCGTGCATCTAAAAATCCAACGATACGCATATCAGGATTTTTTGTGTCGACTGAAGGACGCTTGTCGAAACGCTCACGAAATCTATCGCATACTGCATCTTTAATTTTTAGCGTCGTGAATTCTAAACTTTTCAGTGGCGACTTAATGGCTGTGACATCGACACGTATCGTATGTTCTACATCAAACCATTCTTCCCAAGCTTGAGCGAGTGTTAAATCATAAATATGATTTTCATTTTGATATGAGGATTGCGCTAAGCGCAGCAAAATACGTGAGGCGATACGTGAATGTAAATTCAATCGCATGGCATCGGCAAAAGTGCCTGAGCAATGTACGCCACCTGGTACTTGATTATGTATTTTTAAGGTGGGATGCAGAGCTGCGATTTCATTCAGCTCTTCTGCGAGTGCTGCCTCTAAGCCACGAGGGCAGGGGCAAAAATAAGAATACGAGTGTTTCATATCGGGGAACCTTTTATCCGTTAATAACGATGTGGCACTACTACCAGCAGTAGTACCGAAAAAAACTGTACAAAAAAATTTATGGGTTGAGCGCGCGCTCTATAAAATCTAATCTATCTTGCCCCCAAAAATTTTCACCTTCTATGCGATACCAAGGCACACCAAACACTTGCGCTGCAATAGCTGCTTCGGTGTTTTCATTGAAAGCTGCTAATACAGCCTCTGAGGCTATAGCAGCGACTAGACTTGCGCCATCTAATTGCATTGCGTTTGCAATAGATTCTAAAGTCTGTACATCAGTAATATTTTTTTCTTCAGCCCATACTGCCCTACCTAAAGCACCAGCTAATTCCAGTGCTTGCTCTGTTCCATAGGCTTGTTGTGCAGCGATGATGAGTTTGGAGCCAGGATCGCCAGAGACCGGAAAAAATGCGGGATGCAGTACAAACGGTTTTTTAAGATAACTACTCCAACGTTGCAACTCAACTAAACGATAAGCCTGACGTTGTGGTGGGCGTTGTGCAACTGGCACGCCACCAGACAAACTAAAAATCTTTGCTACATCAAAAGGTTTGATGAGAACAGTGGCCTGAGTTTTTTTTATGATGCTAACAAAGCGGTCATGTCCTAGATAAGCATAAGGGGATTGTGGAGCAAGAAAATATTCTACTGTTTTAGTCATGACGAGTTATTTTTTATTAGAGTTAAAAGGGCTTCACAACCACTAAAATCACGACGATGAACATCCCAATCACGGGCACTTCATTAAACCATCGATACCAGATATGACTGCGTTGGTTGGCGCCTTGTTCAAATTGTTTGAGCATACGACCGCACACATGATGATAGCCGAGTAATAAAACTACCAACGCTAGTTTTAGATTCATCCAGCCGCTTGCCATGCCTATGCCATAAACTAACCATAACCACAGACCTAATGCTAAAGCCGGAACAGCAAGTATCGTCATAAAGCGATAGAGCTTTCTTGCCATGAGTAAGAGTCTGGCAGTCGCTACCTCATTGGTCTCCATCGCTAAATTCACAAAGATGCGCGGTAAATAAAATAAACCGGCAAACCATGAAGCGATAAATACAATATGCAAAGCTTTAATCCACAGCATGTTGTTATCCTAAATACAATGACTGACTTTAACTCTAGACTCTGACTTCGCCATGACCTAGCACGACGTATTTCAACGAAGTTAAGCCTTCTAAACCTACTGGTCCGCGTGCATGTAATTTATCATTCGAGATGCCTATCTCTGCACCTAGTCCATATTCAAAGCCATCGGCAAAGCGGGTGGAAGCATTCACCATCACTGAAGCAGAATCTACTTCACGTAAGAATTGCATAGCACGGCTGTAGTCTTCAGTGATGATGCTATCTGTATGTTGCGATGAATACGTATTAATGTGATCTATCGCTTCATCTACATTAGCGACTATCTTCACAGCGAGAATGGCATCCAGATATTCTGTGCGCCAGTCATCTTCTGTTGCGGATTGTAGATGCGGATAGTTAGCCAGAATTTTTTTAGATTCAGCATCACAGCGCAGCTCGACTTCTTTATCGGCATACAGTTTTGCTAGCTCAGGTAGCACTTCAGCTGCAACAGCACGCGCGACTAATAAAGTTTCCATCGTATTGCATGTGCCATAGCGATGGCATTTTGCATTAAATGCAATCGGCAGGGCTTTACTCAAATCTGCTTTGTCATCAATATAAACATGACAAATACCATCTAAGTGTTTAATCATAGGCACGGTAGATTCTTCTATCAGTCGTGCGATCAATCCTTTACCGCCACGTGGCACGATGACATCGATGTATTGTGGCATGGTGATCATGGCACCGACAGCAGCACGATCAGTGGTTTCTACAATTTGAACAGCATCAGCTGGCAGTCCTGCACCTGCTAAACCTTCTTTAACAAGTTTTGCGAGTGCTTGATTACAGTGTATGGCTTCAGAGCCGCCACGCAATATGGTGGCGTTACCGCTCTTAATGCAGAGACCTGCTGCATCCACTGTGACATTCGGACGTGCTTCATAAATAATGCCAATCACACCTAATGGCACACGCATTTGTCCTACTTGTATGCCAGTAGGTCTGAATTTCATGTCACTGATTTCACCAATGGGATCAGGTAGTGCAGCGATTTGCTCTAAGCCTTCTGCCATAGTTGCAATCGCTTGCTCAGACAAAGTTAATCTATCTAACATGGCTTCTGCTAAGCCCGCAGCACGTGCTGCTTGCAAATCTTGTTGATTGGCTGCTGACAGTAAAGCTGCATCGCGACGTATCGCTTGCGCAATCAACGCGAGCGCTCTATTTTTAGAGGCAGTATCTGCTTTGGCCATAATGCGAGACGCTTTACGCGCTGCCTGACCAATATTATTCATGGTGGTCTGAATATCCATATCTTTTCTCTTTTAACTTACTTGGATAAGTACTGCTGTTTCAAGTAGGACTAGTTTAGTGCCGTGCAATTTTTAAACCTAATTGTAGTAATGCATCCCATGCATCACCCGCAAAACGTTTTGTTCTTAAACCTTTAATCATGCGATCGATTTGACCTGCATCGGCTAAAGCATTTTGTAAAATGCGTGCTGATAAACGAGATAAAGCGGGACCAACTAAACGTTCACGCGGTCCCCAGATCCGATACTCTTTTAATAGCATAGCAAGCGGACGACCTTCGTCTGTGCCCAACTTTAATTTCAACAAAATACGAACTTCTTCTGCCATCGCCCATAAAATCAAAGGCAGAGCTTCACCTTCACCTTTAAGTCCATTTAGCATACGGGTGAGTCGGGCTACATCACCAGCTAACATAGCTTCAGATAATTTAAAGACATCATAGCGTGCGACATTTAAGACGGCATCTTGAATTTGTTCAGCGCTAAGACGTCCTTCGGGATAGAGTAGGCCTAGTTTACGAATTTCTTGATGCGCTGCTAATAAATTACCTTCTACGCGCTCCACCATAAAATCTAATACTATTTTTTCTGCACTTTGTCCTTGTGCAGTGAGTCGCTGACCTATCCAGTTTGCCAACTGTGCACGCTCAACTAAAGGGATGTCGATAAAGACTGCTGATTGTTGTAAGGCCGTTGCCCATACAGTTTTTTGCGTCGCCCAATCTAACTTAGGCAGAGAAATTAAAGTGAGCGTATCTTGTGCTTCAGGCTGGCTAGCAGAGAGTGCAGCAAACTGTTGCAGAGCTTGTCCACCTTCTTTGCCAGGTTTGCCAGTAGGTAGTCGTAGTTCTATTAACTTACGATCACCAAACAAAGACATAGATTGACTGACAGCTAATAAGCTACTCCAATCAAAATAACGATCGGCGACTAATACTTCACGTTCTGAAAACCCCTGCGACCTTGCATGCGCGCGTATTTTATCTGCAGCCTCTAATGCTAATAAATGTTCATCGCTAGTAATCACATACAAAGGTGCAAGTGATTTTGCAAGATGAGCCTCTAAAGCTTCTGCGCGCAATTGCATGAATTTATTTTTCTGAGCTAATGCGAGTTAAGCGACGAATAATTTGACTCACTGCATCGCCACGTAAATCAGCAAAAATCATTCTCTCTTCTGTTTCTTTAGCGAGGGCTTGCGATTCACTAAAGGCCATAGAACTTTGCAATGCTAATTCAGTAGAAGGGACTAATATTTTTCCTGCACTATCTTTAGCACTAAAATTTAATCGATACAGCAAACTAAATTCACGCACCTGGCCTTGTGCATTTAAGGTCAGTACTTTCTTTTCTTCGATAGCGCTAGAGATAAATAAGCTGACATCGGCAGTCTTAGGATCGGTGACTAGCGTTAATCCATTTTGTGTCTTAAGTGCTGCACGCAATTCACGTTCTAGTGGTGTTCGTGCCGGCGTTTCTAGATACAGAGATTGAAAAGACAGTTTGGAATCTGCGCGTGTGCCGCGCAATTGAAATCCACATGCTGCTAAAGAGGTAAGCAGCAATAAAGATACTAGGGCGCGACGACGTGTATTCATGACTAAACCTTATGCAACGATGTTAACTAATTTGCCGGGTACGACTATGATTTTTTTCGGTGTGTCGGTAACGAATTTTTTGACATGTTCATTCGCTAACGCTAAGGCTTCTATGCTTGCTTTATCTGCATCTTTGGCCACGATGATGCTACCTCTGAGTTTGCCATTGACTTGTATCATGAGTTCAATTTCAGATTGTTCTAGTGCGCTTGCATCAACGCTAGGCCAAGGCGCATCTAAGATGTCGCCTAACTCTTTTGCTAAACCTAAGGCTTCCCAAATTGCATGTGTGATATGTGGTGAAACCGGATACAGTACACGCAGAAAAATAGAGAGGCATTCACGCAGTGCAGATTTGTCTGCAGGTGTGTTCTCTAGTTTTGCTGCTTCTAAGAGGTTAAGCATTTTCATGCAAGCTGAGACAACGGTGTTGTATTGCACGCGTTTATAGTCATGATCGGCTTGTTGCAAAATCTTATGTATGTCACGACGCAGATTGCTCGCTTGTGTAGATAAGTTGCCACTCGCTTTGCTAATAGTAGCGTCTTGTATAAAGTTGGCTTGTGCATGCGCATAGGTCCACACACGACGCAGGAAACGATGTGCACCTTCTACGCCAGTGCCTGACCATTCCAAAGTTTGTTCTGGTGGTGAGGCAAACATGGTGAATAGACGTGCTGTGTCTGCGCCATATTGATCGATCTGCGCTTGTGGATCTATGCCATTGTTTTTGGACTTAGACATTTTTTCTGTACCGCCTATGGATACAGCTTGTCCATCACTAATCAAGGTAGCAGAAACAGGTCGACCTTTATCATCCAGATTTAATGCAACATCATCTGGATTAAACCAAGTTTTTTTGCCAGAGCTATCTTCGCGATAATAGGTTTCATTAAGCACCATGCCTTGTGTGAGCAAATTCACAAAAGGCTCATCAAACTTAATCAAACCAAAATCACGCATCACCTTAGTCCAGAAGCGCGCATAGAGTAAATGCAAGACAGCATGTTCAATACCACCTATGTATTGATCCATAGGCATCCAGTAATCATTGCGTTCATCCACCATCGCGCTATTACTACCAGGCGAGCAGTAACGCATGTAATACCAAGATGAATCTACAAAGGTATCCATGGTGTCAGTTTCACGCCTAGCAGGCTTGCCGCAAGTTGGACAATCGACTGTCAGAAAAGCTGTGTGCTTGTTGAGTGGATTACCACTACCATCAGGCACACAATCTTCGGGTAAGACCACTGGCAAATCTTTTTCTGGAACAGGCACATCACCACAACTTGCGCAGTGAATAATAGGAATTGGTGTGCCCCAATAACGTTGACGTGAAATACCCCAGTCACGCAAACGATAGGTGATTTTTTTCTCACCTAAGGTGTGTGCTGCTAAATCATTTGCAACTGCATCGATGGCTTGTTGATAATGCAGTCCATTATATTTTTCTGAGTTGATGCAGACACCATGCTCTTTGTCTGCATACCATTCTTGCCAAGCATCGGTGCTAAAAGTTTTGTTTTCAACTTGAATCACAGGTTGAATAGCTAAAGAATATTTTTTTGCAAAAGCAAAATCACGTTCATCATGTGCTGGTACGCCCATCACAGCGCCATCACCATATGTGATCAACACGTAATTTCCTACCCAAACTTCAATTTCTTTGCCAGTCAGTGGATGCGTGACAAACAAACCGGTAGGCGTACCTTTCTTTTCCATCGTCGCTATATCAGCTTCGATCACACTACCTTGTTTGCATTCAGCGATGAAAGCAGCCAGTGCAGGATTGTTTTGTGCTGCATGGGTTGCTAAGGCATGCTCGGGTGCGACTGCACAAAACGTCACACCCATGATGGTGTCCGCACGCGTAGTGAATACCCACAGCTTGCCTTCATTAATCAGTTGATTGTGACTATCGTGTATTTTGTGAGGGAAGGCAAAACGCACACCGGTAGATTTACCTATCCAGTTTGATTGCATAATACGAACGCGCTCTGGCCAGCCCGGTAATTTATTTTCTACATGGTCGATTAATTCTTCAGCGTAGTCAGTGATGCGCGCGTAATACATAGGGATTTCGCGCTTTTCAATCACTGCACCTGAACGCCATCCACGTCCATCGATGACTTGTTCATTCGCAAGCACGGTTTGATCGATAGGATCCCAATTCACTGTGCCAGTTTTTTTATAAATGATGCCGCGTTCCAGCATCTTTAAAAACATCCACTGATTCCATTTGTAATACTCAGGACGGCAGGCCGTCATTTCACGCGACCAGTCTATGGCTAAACCCATAGACTGCATCTGTTTTTTCATGGTCTCGATATTCGAGTAAGTCCATTGCGCAGGTGGTACACCATTTGCCATCGCTGCATTTTCAGCCGGCATACCAAAGGCATCCCAGCCCATAGGCATTAAGACGTTATAACCATTCATACGCAGATGGCGTGCCATCACATCATTAATGGTGTAGTTACGCACATGTCCCATATGCAGTTTGCCGGATGGATAAGGCAACATGGAGCACGCATAGAATTTTTTCTTTTCGCGACCTTGTGCGTCTTTTGCACCTTCCTTAACGGTATAGGCGTCGATAGCGAGCCAGTGTGCTTGTGCCTGCTGTTCGACTTCGGTAGGGCTGTATTTTTCTTGCATGGGAGGTGGAGCGCAGAGTAAGTTTAGAACCCCCGATTATACCGGCTTGGCACTCTGAAATGGCTGGATCTGATGGACTTGCAAGGCGATAGTACGTGCTTATTTACTAAGCAGTGTGGGGGTGGCAGTTAGGTGATGCAAGCTTATAAACTAATCTTGCAACTGTAGGCAGTTCTTGCCTGTAGTGAGGTGTTCAACTAATTTGGTTTGGTGACGAAAGCTATTTTCGAAATGCCATTATTTTGCGCACCTGCCATGACTTTAGCGATCACTTCATAGCGAGTCGATTTATCAGCACGCAAATGCAGTTCGGGTGTGGGTGTTTTTTGCGCTGCGATTACAAAACGATTCATTAGCTCTTGATCATTAATCTCAGCATTATTCCAAAACAGCCTGCCTTCAGCATTAATAGCAAGAGTAATCGTCTCTGGTTTTTCTGGCGCAGCAGTTGATTGCGCATTCGGTAAATCCAACTTCACTGCATGCGTGAACAGCGGTGCTGTGATGATGAAAATGACGAGTAACACCAACATCACATCCACCATGGGAGTGACATTGATTTCAGCCATAGGAGCCTGATTATTATTTTCGTTGAATCCGCCGAATGCCATGATGAGTTTCCAATAATTAGCTGGATTTACGGTTAGTGCTAACCCGTGCACCGGTTGTTAAATGCGCATGTAAGTCATGGGCAAAGGCATCGAGTTCAGCGAGGGTAATGCGATTGACACGGGTAAAAGCGTTATAACCCAGTACAGCAGGAATCGCGACCACTAAACCGATCGCAGTCATGATTAATGCTTCGCCCACAGGTCCAGCAACTTTATCGATTTGTATCGTCCCTGCTGACGAAACAGCTACCAGAGCATGATAAATCCCCCACACGGTGCCGAATAAACCAATAAAAGGCGCAGTAGATCCAACCGAAGCCAATAGCGTTAAGCCATTTTCCAAGCGTGATGAAACGCGGTTAATTTGCTGACGCAATGTACGTGTGATGAGTTCACCCGGATCAATGGCAGCATTCAAAGAGCCTGCTTTTACATTTACGGCTTCCACTGCATGCGAAGCTAGGGGAGAGTAAATCTGTTCTGTATCGGCATGGGACAGAGCAGCAATCGCATCCGGCATGCTAGGCGCATCCCAAAAATGTTCTACTGCGGCGGCGCTGCTGCGAATGCGCCATGAAGCCCAGGCTTTAGAGATGATGTAATACCAACTAATGACAGACATCAGTAGCAGTATGTAAGCCACAGAATGGGAGATAGCATCGCCTTGTGCCCAGTAATGCGCAAAGCCTAAATTGTTATTCACAGTGTCGTTCATGCTGGTTCGCTTAATTAGAAGAACTTTGGAGTTTAAAGGGAATAGGGACTTGATACCACTCATCAGTCGCTTTGCCATCAATTTTGGCAGGATTAAAGCGCCATGTTTTTACAGCATCGATTGCAGCTTGATCGAGTCGGGGATAACTACTAGATGATTTTACTTCTACTTCTCCTGCACTGCCGTCAGCTTTGACCAGTACTCGCAATACCACTGTCCCTTGCTCGCCTAGTCGCTTAGACATATTCGGATAAATGGGCTTTTGATTACTCGCGCTGTAACTCGCAGGAATAGAAACATCTGTTCTACTCGGCGCTGTCACTGGGGCAGGAGCAGGAGGCGCTTCAACACGGGTAGGCGCAGGAGGCGCTTCAACACGGGTAGGCGCAGGTGGAGTAGGTGCAGTCGGTGCTGAAACCGGTGCAACAGGAGCAGCTTGCGCCACCTCAGTTGGAGTAGTAACTTTACTAGGTAAAGGCTGGGGCTGTGGTGTTGGAGCTGGCGCAGCTACTGGTTGTGGGCGGGGTGGTACTGGAATCGGTTTTGCTACTGGTTGTTCTATCGTTTTAGGCGTGGGTTGTGATTGCATCAATTCCACTAACACCGGTGGTGCATCAGGGGGTGTGATGGTGTGTTCCATTAAACCGAGCATGAACAGGCAAGCCAGTATTACATGAAGTAATACGGTGGCTGAGATAGAAGCACCTGAACGCAATGAAATCATGATGGAGATAAAACCTTAAGCTAAGACAGCAAGATGGTTTAACGCAGACCGAGTACGTCTTGCATGTCGAACAAACCTGAGGTTTTACTTTGCAAAAAACGTGCAGCACGTAAGCTGCCATGCGCGTAAGTGACGCGGCTAGAAGATTTATGTGTGATTTCTATACGCTCGCCTATGCCTGCAAATAAGACGGTATGGTCACCCACAATATCGCCACCACGAATCGTGGCAAAACCAATAGAAGAAGGATCGCGTTCACCTGTCACACCTACTCTTGCAAAGACACCGTCTTTTTTCAAATCGCGTCCGAGCGCATCAGCAATTACTTCACCCATCTTTAATGCAGTGCCTGAAGGCGCATCGACTTTATGTCTATGATGAGCTTCTATGATTTCTATGTCATAGCCATGCGAAAAACTTTTTGCTGCCAGTTCCAATAATTTCATCGTGACGTTGACACCTACGCTCATATTGGGAGCAAACACAATCGCAGTTTTTTTTGCAGCAGCTTCAATAGCGGCTTTGCCTGCATCATCAAAACCAGTGGTGCCGATAATCATTTTAATGCCATGCTCTGCGCAATAAGCGAGATGATGCAAAGTGCCTTCAGGACGCGTGAAGTCGATCAGAAATTGTGACTGCGCTAAGCCTTTGTTTAAATCGGATTCGATTAAGACACCACCAGGCTGTCCCAGAAATGCAGCAGCGTCAGTGCCCACACTGGGCGATATAGCTACATCGAGTGCACCAGTAAGAGTAGTTTCTGGATCATGGACTATGGCTTCAATCAGCATACGTCCCATACGGCCGGAAGCACCGGCTACCGCAATTTTCATCGCATTCATCGCTGACTTAATAGAGGAGATTTATTTTTTTTTCGGAGCAGCGATACGCATCAGATAGTCTTTTTCAGTAGGTAAGTCACCACCTTCAAATTTCGCGACTTTGTCATTTTCAAAAAACACTACGACACGACTTGCTGTGAGTTGACCATCACCGTTTTTTAAACGGAATGGATAATCCCATCTATTTTGATGAAAATTATCGATTAAGAGTGGTGTGCCAAGCAGAAAACGCACTTGATCTTTAGTCATGCCGTTCTTTAATTGCGCCACCATTTCTTGGGTAATGAAATTTCCCTGCTGAACGTCAGGTCGGTAAATTGGAACGAAACCAAACAGTTTTTCATTCTTGACCACTTGCACCACGCCACTAGCAGGGCTAACTTTTTCGGTGTTCGCACTCTCTTTAGCAAAGGGATTGCGCAGGGCGCAGGCATTTAAGGCGACGCTAGCGATAAGAGCGAGCAAAATCGTAGAACGACGCGAAATAAGTGAAAGTTGAATGGATTGCATGAGCAAGGCGACCTGAAGAGGAATTGAGCGCAGTGGCTAAACGCTATATGATAAGACAGATCTTATTCTACTGAGCAAAATCATGTCTCTCAATCCTGCAGAATTAAAAGCCAGCGGCCTTAAAGCAACCTTACCAAGACTGAAAATTCTGGAAATTTTCCAGGGAAGTAGCGTACGTCATCTATCGGCGGAAGATGTGTACAAAATGCTATTAACCGAAAATCTCGATGTTGGATTAGCAACTGTTTACAGAGTGCTAACACAATTTGAGCAAGCTGGACTACTTAGCCGCAATCATTTTGAAACTGGTAAAGCGGTATTTGAGCTCAACCAAGGCACCCATCATGATCATCTAGTGTGTTTGGATTGTGGTCGAGTAGAAGAGTTTTTTGATGAAGAAATTGAAAAACGTCAGCATCAAATTGCGAAAGATCATGGATTTAATTTAGCCGAACATGCTTTGGCGCTGTATGGTTCTTGTACAAAAACAGCTTGCCCACATCGTGAAAGCTAATACGCTTTCCAAATTTTTTTAAGTATGGGATAGCGCGTTAGAGAGCAATCTTGCAGTGATATCCACAATTGGAATCACTCTTTCATACGCCATACGAGTCGGACCAATCACACCTAATGTGCCTACGATTTTGCCGTTGACTTCATACGGTGCAGTCACCACACTCATTTCTTCTACTGGCAAGAGCTGTGATTCGCCACCAATAAAAATCTGCACACCAGTGGCTTTGTTAGAGATATCTAATAGAGCGGCAAGACCGGATTTTTGTTCAAAGACATCGAATAATTTTCTCAGTGAAGTCATATTGGCAGATAAATCCGAGACTGCGAGTAAATTACGTTCACCGGAAATCACCACTTCATCGCTATGCTCAGTCATTGCATCACTGCCTGCTTCTACTGCGGCTTGCATAAGAGTCGTCATGCTATCGCGTAACTGACGCAATTCTTCTTGCACTTTGATTCTAACTTCTTGAAAAGAGCGACCAGCATAATGTTGATTGATGTAGTTGGCAGCTTGTGTCAATTGACTCGGTGTGTAGTCAGTGTCGGTTAGTAGTAAACGATTTTGTACTTCACCATTCGGTGCAACAATCACTAATAAAATACGTTTTTCAGAGAGACGTAGAAACTCAATTTGTTGAAAAGCAGATTCACGTTTCGGTGCTAACACTACGCCTGCAAATTGCGACAGCGAAGATAGTACTTGCGCAGCATTTGAAATGATTTTTTGACTAGAAGCCGAGCCATGATGCTGTAGTCGTGATTCAACAGAGGCTTGATCAATTGATTCAACGGTCAATAAGGTATCAACAAATATGCGATAGCCACGTGGAGTAGGCACTCGACCAGCAGAAGTATGGGGACTGGAGACAAAACCCATTTCTTCTAGATCCGACATGATGTTACGGATCGTTGCGGGAGAGAGATCTAAACCAGAAATTTTCGAAAGCGCACGTGATCCCACAGGCTGACCGTCAGCGATGTAACGTTCCACCAGGGCTTTGAGTAAAGTTTGTGCGCGTATATCGAGTTGCATACTGTGTATTCTAACGAGCGACGTCACTTAGCGCCAGTCGCATCATGAATACTTGCTTAAGTTGTTAGCCAGCCTACTAAATCATGCAAGTTAGTGAACGTTACATCGGGTTGTATATGTCCGAGTTCTGAGGGTGCTTGTTGGTTTTGTCGATTTAGCCAAATGCCTGTTAGTCCCGCTTTTTGTGCGCCTTCTACATCTAAACGTAAATCATCACCCACATAGGCAACTTGTTTGGGTGGTAGCTTGAGTGCCTCACAGGCTAATTGAAAAACATGCGGGTCGGGCTTGGCTTTGCCTATTTGATGGGCAGCTAGCGAAATCTCGAAATGATGCGCCAGACCGATGGCCTCTAAATCTGCTGCGCCATTGGTTAATGATCCCAGTTTGACCAGCTTAGCCAAGCGCGGTAAACAGTGTGCGACGTCATCAAAGATTTGAACTTGATTTCTAGCCTGATTAAAAACTTGTATGGCCGTTGTGACTAAGGCGGGATCTTCGCCGTAACGTAAAAAGGTATCTAACAAGGCTTGATAGCGGAGTGCTTGTAAATCGATTGCCAGTTCTGGACGTGCTTGCATGAGTTGTGTGCGCTGCTGTCGCATCATATCAATGGAATAACTAGCTGCGACGCGTGGTGCATGTGCTGCTATCCACGTAAATAAAACTTGTTCGGCTTGGACAATCACGGGCGTAATCGGCCATAAGGTGTCGTCTAAATCAAATAATAGAGCGCGTATGCTGTGCTGATGGTTGGACTTCATGTCTGTGGCGGAATCTCAAAAATATTTTTCCAATTATGTTCTAATCGTGCCCATGTCACACACCAAAGCCACTAGTCACTTTCAAACCGTCGCCATCATAGGCAAGCACGGTGCTTCCGGTATTCATGAAACTTTGCTAGAGCTGGCGGACTTTCTGCAATCTATAGGACGTACCGTCATTGTTGAATCAGATACTGCGAAAGAACTCAAAGATAAGCGTTTAACCAGCTTTGATTTAGAGGAAATCTGTAGGCGCGCTGATCTAGCAATTGTGGTGGGGGGCGACGGCACCATGCTAGGCATTGCGCGTCAGCTGGCTTCATTCGAGGTGCCGTTAATTGGCGTAAATCTTGGTCGTTTAGGTTTTATGACCGACATACCTAAAGAACGCATGCTGCCTTTGCTACAAGATATTTTTGAAGGACAGTTGGCATCCGAAAAACGTAGTCTGTTAGAAGGCGTGATTTTGCGCGGCGAGCAGACTATTTTTAAGGGGCTCGCATTTAATGACATCGTGGTATCGCGCACTGCAGCTGCGGGCATGGTGGAGTTGCGGGTCGAAGTAGATGGACATTTCATGTACAACCAACGTTCTGATGGCCTGATACTGTCTACGCCGACTGGTTCAACCGCTTATGCGCTCTCAGCGGGTGGGCCGATTTTGCATCCTGAACTTGATGGCATTGTGTTGGTACCGATTGCGCCGCATTCTTTATCGAATCGACCTATCGTCTTGTCTGGTAGCTGCGAGATTGTGATTCGGTTAGCGAGTGGCTATGAAGGTAGTGTAAATTTTGACATGCAATCTATTACTAATTTACAGCAACATGACAAAGTAATTGTGCGTCGATCAGAGCACGCTATTACTTTTCTTCATCCCGTCGGATGGAGTTACTACGATACCCTGCGCGAAAAACTGCATTGGAACGAATACCCATCTGTGCTTGGTCAGTTAAAATAGCTGGTATTCCCTGCATTGCACAGGCCGCCTGCGGAGTCTGCCGGCAACGGACCTGCAACTTGCTTAAATCCATATAAATTTTTCCGTCCTCATGCTAAGAACCTTAGTCATTCGAGATTTTGTCATTGTTGATGCGATCGAACTAGAGTTGTCCTCTGGTTTTTCCGTGTTTACGGGAGAAACTGGCGCGGGAAAATCTATATTGATCGATGCCTTAACCTTAGCTTTAGGTGGACGAGCGGATGGTAGCGTGGTGCGTGAAGGTGCACTTAAGGCAGACATCAGTGCTGAATTTGATTTGCAAGTAGGTTCAAGTATTTACGCTTGGTTAGAAGAACAAGCATTCAACACCGAAGATCAAATGGTGATGTTGCGTCGTGTAGTCGATGCGGGTGGTCGCTCTAAAGCTTTTATTAATGGTGGTGCAGCCACCATTACGCAATTGCGCGACTTAGGTGAATTACTAGTTGATATACACGGACAACATGCCCATCAGTCTTTACTAAAAACTGATGCACAACGACTTTTACTAGATACGCAAGCAGGGCTGTTAGAACAAGTCAGTGCAGTCGCACTAGCATTTAAAAACTGGCGAGCAGTGAAACGACGTCGTGAAGAGTTTGAGCAAAACGCAAAAAACGTATTACTAGAACGCGAACGTTTGGAATGGCAGGTGGGTGAGTTAGAAAAACTTGCACCTAAAAACGGTGAATGGACTTTAATTAGTAATGAGCACAGTCGTTTGTCGCATGCAGCTAGTTTGATAGAAGGCGCGCAACATGCTTTAGACGCGCTATCAGAAAGTGAATCCTCACCTATGTTGTCGCAGGTGGTAGCAATAGAACAAAAGCTAGGTAAGTTGCTGGACATTGATGAAAACTTAAAGCCAGTATTAGAAGCTTTAGAGCCTGCACGTATACAACTACAAGAAG
>Ga0209550_10000446_pt1 | contig 38532 bp, 36 predicted proteins | sample LauGreSuBDMM15SN_2_FD_187567 | JGI IMG/M metagenome (GOLD analysis project Ga0209550, IMG submission 187567) | Freshwater lake microbial communities from Lake Michigan, USA - Su13.BD.MM15.SN (SPAdes) (version 5) | ecosystem: Environmental > Aquatic > Freshwater > Lake | place: Lake Michigan... | reverse complement strand
AACGGAAGAGAGTTGATGTCTGACATATCTGACTCCTTGAATGTCGCTTTCTACAACATCTTAGGGGATTCTTTAAAAACTGCGGGCATCAAATGCACAAAACTACAAACTAAAACACCGTAAGAACTTGCGTACCTACGGTGTAAATTTGGTGGCCTGGACTGGAATCGAACCAGTGACACGCGGATTTTCAATCCGCTGCTCTACCAACTGAGCTACCGGGCCTTAAAGAGCGTAGAGTATAGCAAAAAACATTGGTCTATTTCCTTGGCTGTAGCTATAGAGTGGGCTTCACAGGCGCAGCCCCCGTGGCGCATGGCTAGGGCTTGAATAACCCGCCGGTTGCTCGAGCTGTATGGTTCTATGTAAAAAGTACAGAAGTGATGTTTGGCAGCAAGCTCAGCGTCAATTAAATTGACGCTTTATCTTAAAAAATCGATCACTGGTTGATCCAACGATTAGCTAATGGATAAATTCTGCCCATGTCCGAATCGGAGCCATCACCAAATGTTAAGAAGATTTTTTTGTTCTGCTGCTTAACACTCCAGCCTATACGTTGTCCGTTAAAGCCAACTGCCCAAGCTGTATGACTAGCTTGATCGTTCTCAGTCCAAGTGAAAAAACTATAACCATTGAAGTACCCATTGACGCCAGCTTGTTTCGCTATTTTGATTTGTGACTTGCTAAGTGCCTGTACGTACTTGCCAAAGTAGGTTTCTTGATCGCGTTGCTCTTGAATAAAAATGGCAAGTCGAATCCAGTCATTCATTGAAAGTCTGACGCCGCCCGTTGCTAAAAAATTACCTTGCCTGTCTACATCAAGGGCATACGTGTCAGCAATACCTGCCGGTTTAAAAATATTGTCGGCAAGCCACTGAGTAAAAGGAGTTGCTGTTGCCTCTTGAACCATTAGGGCTGCGGTGTATGGATCAGTGGACTTGTAATCATTGGTTTTGTTGCCAGGTTTAGCTGTTGAAATCCTTGCTGATGAAACTAGATCTTTGACAGAACTACTGGCATTCCACAAATACTGCCGAGTCTCGTCGTAAGTTATTCCATGGGTGTGCTGCGTCATTGTTTCGGCAGATCCCGAGGACATCAGCAAAATCTCGCGAAGGCTTGATTTACCCAAATCAGTTCCTTGGAGACTACTTATGAGTGACCCCGCAGTAGTCTCTAGGTTTAATTTGCCATCGCATATGGCTTTGCCAACGCCAAGCGCAGTAACTGTTTTAGACATGCTGGCGCTGGGTAAAAGAGTTTCACCTTTTATTTGAGGACGAGCAATTGCCGCAACTACTTTGCCATCGTCTATAAAAACCATTGCCTTTGCTTTGGTCTGCTGAACTACATTGCTTGCTTCTGAGAGCAAGAGTTTTTCAGTGAAGCTAGGGTTTCGTGAGTTGAGTTCTTTCGGTGCGTTTTTTGGTGTGACTTTTAGGCTCCATGGCAAACCTCTTTCTAAACCCCACTCCCTGAAAATCGCACCGCCCGTAATTGATGATGGAGACACCCCCAATGGCTCACCAACGGTATCTATTTTGTAAGTGGTAACTTTGCTTTCCGGCGCTTTCAGTGGTGCTGTTGATGTGAGTTGGATTTCGCATTTGGGTCTTACCAGCTCTGCTGCTGTATTGGCATACATACCTCCGGACGCTTTGATCGATAAACCGTCTAATGTGCCAATTCCGTGAATACGCCATCTGCGATTTGGCTGGTTTTTCCATATGCCAATTGCGTTGTACCTCACAGAACCATCTGCTGTGATTGTCAATTCTTGGTTTTCAAGAGTGTCAGCAGTCTCTGTAATGCCTGTTCCATAACCATCTTTAATTCGCATTGATATGGGTTGGCTATATCCTTGGCCGCCATTCAGTGGAGCACTGCACTTAATTTCGCCCTTGAGCTCAACTTCCTGCGCAGATCCAGTTAGGTGCAATAACCCAATCAGGGTGATGAGGCTTGTTTTCAAGATTGTTTGCGGTGAAACATTTATCACTGAAAGTCCTTTGGCAATTGAATTTTTTTATCACAGTTCCACTATAAAACGTAGTTCTCGGGAGAGTGTCAATTTAATTGATGCTGGCGCAGTGAAGTCAAAAAAGCCCTAGAAAGCGCTTTTGCCCAGCACAGCTAGCCAGCTCTGAACGGGTAAAAGACCGCCGTTAGCATCAATAAAAGGACTGCTTTTAGGGGAAATTAGGGGGTAGGGATGGACCGAGTGGGTGATAAGGTTGCTCGGTGAACACTCTTTCAACTCTGCACGCAGATACTGCTCTTATCGACTCGGCTTACGCTGCCCGCCGACTTTTTATCACGCTTCTTCTCATGACGCTGGGCGGCAGCAGTATGTATGTGGTGTCTGTGGTGCTGCCTGAGGTACAAAAAGAATTTGGCATTTCCAGGGCCGACGCGTCGCTTCCATACACCCTCATGATGCTAGGTTTTGGTGCGGGTGGTTTGGCCATGGGCAAGTTGGCCGACAAGTGGGGGGTGCACGTTGCATTGTGGATTGGTGCGATGGGTGTGGGCAGTGGCTTTATTTTGGCCGGCATGGCGTCCAACATTTGGTGGTTCGTTTTGGCACACGGCCTGCTCATGGGCCTTTTGGGAAGTTCATCTACGTTTGCGCCGCTGTTGGCCGACACGTCTCTTTGGTGGAACAAGCGCCGCGGTATTGCTGTTGCTGTTTGTGCCAGTGGCAACTATTTGGCAGGAAGTATTTGGCCCGCAATCGCTCAAAAGGGTGTCGAAAATTTAGGCTGGCGCGAAACCTATATTTGGATTGGCATTGTGTGTGGCCTTGGCATGCTGGTGCTGTCATTTTTGATGCGGCAACGTCCGCCTTTGTTGGCAGTTTCGGCGCCTGGCAGTGTGCAGTCAATGGCATCAGAAAGACCATTTGGTTTGTCAATTAACACCGCGCATGCCTTGCTGTGTGTTGCTGGCGTAGCCTGTTGTGTGGCTATGGCCATGCCTCAGGTGCATATTGTTGCTTACTGTACAGACCTAGGGTTTGGTGCGGCGCGCGGTTCTGAAATGTTGTCCCTGATGTTGGCATGTGGCATTGTGAGCCGTCTTATTTCTGGGGCTATTTGCGATCGCATTGGGGGGCTCAAAACTCTGGTGCTTGGGTCTGTGCTTCAGGGTGTCGCCTTGCTTTTGTTTTTGCCGTTTGATGGCATGGTGTCTTTGTACGTGATCTCGGCTTTGTTTGGTTTGTTTCAGGGCGGTATCGTGCCAGCTTACGCCATCATTGTTCGAGAATATTTTCCGGCGCAGCGGGCTGGTGTTTTAGTGGGCGCAGCCATCATGGCCACCATGATTGGCATGGCCTTGGGCGGCTGGATGTCGGGCAAGGTGTTCGATTTAACGGGGTCGTATCACGCCGCTTTTGTCAATGGGGTGATGTGGAATGCTTTGAATTTGAGCATTGCTTTGTTTTTGTTGTGGCGGATAAAGCGCGTTAATTGACTTCAGTGGGGTGTAGATATAAAGTAATCCTTTATAGTTAAATTAAGTATCATGCACTCCACGTTATCCAAAAAAGGACATGTCACCATCCCCAAGCTAATCAGGGATGTTCTAGGTTTGCAGCCAGGTTGCAAAATCAATTTTGTAATCAATGAAGCAAGTGAGCTGATATTACAAAAAGCAAATTCTGTTAGCGCCATATCGCCGAACAAAAGGGCCATTCAATCGTCCCACGAAGATAGATTTGAGCAAGCTAGAGGTCGCGCAGATGTTCAATGGCGAACACAAAATTTAATGAGAATCTTAAGAGGTGAGTATTGAAGTCGCCAAACGTATTGCACTGACCCCTAAAGCTACAGACCAATACCTGTCAATTTTCCGGTGGCATGCGTTTTGCTGAAGGGATGTCAAACCCCTTGATTTCTCCCTTTAGGAGTCGAAACCTTGACACACGCCCTTCGCCCCATTTTTGCAGCCACCGTTTTGGCCTTTGGCCTGGCCTCTGCACCTTCCAGCCAAGCTGCCAGCCCTATGAATTGGGAGGGATTGAAGTCTAGTTTTACTTACACCCCCATGGCGGGAGAGTCGTTGGAGCGAATCATTGCCAAAACCATGCCCAACAGCGACCTGAAGCCGGAGCTCTTGGTTGAGGCATTCAAGGTGCTCAATCCGATGCAATTTAGCAAGGATGGCAGCCATGTGGTCAAAAGCAATGCGGCTTTAAAAGTGCCTAACCAGAATCAATTGGTTAGCATGCTAGAAGCGCAGTTGGGCGATAAATTTGCTCAAAGCGCCGCAACTTCAAAACAAGCCTTGGTTGATGACAAAACCGCAGCATCAAAAACTCAAGCTAAAGGGTTGCTGGCAGGCACCAAGCCCGCTACACCCAAGTTCAATCCCAAAACCGAAAACTGGGTCAGATTTCCGGTCCGAATGATGGCTTTGTCTAAAAAGGTGGAGGGATGGGTGAGGTTTCCAATTGCCATTGCGCCAAGTGCCGTGGCCGCAGATTGGATCAGGTATCCCAACAACGCAAATCAAGAACTAGATGTTTTGGGTGCATCAAAAACCACATCAGCCAAACAAGTTGATCAGCGCGAATGGGTGCGCTATCAAATTGCTAGGGCGGATTTAATAGATGAATAACAACTTATAAATAGTGGTTGTTGCCAAAAACTGATTAGGGAATGCCAAGTCAAAAATAAAATAAGAAGATGATTATGACAATTAAAAAACAATTATGGAGCTAAAATGATTATTTCCGGGAATAAACATGAATTTGCGATCAGCAAATATAAAAACAAAAAATATGATGAAGTAATATCGTATTGTAATAAAAGATTAAAAAATAACAATGATGCGGAGTTATTTTATATTTTGGGAATGGCTAAATACAGAAAAGGTGTATTGGATGAGTCTGTTAGTTATATTGTGAAGGCAATAGAGTTGAGGCCAAATAATTTAAAATACTATATAGAATTAGGGGATATATTAAGAGTTAAAAAAGAATATAAATCGGCCCTTGAAAATTATAATAAAGTTTTGAAAATTGATCCGAAAAACCAAGATGCTTATTTTAAGGCTGCAGTAACATTCAAATTAATGAGACTATACTCATCTGCATTTAAAATGGGAGTTGAAGCATTATCGATCGATCAAAATAACGTAACATACAAACTATTTTTGGCAAAATGTATGGATGAAATGAAGGAATTTAATGAGGCGCTCAAAATTTATAATGAAATTTTAAGGGAAAATAGTAAATGTTTACAGGCCTTATTCGATAAAGGAGATTTGTTAAGAAGAATGTTTAAATATGATGGGGCACTTGAGTGCGCTCAACAGGCATTTGAATTGGATAAAAGAAATATAAATTATTTTCTATTAATGTCTACGATAATGAAAGATATGAAGAAAATAAGAGAAGGTATTGAATATTTAGAACAAGGATTAAAGATTAAACCGGACTCGCCGCAAGCTCAATTTAATAAGTCAGTAATGTTACTAGGATTAGGTGAATTTGATCAAGGCTGGGATTTGTATGAGTGGAGATGGAAATTAGAAGAATTAAAAGAAAAAATCAACTTTACAAAAAAACCGTTCTGGAATAAGCAGAAAAATGCCAATTTATTATTGTGGCCAGAGCAGGGTGTTGGTGATGAAATCATGTTCTCGTCAATGTTTAATGAAATAAAAAATGATGTAACTTCTTTAATAGTAAAAACTGATCATCGGCTGATTCCAATTTTCACAAGATCTTTTCCTCATATAAAATTTATATCAAGTAAAGATATCATTGACGAAGATTTATTTACACATCATTTGCCTATGGGATCATTGCCAAGCTTCTATAGGAGGAATAGAAGTAGTTTTCAAAATATGAATGTCAGTTATTTGAAAACTAATGATGCTATAAGTAAAGAAATTGATAAATACTTTGAAAAAGATAAATATTACATTGGAATAAGTTGGAGAAGTATAAATCCTATTAGTGGACTTAAAAGAAGTGCAACAATGCAGGATATTATAAGATACATAGGAAAGAAAGAAGCCGTTTATGTAAATTTACAGTATGGTGATGTATCCGAAGAGGTAAGAAAAACAAAAGAAGAAATGAATGTCCAAATTATAAATATCGATGAAATAGATAATATGAAAAATATTGACGGTTTATTTTCAATTATAGAAAAATGTGATGAGATAATTTCTATAGATAATTCTACAATACATTTTTCAGGATCAATCGGAAAAAAAACTGAAGTCCTACTTCATGAGTCGGCAGACTTTAGATGGGAATTGTATGGGGAAAATGCAAATTGGTATAAATCTGTAAAGTTAACAAGAAATATTATTTTATAAAGGTAAACCATGATTAAAGTATTCATTGGCTATGATCCTCGTCAGGCCGTCAGCTACAATGTTTGTCAGCACTCGATATTGCTTAGAACATTTAAGCCTGTAGCAATAGTACCACTAGTTATTGAAACATTACCCATAAAAAGACAAGGGTTGACTCCATTTACTTGGAGTAGATTTTTAGTGCCGTACTTATCTGATTTTGCTGGAATAAGTATATTTTTGGATGCAGATATTATTTTGCAGCATGATATTAACGAGTTGGTTGATTATGTCAATAATATAAATATAGATGGATCAGTGCCTGCAGTTAGTGTAGTTAAAACTATGCATAAATTTGAATGGGCATCTATGATGGTATTTAATTGTAGCCATCCCGATAATGCAATACTAACTCCTGAATATATTGATAAAACAACTGATCGATTGCATATGATTAGCTGGACTAATAGTATTGGTCAAATCCCATCAGAATGGAATCACCTGGTAGGTTACGATAAACCATGGGATTCAAATATCAATGGAACAATTAAATTGATTCATTATACTCAAGGTGTACCAGCTTGGAGTGAGACTTCTGATTGTGAATTTTCTGCTGAGTGGCAAAAAGAATTAATGTACATAAATTCATCAATTGAATGGGTAGATTTAATGGGCAAATCTGTTCACGCAAAAGTATTAAAAGATGGAAGAATTGTACCTAAATATAAAATTGATAAATAATATAGGATCTCAATATGAATGAAATAAGACTTAATTTAGGCTGTGGTGATAAAATATTGGAAGGATTTATTAACGTAGATATAGTTGCAGAAAGAGCTGGCAAGCAACCCGATATAAATTGTGACATCAAGAATTTATATGTATTTCCTGATAATTATGCAGATGAAATCCTGGCTGTTCATGTTGTTGAACATTTTTGGAGGTGGGAAGTAAACAGTGTATTGATCGAGTGGTTACGGGTATTAAAACCTGGTGGAAAAATAATATTAGAATGTCCCAATTTAATTACTGCATGTGAGGAATTCTTAAAAAATACAAATATTAATTCTGGTCCAGGTAGGGAGGGTCAGAGGTCCATGTGGGTATTTTATGGTGACCCAAGATGGAAGGATCCACTTATGGTGCACAGATGGGGTTATACTCCTAATTCATTAGCGCAAGTGCTACATGAAGCTGGTTTTGTAGAAATGAAACAGGAACCAGCCCAATTCAAACTGCGAGAGCCGCGTGATATGAGAATAACAGGTTTGAAACCTATTGGTACTTAATCATTAATAATAAAATGAAAAAAATACATTGGCTATGTCCTGGCATAAAGCAGAATGATTTATTAATGCTAAAAAATTCTAATTTAGCTAGTACTCGTTTACGTACTTCCGTAGCTTGTCAATATTTAAAAAAAAATGGTTATGATGTCACTTTTGGAGATACAATAAATAAAGATCGAGATTTAATAGTAATCGGGAAAGTTGGATCTGATGTGAAACGATTTGATTACTGGATGAATCAGTTGCTGAAGTGTAAAAATAATGGATCTCAAATCTATTTAGATTATACTGACAATCACTTAGGCTTTAAAAGTTCAATGAGTCAATTTTATAGCTCATTTATTGAAGCGTGTGATCATATAATTGTACCTTCTGTAAAAATGAAGGATAATTTGTTTAATTATTGGGAGGGTACTACGACAATAATACCTGATGCAATAGAGGTAAAAATTGTTCCACCTAGAGACAAGAAAAGTGATACTTGCAATTTATTATGGTTTGGACACGCATCAAATATTGAATATATTATTAACTTATTAGAAAATAAATCACTTAATAATAATAAAAATTTTCACTTAACTGTAATGTCGAATTTAAATGGGCTTGAATTGTTTAAGGGAAGTATTAAAACTAAGGTTCAGTTGGAAAATGTAACTCTATTAAATTGGAGTAAAGAATTAATGCAGTCTAAAGCATTGGATGCTGATATATCGTTAATTCCATCTTCGATTAATGACCCTAAAAAGTCTGGCGTAAGTAGCAATAGGCTGCTGACATCACTGGCTTTAGGGCTTCCTACATTAGCAACGAATATGCCCTCATATCAAGCCTTTAGTGAATACTTTCTTGATATTGATAAATTTTCGATTGAATACATGATCGATAATCTTAAAGAACAACAATCTTTAGTTTTAAAAGCTCAAAATGAATTACTTGACCAATTTACTGAAGTCAGTATTGGTCAGAGCTGGTTAAATTTAATTAAAAATACAAATTAAAATTTAACTTGCTACGCTTCGAGGAATAAAAAATACTTGTATTTTGTTAAAAACGTAAAATAAGTAAAAATCACTAAAGTTTACCCAATTTGCGTTTCAAGCCCTTGCTAGTCTATGGCAGTGCAAGTTATGCTGATCCATCAAATTTTTTCGATGGGCCAGCAATATGATTACAGTATCAAGCGCCAGTGCGCTTATCACTGCAAATGCACTAAATAGTGCTACTTTTGATGCAAACAAAGCAGCTGAACGAATCAGCACGGGAAAGCGAATCAATCGGTCGTCTGATGACCCAAGCGGGTTGGTTCGTGCGCTGACGATGAAGTCTGACATTGGCTCGTACACCAAAGCCTTAGACAATATCAATGCTGGAATTGAAGCTATGGACAAAATAGCCACTGCTCTTGCATCGATTTACGATGTGCTAACGGAAATGAAAAGCTTGACTGTCTCAGCGCGGATGGGCACCGCTACTGATGCTGAGGTTGCAGCTTATCAGCAGTCTTTCATTGACTATTTGTCAGACATCACTACTTTGTCAGACCAAGTAACCGTAGCAGGCGATGCTGTGATGGATGGATCGGTCACAAGTGTCACAATTCAAGTTGGAATTTCAACCTCAAGTACTAGAGATTTTGATTATGTTGACACTAGCACAGACACCTTGGCACTGGATAGTTTGGATTTTTCAGGGTCGGATGTGTACACAACATCGGACGTTGACACGCCAGCATACGACGCCTACGTAGCAGTTGATGCAGCCATGGAAACAGTTGCTGGTTACATAGCCACAATTGCATCTGCCCAAACCGTGCTGGATGTGAACACTGATTTCGTTAATTCCATGATTAAAAACTATTCCATTTCCTATGGAAGAATCATGGATTCTGACATTGCCAAAGAAACAGCCAATTTGGCTTCCGCTCAAGTAAGGCAAAGCTCCGCTGCAGCGATGCTGGCTCAGTCGAATTTAATGTCAAAAGATATCGTTAATTATTTGTTGAAGTCTTACGGAGGATGATTAGGAAATGCGAATGACTCGCCAACCTTTGTCCATTTTTCTAATCACAAACTTCCAGTCAAGGCAACGCGTTCTTACTAAATAGTAAGAAAGAACTCGAAGACTTTCAGCTTTTCTTGCGTCGTCGCAAAAAACGCTGTCGCCTACGCCCATAGACTCTAGAACCCCCACGTTGCCTGAAGGTTTAATTCGCGCCAGGTCAATTCGTTCAATTAACATAATCAGTTGGTATAAATGGGCCGGCCATTTTGTGGCTGAATAGGACGAGCATTCATCTTGAATGGGAAGTCGGTCACTTGTTCTTTGCTGATGTTCACTTGTGATTTCAAAATGAAGAACTTCACTTTTTCGGTACAAGGTGGCGTCGTAAGCGATCCGTCGTAGTGGAAGAAGTCCATCTCGCGTGGCAACAGATTGGTTGGGTTGAACATCACGCCATCAGGCAAAACTTCTGCGCCTTCTTTTTTGGGTGCATGGGTCCATAAAGTTTTAATGCCAGGATTTTCGTTGCCTTCGCGCAGCATGACGGCCAACACGGCCAACTCACCTTCCATATTTTTGTGCACGAAGTGAATCACCATGACTGATGGTTTGCCATCAATGTGCTCTTCGCTCGGGCGGTGAAAGTGAAATTGCACCAGGTCGTAAGGCTTGCCATCAATTCTAATTTTGGAGCCACTGGGCACGTTCACTTGAATGGTGTGGCCGTTGTTCACAATTTTGAGCTGGCCTTGTTTGTAATCTGGCGCAACGCTGTAACGAACTTTTTCAAACGGGCCTTTGATGTTCAAAGGAGCCTGCGACTTGCCCCTGCCACAGGTAGGAAATTCTTTGCCCCAGTTTTCTGGGCCCATGTCGCCTTCGTAATCCCAATGCACAGCGTGTGCATCGGCAGGGCCATGTGCACCTTTCTTGTCTAACTTTTTGTCACTTTTTTTTTCGTCTTTGCTGTAACCGTCTTTGGCATCTGCTTTGCCTGCAGGTGCCTCTTTGGCGTTGGCCTTGTTGTCGCCTTTGCCAGCAGCGCCCTCAGGTAGGCATTCCGACATGACCTTCACTTTTTCACCAGCAGCAGCCAATGCATTTTGAGCGGCACAAATGACTTTTTGCTGGCCTTTCCAGTCTGTCATTTCAAGCGCTTTTTGGAAGGCTTCTACGGTAGCGGGATCTTTAGTGCCATTGGTTAAAAGGCGAACACCCGCCATGCCCAATTGACGCTCAGACGAAAGACCTTTTTTCTCTTTGGCATAAGCTGCTTCAAGGTCTTTCAAAATGATGCCGCTTGAGAACGCCGCTTTGACGGCTTCCATTTCTTGGGCTTTGGTCAACAAAGGTGGAAGCATTTCTTTGCTTGCTGCCAACTCTACTTCTGTGGCTTCAACCTTTTTATCAGCCTCTTCGACTTTTTGAGTAAGCTCTGCCACTTGTGCGCTTGCTGCTGCGCTCGATTTCTTTTGCGTCCAGCCAAAGAAACCCGCACCAGCTGTAGAGATGGCGAGCAAAATGATGGCGATTATTTTAAACATGGTCTATTCCAGAATGTAATTTCCGTACTTAGGCAGATTCGGCACTAAGCTTGAAAACTTGAATTTATCGATCGGCTTTGAAACTAATCCCTCGGCCGTCAGACGTGACGCCCACTACGTAGAGGCGCTGAGTTTTCCCTGCAACATGGCTTGTTGTGATGAAGGCTGCGCCATTGAAGACGTTACCGCCTAAGTTAGATTTGGTGCATAACGTGGCGTTAGGGATGCTCACTGAGAATTTGTACAAATTGGCGCCATCAAAGCTGGGCGTTAATTCACCCAATGAAAATTGACAATCGCCCAAAAAGCTCATGTAGCTGTTGAATGCGCCTGTGGCAGAAATGCTGATTGTGAACGCGCCATTGGAGCCACTGCCGTAAGACAGGTTGCCTTGCCAATTGCCTTGAACAGCATCCAAACGAGCTGGGGTGTTGTAAATATAGTCTGATGGGAAGCGATGGTCTAAATTGCTAATGGCAAAAGCATTGGCAGAGTTGGTCGCAGGAAAATTAAGCGAAGCGCGAATTTCTCCAGAGCGGTTGGTGCTCAATGAGCCCGAGCCAGTTCGAACTGAAGTGGCCAAGTGGGGGTAGTAGGTGATTTGCGCCAAAGGAATCGAGCTGTTGCCCACAATTTGTCCTGAGCCACTGTAAATGTCAGGGTTGGTATCGTCGTAATGCAAGGCATAAAACTTTGTGAGGCCGCCCGATGCAGGCTCTGTGGGCAGCAAAATGCTAACCCATTCCTTGGGCAGGTTGTCCGATTTGCCAATGAGGGTGCCGATGTAGGCGCCTGGTGTCATGAGCGCTGCAGTTGGTGGTTCTGGTGTGGTGATGGGCGAGCTACCACCCCCGCCGCCACAAGCAGAGATGCCAACAATCAGAATGCCAGAACAAACAAACCTCGAGAAGAAGCTGAATGGGTGGGTGTGTTTGGCGGATGTGCAGATGTTCATGGCATGGCTCTTTTCAAGATCAGTGCACTACTTTATAGTAGGGCGCATGAATACCAAACCCCATCTTCTTCAATATCCTGCGACCCCACAAGGGTTGGGGGCCACTTCGAAATTGAGAATGGCTATGGCAGCCAGTTTGCTTGTGCTGTTGGCTCCGCTTGCGGCCCAAGCTGAATGGCAAAAAATTACCACAACCGATTCCGGCATTATTTATGTCGATGACGGCAGCATCAAACGCAACGGCCCTATTCGGTCTTTTTGGAGTCTGCTCGATTACAGAACACCTCAAAGAGCGCAAAGAGGTGCATTCTTTGTGTCCACGCGCACGCACATGGAGATGGATTGCCGCAAAGAAATGGTCCATATCTTGCAGTTTTCCATGCACAGTGGCCCCATGCTCACGGGTGAAATTGTCGACTCGCAAGGCGTGATGCGAGAGTGGCAAACCATTCCCCCCGACACACCATTGGTGGCTCTTTACAAGTTTATTTGCGGCAAATAAGCGCTTTAAATTGTTCATGGCCTAACCCACCCGGCCTGAAGCCAATGCCTGTAATGGGCCGAAAAATTCCAAGCAAAATTTTGCACAGACACGCCAGTTGGAAATACGGCTTGCGTTAAGTGATCTACCCATGGGCTTTGTGCGTTCAATTGCCCAAGCCAATGTTGGTCATGCCAATCTGCATGGCGAACAGGCAAATCGCTGTGTTGTTCAATCAAGTGTGTGGTTGGCCCAGACATTCGATCATGCAAGCTGCCCCATTCTCTGCCTTTGAGTTGCACCTTGATTTGCTTAAGCCGTCGCTCCACTTGCTGCCAATCTGTATTCAAGTTTTGAAAGCGCAACTGCCCCAATACGTTGTCAAAAAACACGCAAGCCTTGGGATGTGCCGAAAGCAAAGCAGGCAAGTCTTGTAAGGCATCTCGCTTGTGACAGTGAAGTTCTGTGCGGGTTGCTTTAAGCGCTTTGCCATGGCGCCATTGAAACAACATGGCGGCCCAAGGATCGATGTCAAAAGTGTCTACTCTTGCAAATTGCTGAAGCCACTTGCTAGACATCATCCAGCCAGCGCTGGCGCCAATGAGCAGCAGGCTTGGCTGGTCTTTGGTGTTGCTGGGTTTAAAGGCTTGCGCTTCAGCCAGCAGCCATTTTTCAATGGCTTGAGAGGTGGGCGCCCAACGTGCTTTAGAACGCCACGCCAACCAGTGCCAAGCCATGCCACCCGTGAGGTTCATGTTTGCGGCTTAAGGTTGAACTGCATGACACCTAAGGCATCCATGCGGCGTTGGTCTTTTTTGTTTTCTTCGCGTTGCACAGCCATGGCATTTTGATCGGCCAAGGTTTGCATTTTGATGCGCTCGCGTTCTTGTGCAATCAATTGCTCTTTGATGCCCATGATGGCGTTTTCGGTATATTGAATGTCGGTTTTAACACGCTGCATCAAGTTCAAAAGTTGCGACATGAACTGGCGTTGGTTCATGGCTTCCCGCATGCCCACGCTTTCGGCATTCGATTTGGTTAAGCCGTCGCGGTATTCGTCGTACATTTTTTGAATGCGCTGCTCACTGGTCTTCAGGCTTTGAAGGCGTTGGCGTGCAAGCATCATTTCATTTTGAATGATAGCAATTTTATCTTCGGCCTTTTGCGTCAAGATGGTCCAACAGGGGCGCGCTACAACAGTGTCGTTCATACCAATGCTCCCATCATGCTTCTAATGTCAGCACGGGTGCTGGCTTCGTCTTTGCCTTCGTGCATGTCTTGGCGCAAGTACTGCTCCATTGATTCACGCAGCCTGATGGCTTCGTCCAATGTTGGGTTGCTGCCAGCTTCGTAGGCACCCACTTGAATCAAGTCCATGTTCTGTTGGTACAAAGACCACAGGCGTCTGAACTTGTTGGCCATTTTCAAATCTTCTGGTGACAGCAAACTTTGCATCACCCTAGAAATAGAGCCATTCAAATCGATGGCGGGGTAGTGCGCAGCATCTGCCAATTTGCGAGACAACATCACTTGGCCATCTAAAGAGGCGCGTGCAATGTCGACAATAGGATCGTTGGCGTCATCGCCTTCGGCCAGCACAGTGTAGATGGCGGTAATAGAGCCATGACCATGACGGCCTACACCTGCACGCTCAATCAAATTGGGCAACAAAGCGAACACCGAAGGCGGATAGCCTTTGGCGGTGGGCGGCTCTCCAATGGCCAAGCCAATTTCGCGCTGCGCATGTGCCACGCGCGTGAGGCTGTCGACCAGCATCAACACATTCAAACCTTGATCGCGAAAATACTCTGCAATCACATGCGTCATGTGTGCGGCTTTTAAACGCAGCACCGGAGAAACGTTGGCGGGTGCTGCAACCACCACAGACTTGGCCAAACCTTCTTCGCCCAATGATTCTTGAATGAAGGCCTGCACTTCGCGGCCCCGTTCACCCACCAGACCAATGACCACCACATCGGCTTTGGTAAAGCGGGTCATCATGCCCAAGAGCACGCTCTTGCCCACGCCAGAGCCAGCCACCAAGCCGACACGTTGGCCACGGCCCAATGTGAGCAAGCCATTGATGGCTTTGACCCCTACATCTAGCACGCTGTCGATGGGGCCACGCTCCATCGGGTTGATGGGCAAGCCCAGCAAACTCAAACGCGCTTTGCAAGCTGGTTTGGGTTTGCCATCTAAGGGTTCGCCGCGACCATCTATCACGCGGCCTAAAAGTTCTGGGCCCAAGCATGCAGTGCCCAAGTCATAGGCCATGCGCACCGATGCGCCGGGGCCAATGCCCACTGGTTCAGTGAGCGGCATGAGGTACAAAGTTTTGTCGTTGAAGCCTACAACTTCGGCTTCAATGCGGTGGCCATCTTGGCCAATGATTTCGCAGCTAGAACCCACAGGCGCCATAATGCCGCGTGCTTCCATGCGCAGGCCTACCAAGCGCACCAAGGTGCCGCAGCGCTCTGGGCTAGAGGCCCGTGCAAGCGACATGCTGCGGGCTACTTCGGCAGCAAAATTAGTCATGCGATATTCCAGAGTTGTCTTCATCTGCTTTGGGCTTTGAATCGGGTAAATCCAAATCAGGCAAATCCAAAGAAGATAAATTAAGAGGCGCAGCAAACTCAGAAGCAGAGGTAGGTGTCAGATCGACAATATCCTCTGCCGTGTCAAAAGCCTCTGCTGGTGCAAACCTTGAGTTGGTATTTCGTGGCAGCGCATCTTCAACCGTTTCGGCTTTGCCTCTTCGGGCAGCCAGCCGCTCTGGTTGGAACGCCGTTTGTGCTTGCCAAGGCTTTGTGTTTTGCAACAAGGCCTGAGCCAAAGTTTCAAGGCGGTGCTCAATGAGATCGCTCACAACGGCATCGTCTGCGCGTACGCGCACACTGCCTGGCAACAAATGGGTATCTGCAATTAAGCGCCACTGGTGCGTTTTTTCGCCAGGTGCCGCTTTGTGACTTTGCAGCAAGGCCATGTCGTTGGGATTGAGTTCTACCACCACACTTGAGGCCGATTGAACATCTAAAGTTTCAATGCAACGGTCAATCATTGTTTGAATGGCGATGGCAGAAATACTCAGCTCGGTGAGTGTAAGCTGCTCTGCCAAATGCATTGCCAAGCGCTTGAGGGGCTCGTTCCATGATGCAGGGTTTTCTTTTAAAGCAGCGACGCCTTGCTCAATGTTGGCCAAGATTTGGTTGGCCTTGTCAGCCAAGGTCGTTAAGCTTTCTGCCTCTAATTGTTGAGCCTCTTGCGCAGCGGCTTCTAGCTGCAGTTTTTTACCATCGCTCACGCCGCGGTCGTATGCTTCTTTTTTGATTTTGTCTAAGGTCTCAGCATCCATGCCAGAAAGGGCTGCGCTTGTGAAGGCGTCCGAATGGACATTGCCATCGGCACCCATTGAACCAGAAGCTTCGCCATCTTGTTTGTCGGTGCCATCTGTGATGGTCAGTTCTTCTGCATCGGCAATTTTGCCAGCCGCCAGTTGTTCTTCAACGGTCCACAATGCAAAATGCGAAGACTTTGAGCCTAAATACTTTTCTTGCACAAACCCTGCGTTTTGCAACTCGACAGGTTTGAGGGGTTTTAAGGGCTGCCACACAGGCATACCTTTAGGCAAACCCAATTTGGCTGATTTGCCAGATGTCGAGGCGTTATACAAAGTCGCCTCCGCCTAAGACCAACTCACCAGAGTCAGATAACTTGCGGGCTGAGCGCATGATTTGTTTCTGTGCTTCTTCCACATCCGACAAGCGCATGAGGCCTTTGGCATCCATCTCGTCTTTGAACATACCGCGAGCACGCTCCGACATGTTGTCGAAGAAACGTGCTTTGACTTCTTCGCTGGCGCCTTTCATGGCAATCATCAGTTGGTTGTTGTCCACCGCACGCATGAGCACCTGAATGCCTTTGTTGTCCACGGCGCTGAGGTTTTCGAAAGTAAACATATTGTCTTGAATGCGCATCATCAAGTCGGCGTCGATGCTCTCCAAGCCTTTCATGATGGACGCTTCCAAAGCAGTCTTCGTCGAGTTCATGATTTGCGCCGCCGCCTTAATACCGCCAAAGCTGGAGGACTTGGAGCTTGTGTTGTTGGTGAACTGCAACTTCATGATGGACTCAAGCTCTTGCATGGCAGAAGGCTGAACAGTTTCTAAGCTGGCCACACGCTGAATAATTTCTGGGCGTGTTTCGTCGGGTAAGAAATTCAGCACGTCGGCTGCCACTTGGTGGTCTAGCACTGACAAAATAATGGCCGTCACCTGGGGGTGCTCGGTTTTGATCATGTCGGCAATAGCGCGAGCATCCATCCACTGCAAAATTTCGAGGCCTTTGGTACTTTGCCCTGGCAAGATGCGGCCCAGCACTGAAGCTGCCTTGTCGTCGCCCAAAGCGCGCTTGAACACTTTTTCGACATAGTCGGTGGTGCCCAAGCCCAAGCTCGATTGCTTTTTGATGGTGGATACAAAATCGTCCAAGATTTCGTTCACCGCTTCTTGCGATACATCAGACACCGCCACCATGGCGCCGCCCAAAGATTGCACTTCGCCTGGATTCAAAAACTTGATAATTTCAGACGCTTGTTGTTCGCCCAGTAACAGCATCAATACGGCAGCACGTTGTGCGCCACTGATATTGGACATCTCGACGCGCAGTTTTTCTGCAGCTTCGATATCAGCTGGGTTTTTGCTTATTTCTTTTTCGGCCATGGTTAATCCTTAGGCTAACTTGATCATTTTCTTGAGCACACTGGCCACACGCGATGTGTCTTCCGCCACAATCATGCGCACCAGAGCCACCTTGTCGTCGTAGGTATTGGCAGTGTCCAACATTTCCATGGAAATGCTTGATTTCTTGGGCTTGAGCTTAGCTTTGATTTCTTCCAAAGTTTCGCCTTCACCCAATTGGATGGCATTCATGTCTTCTGGTGACAACTCGCCATCGCCCATGGCAACCTTCTCGGCAGCCAGCGCTGCAGCAACTGCTTCGGCTTCCAACTCGGCTGGCGTTTTGAGCAAGCCCAACATGCGCAGCACAGCAGGACGAATGACCAGCAACAAGAATGCCAAGAACATCACACCCAACAAACCACTCTTAATGTAGGTTTGCAAAGACTCGTCTTTGTACCAAGGAATGCTCAAGTCGTAAACCACGCCTGGCTCAAACTTGGCTTGCACCACAGTCACTACATCGCCACGCTTTTCGTTGTAGCCCACCACGCCGCGCACCAACTCTTGCATGCGGGTAATTTCTTCTTCGGTGTAGGGGTTGGGTTTGGACTCGCCGGGCTCGCCCTTGTCATTTTTGGGGCCCACAGTAGGGGCGCGCTCATTGATGAGTACAGCCACACTCATACGCTCTACGGTGCCTGTGGCATTTTTCACATGGCGAACAGAACGGTCTAGTTCGTAGTTGCGTGTACTGCGTGAGGTGGCGCTGGTTGTCCCTGCACCATTGCCTGCAGTTGTAGACGCAGCAGAATTGGTTGTCACAGAGGGTGCTGGTGGCGGTGTATTGGACAGCGTGCCTGGAATACCTGCCGCTTCCTGAGCGCCATTTTTGTCTTCACTCAAGGCTTCCGAGCGTGTTCGGGGGCCTTTTTCACGGGTGTCAAAATCTTCTGTGGTGACTTCTGTTTGGGTAAAGTCAAGGGCCATGTCCACTTGCGAGCGCACATTGTTGTCACCCACGATGGGTGACAAAATTTGCATCACGCGCTGGCGATACACATCTTCTATTTTTTGTTTGTGTGTGCTCTGTGCTGAAGTCAAGCCCAATGAAGCAGCAGAGCTTGAATCGGTAATGAGCTTGCCTTGGTTGTCTACCACGGCAACGTTTTCAGGCGTCATGAGGGGCACGCTAGAAGCCACCAAGTGAACCAAGGCTTGCACCTGGTTCTGTGACACCGAGCGGCCTGCATAAGGGGTAATGATGACCGATGCCTTGGGCGGTGTGCGGTCGCGCACAAAGACCGATTGCTTGGGCATGGCCAAATGCACACGGGCTTGCTGAATGGTGTCAATTTGCATGATGGTGCGCGCCAGCTCTTGCTCCATGGCCGAGGTGTAGCGCACTTGCTCCATGAACTGGCTGGTGGTCATGGCCGATTGGTCTTTGAGCGACTCCATGCCCAAGTTGCCCGTTTTGGGAATGCCCTTTGAAGCCAAGAAAATACGGGCTTCGTGGTACTTGTTGGCAGGAACCGTGATCTGACCAGATGTGGGGTCCATGACAGGTTTGAACTCGCTAGTTCGCAACGCTTCCATGGCTGTTTGCTGATCTGCATCGCTCATGTTCACCATGAGGGGGCGGTAGGTGGGCATGTTGATCCAGATGTAAATAATGCCAAACAACAAAACAGCCAAGCCCATCAAAATGAGGGGCATGGCTTTCTTAACGCCTGGCTGCTTCATCATTTGCTGAATGGCGCCAAAGGGGCCAGAGCCGCCTGCGCCACCTGAGCCATAGTTGCCTGCTTGGTTGATGTCCATGCCAGGTGTGAATGTAGCGAGTGCGCCGCCGGAACCGGAATTACCGCCGCCCGTGGTGGCAAGTGCTGTACTGCCTGTGCCCGCGGAGGCAAGTCCTGGCTGGAAAGGTGCTAATGTCGTGGCCATATTTGAAATCTCTCAGTTTTTTCTTTAAGTTCAGGCCTTAAACAGGCATGTTCAAAATGTCTTCATAAGCCTTGAGAACTTTGTTGCGCACCTGCAAGGTGGCTTCAAAACTCAATGACGATTTCTGCATGCTCAACACCACATCGGTGAGTGGCACGCCTTCACCGCGCTCGTAGGAACCGGCAATTTTGCTGGCTTGCATTTGATTGGCATTCACTTTGTCAACTGTTTGACGCACCAAGTCGCCAAAGCCAGAAGGGCCTTGCGTGCTTTGCGAACCATTGAGGCCATTCAGGCCACCAACCTTGTTGCCTTCATCGTCAATGCCGCCAGCGGCTTGGGACTGATGAGAGCGCAGGGTTTGCAACATCGCTTGAATGTTGCCTTGGGAATTAATTTTTTCGATCATGTGAGTTCCCCTTAAGCGGCCCAGGCCATGGTGCTGTTTTCAGCTTTAAGTTTGGCCAGCTTGTAGCGCAGCGTGCGGGGGCTGATGCCCAACTTGGCTGCGGCTTCCATCCGGCTTTCGGTGGCTTGAATGGCTGCCAAAATGATTTGGTGTTCGCTGGTCTTCACGGCTTCTTGCAAATTAGAACCAATGAACGTGTTGTCTTCGGTATTGCTGGTGTCGGGAAAGGGCAATGCTGCGGTAGGCATGCCAAACTGAGACACCGGTGTGGCTGATGTTGCATGGTTAGCACGATTGGCGTTGAAGTTTGGAATGGCTTCGGCCACTGGCACAGGTGCCAACTCTTGAGACAAACCCATGTGCAAATCGGCTGAATCATCAAACATCAAGTGATGCACTTCAATGTGTTGGTTGGCACACAACACCACAGCGCGCTGCACCACGTTTTCTAATTCGCGCACATTGCCTGGCCATGGATAGGCCAAGAGCTGGGCTTGCGCTTCGTCGCTCAACGTAAATTCTTGTGCATTGGGTGCATGGCGCAACAACAAGCTAGCGACCAAGGGCAAGATGTCGCCTTTGCGATCACGCAATGGGGGCACACGCAACTTGAAGGTGCTGATGCGGAAATACAAATCTTCGCGGAACTCGCGCTCGGCAATGGCCACGCGCAAGTCTTTGTTGGTGGCGGCAATGATGCGCACATCAATGGCCACTTGGCGCTCAGAGCCTAAGCGAGTGAGCAAGCGCTCTTGCAACACACGCAGCAACTTGGCTTGCAAGTGCATGGGCATCTCGCCAATTTCGTCCAAGAACAAAGTGCCGCCTTGGGCTTGCTCAAACAAACCTTTGAATTCTTTTTGTGCGCCAGTGAATGCGCCTTTTTCGTGGCCAAACAACATATCGTCAATGAGCTGCTCTGGCAAAGCGGCGCAGTTAAGTCCTACGAAGGGGCCGCGTGCGCGCTTGGAAGACTCGTGCAAGACACGCGCCAAAATTTCTTTACCAGCACCTGTGGGGCCTTCGATGAGGGCAGTGACGTTGGCTTGAGCCACGCGCTGAGCCAGGGCCAACAAATGGCGGCTTGCGGGATCGACATACACCACACTCTTTTGCGGTGCGGCAGCTGCCACCAGTTCTGATGGGGGTGCCATGCGAGCCACCATGGAAGCAGCAGAAGAAGACAAACGCAAAGCTTGAATGGCTTGGTGGGCCATTTGCCAAGATGTAGCAGACCAGTCATCGGTGGCCAACACATGCGCAGCGCCTTGGCGCATGGCTTGTACAGCCAACTCTAAGTGGCGGCGATCAACACGGCAGACCACTGGCAATGCGCAGCCTGCGCGCAGCATGAGGTTTTGGCAGCTTTGCAGCAAATCCAAAGTGGTGTCGTGGCGAATGACCAAGGCCAAGGTTTGACCGTGGCTTAAAGCCGACTGAAGTTCGTCAAGCGTATTGATGCAGCGAACAGACAGGCCGGCTGCCGTGAGTTGGGCGTGCTCGGGCGCGTCGAGCGGCTGGATTGGGTCTAGCCAAAGTACTTGTTGCGCGGTATGTAAAGAGCTCATTGCTTTCTGGTGCCTCATGTGCATAGGAATACATGAGTAGTAGCAATGGCCGTGCCATGTTATATTGAATACTTAATTATTAAAATATAGTGGTTTTCGTCAATTTATTGACATCCAACAAGCCTTACTGGAGGAGCTTAAGCACGGTTTGTTGGTCTGTATTGGCTTGCGCTAATACCGCTGTGGCAGCTTGCTGCATGATTTGAGTTCGAGATAACTCGGTCGAAGCAGTTGCGTAATCAGCATCTTCAATTTGACTTCTAGATGCTTCTGAGGTGGTTACAACGTTGGTCACATTGTCAATTACGTGCTGCAGTCGATTCATGACGGCACCCATGGTGGCTCTGGTTTGAGCCACACGGTCCAATGATTGATTGACAGCTTGCATCACCACGTTGGCATTTTCAACCGTGTTCAAGTTGGTGGGGTACTCGTCGCCCGTGATCTTGTTGGTAATGTCACCCTTCTTGCCGAAGTCACTTAAATCGATGGAAATAAGTTGATCAGGTGCGGGCCCAACTTGGAAACTTAGGCGGCCAATATTTTTAGGGGTAACTGGGATGCCTCTAAAGCCTAGCAACTCAAAATTAGTGCTGCCAGCAGAGCCAGAACCAATGGTGAAGGTATTCATAGAATTTAAAGTAACCGTTCCGTAAACGGTAGAGGCAGCTACGCCACCAGTTGTTGTGACGGCAGCGGCAGTAGCGCTCGCAACGCCAGTGACGCCATCTGGATCCGTGGGCAAGGATGTCTTCATGCCCAAACCAAAATCATAGCCTTCATAATTGGCACCGTCATACCAAACAGATAAGTTTCGGCCATCAATTGTTTTTAAGCTGAGTCCACCACTGCCGCTATCGGCTGCTTTCACACCGTGGCTAGTCGTGCTGGAGTTGATGCTGTCCATCACATACTGTCGTCTCTCTTCAACTGAATGAGTATTAGAAAGGCTAAGTGAAATGGCCGTGCCATTGACATATAAACTTGTCTGTGTGGATGTCGTAGCTACAACGGTCTTGGTTGCTTCAATCGCAGCGCCATTTGCAGTTGCTCCAACACCTGTAACGCTTAATTGTTTATTGATAGCTGCAGCAATTGCAATGGCACTTCCGGCGGGTTTGCTGGAATATGCAATCGCGTTACTTTTAGTATCATCACTTGCCAAACTGGCAGCAATGGTCACAGGCACTTGAGGATCGCCTGATGAAATAACCAGGTCGGTTGCGGCAAGAGAAGCGCCTAAGCTGGCTGCTGCTACTGAAGGGCGAGCCTCTGTTGTTGCAACAGGTGCGCCCACGGGAATACCTGCTTTGCCATTCAGAATAGGAAACCCATTCCATTCATGCGTATCGGAAATTCGAATAATTTCCTGCTTCAGTTGCTGGAATTCTTGGTCCAAATAACCCCGCTGGTCGCTCGAGTAAGTTGAGTTAGCCGACTGAACAGCAAGCTCACTCATCCGTTGCAGCATGGCGCTAATTTCATTGGTTGCGCCCTCTGCAGTTTGAATCAAGGAAATGGCATCTCCGGCATTGCGCACCGCTTGTTTGAGGCCTTGAATGTTTTGCGTCATCCTGGCCGCAATCGCAAGACCAGCCGCATCATCCTTCGAGGAATTAATGCGTTTACCTGTTGAAAGCTGCTGCATCGCAACTTGGCTGTCGCGCGAAGAAACCTTAAGGGCTTGCTGCGTGTAAAGCGCTTTGATGTTTGTATTAATGACAGTCATGAAGGACTCCTAATTGTTGGGTGTGCAATTTCTTGCCGGTGGCAATTTACTGCCGTTTGGCTAAATTGCCGCTGCCTTAGTTGGTATAAGTGGGGGCAGAAAGCACGTCTTGCGACGCGCTCATTGCCAATTTTTCGGACAAGAGCGTAGCGTCTTGCGGCCAATATTGGAGGGCCTTGTCCAATACCTGGTGAGCCTCAGCAAGGTCTAAATTGCAAGCTAAAGCACGCGCCAACATCTGGAATGTCATTGGCTGAACACGTTCTTGTTGAACGGCAATCAAGTCTTGAAGCAGTTCAACGGCTAAGCACCAATCTTGCCGGCTCATTGACAAGAGGCCAGAGATTGCCAAGATGTCTTCACTTTCAGGAAAAAGACTCAAACCAGCTTCAGCAAGTGCTTGCGCCAAGTCTGGCTTGTCTTGAGTCACCAGCCATTGAATACCCAAGCGGAAATCAATGGGTGTGAAACGAGAAACCTCTTTCACCATGTCTTCCATGTTCCACTCATCAGCTTGCATGAGGTGTTGCATGGTTTGTTGAAGTTCGATGTGCATACATTTGCCCTTTGTTGGTTAAAAAACGGCAATTGGGAAATAAATTGCCGCGATAACCTAACTAAGCAAATGCTGTGCCAACAAAAAAGCCACCCGAAGGTGGCTTTTGGTTGCCAATCTGAGATTGGCAAGGGTTCTAAGTCTCTTATTTGAGTAGAGCAAGCACAGACTGGCTGGACTGGTTGGCTTGGGCCAACATGGCCGTTGCCGCTTGTTGCACAATTTGCGTTCGGGCTAGCTCTGCAGAGACTTTGGCATAGTCAGTGTCGACAATCCTACTGCGAGACGCACTGGTATTGGTTGAGATGCTCAAGGCATTGTTAGCAGCATAGGTAAGTCGATTAATCGCTGCACCTAAAGCAGAGCGCGCAGTATTTATGTAGTCGATATCTGTATCAATTTTACCAATATCAGAAATCGAACCAGTCAGTGAAAGTACTTCGACTGAGACAGATACAACATCGCCAGAATTTGCGCCAACTTGAAAAGTTATTGCACCTACATCAAAAATAGTCATGCTATTCCAAGTTGAATCTGAATCAATTCGTTTAATCTCAGAGCTCAAAGCAGCAAACTCAACGCTTAAAGCAGCTGCGTCTGTAGAAGTGTTAGTGTCATTCGTACTTTGAACCGCCAACTCTCGCATACGCTGAAGCATGTTACTCACTTCTTCCATAGCGCCATCAGCAGTTTGCAACATGGAAATGCCATCGTTTGCATTGCGAACAGCCTGATCTAAACCACGGATTTGGGCTGTCATGCGTGAAGCAATGCCTTGACCCGTTGCATCATCTTTTGCACTATTGATTCGCTTGCCAGTGGAGAGACGCTCCATGGCAGTTGATAAATTACGCTCATTGATTGCAAGTGCAGATGCTGCATTCAATGAACTAACGTTTGTATTGATAACTGACATTTCGGTTCTCCTTCAAAGAGTGGAAAGGTTGACAAGCTCTTATTTGTTTGCTTGTTGAAATATGATTCGGATGTTGCGCAAATTACTTAAGTTAATTGTGTAAATATTTTTTCAAGCTTGCTTGTTATGAATGACACCTTTGGTGTTGTCCATACCTGTAGCCAGCTTAATCACAACTTCATTGGGAATTTGTCTAACGACTTCGCCAGTGCTGGTGTTGCGCACAGTCACAATAGGCGTGTTACTGTCGTTGTTAACCGTAAAGCCAATGCCACGTTTGTTCGATGCCATTTGATTGTTCAAAAGGTCAACAGCTTCTTTGACATTCTGTCGTGATGCAATGGAGTCAAAAGATTTAGTCGATACCTTGGGTGTCTCCACGTTAGGTTTTTCTTTAGCTGTTGAAGTTCTAGCAGGCTCTATATGTTGTCCAGCAACTTGAGGCTCATGAGCTACGCGAGCACGAACACCTGAAGCACCGAGAGGATTGATTTCGGAAGACATAATGATCCGTCCTTTTCTGTAAATTAATGAATTCACCAAAAACTTCGGTTTTCACTCCAAAAAAGTGAAAAGGAAAGTTTCCTAAACAGTGAATCGACCCCTCAGTTCAAAACTTGAGGAGAATTTAAGAAAAAAAAGAACGAGGGCAGCAACTAGACTAGGCTAGACTTAATTTTTATTGTATGCAGCCATCATGTTTGTTAGGCTAGACCGAACATTCTTGCCCTGGCCCACAATACCTTCCATGGTGCCAAATTGCTTGTTGTATCTGCCAAGCAACATGGTCATTCGAGTCTCAAGCTTGGCCAAGTCTTCGTTGTAACCGGTAATTTGCTTGGTCAAGTTGGTACTTTGAGTGCTTAAGATGCCATTGGTAGCCAGCATGGTCGTCAGCTTTTTAACGGCTTCGCCAGCTGCCCCAGATTTTGTGGGGCTGAAAACGCTAAGGTTTTCTTGATTGTTAGACATCAAAGTGACAACGTCTTCAAACTTGTCAGTTAAAACCGTGTCGAGCTTACCTTTGTCTAAGCTCATCTTGCCAAAACGATCAACAGTAATGCCCAAGTCGCGCATGTTTTTCAACCCGCCTGAAGGCGAGCTGGAGTCGGTGAAAATCAACTCGCGCATCATGTTTTTCGCTGTGACCACAATAGGATTGTTCACCAAACTTGCGCCATAGCCTTCAACGATTGACTTTGGATCAGCCGCCACAGTGAGTACGCTAGAGGCGTCGTTGTAAGCAGTGACCAGTGCCTCAATTTTGGACTGAATGGCTGCTTTGTCACGAACGACTTCAAACGTGGCGGTGCCGGTAGTGGTAGCCAAGAACTCCAAGGTCATACCTGGCACAAGGCCCGTCATTTTGTTGCTAGAGGTCTCGACTTTCAAACCGTCAATAACCACCTCGCCGTTGGCTGAGGATTGAATGGTGGTGTCAAAATTAAGCGCGGCATTGTCGCTGGTGATTGCAAAGTTGCTGCTTGAACCGGTGGAGCCTGTCAGAATGATCTTGAACGGAGATGCTGAATCGCCCGTATTGATGAGCTGAGCGGTCACACCCTTGCCAGCTGCATTGATTGCTGCGACCACGCCCTTGGGCGTGTCGCTGCCTGCGGGAATTTGTATGGTTTCAGCTGTTGCACCATTGAGCGACAAACTTAAATTAAAAGCTTCGCCATTATTCAAAGAAGTGGTGTTGGCGACAAATCCACTGCTGGCTAATTTTTGAGCCTGAGCCAATTTGTTGACAATGATGTTGTGAGCGCCTGAGCTGGCTTGGCCAGACGCTGTCACAGCGATGGCGTTAGGTTGGCTATTTCTTGGGTTTTGCGTATTGAAATCGCTTTGATCTTTCAAATCAGTCAAAGCTGCCTTAAGGCCATCAAGGACGAACTTAAGGGCTGCATATCCGGAAATGCCGTTTTGTGCAGTTTTAATTTTCTTATCAAGTATTTCTTTTCTAGGCACGCGCTCTGCATCAACCAGGCTGTTGGCCAATGCTTTGACATCCATACCGGAACCTGCGCCTAATGAACTAATGATGTCAGTGGCCATAGATTAATCCAGTTACAAAAGTCATTTTTAACAATCGACACATACGCATAAAACTTGAGAGAAATTAAAATTGATTAACGAATATATTCAAATAAATTCAACTGCGATATTTTTGCAAAACTACTTTGAGCTGCTTGCAAACTTAAAATTTGTTGGTTCATTTTTGTAATGGCTGAGGCAAAGTCCAAATCTTCGATGTTAGACAGTGTGCTTTTCAAGTTCAAAATAGAGTCATCAATGACAGCGGCTTGCTGATCGATCACGTTTAAATTGGTACCAACATCGGCATGAGACAGAGTGACGCCTTCAAGGAGTTTGTCTAATTCGCCAACACCTCTGGTGATGTTTGCAGATTTAGATTGGTTGATGCCAGCAACTAAATCGTCCAAGACTTGGAAGAAGCCGACGCCATTGACAGTGCCATCAGGTTCCGAGCGATTCAATGATCTAAAGGCATCGGTACCGGGACGATTCAAAGGAATGCTCAATTGCTCAGAAACCCGAACAAACATTTTTGTTTGATCCCCTTGGTAACTGGGACTCGCTGAAGTCAGGCCGCCAAAGGGCAATTGCTTGACTCTGCTGCCAGAGAAAATATAGTTGCCATTGTTGTCTTTGCTATTTGCCAAGTTCAAAACTTGATCGCGCAAAGCTTGCATTTCAATTCCCAATGCTTTTCGGTTGTCGGCACTGAGTGTGTCGTTGGCGGCATGAACTGCAACCTCTTTAGCGCGGATGAGCAGGTCAGTCACGTTTTGCAAAGTGCTGTCTTCACTTTCTAATCGAATTTGAACCGAAGTCAGCGAGCTCTTATAGCTTTCTTGGCGATTGATCAAGGAACTCATTCTCTGAATGGTAGCAACTTGATCAGGCGCATCACTGGCGTTGATCACTTGCTTGCCTGTGGCCAGTTGTGTTTGCGTTTGTGTGAGGTTTGATTGGATGGTGTTCATTTGAGCTGAAGCACGATCAAACAAAAGATGTGTTGAAATTTTCATGGTTTTTTAGCTTTCAAACAATTCAACGCAGTTGCAATACGCTATCAAATAATTGACTAGCAACTTGAAGAATTTTGGCTGAGGCTTGATAGGCTTGTTGGTACCGCACCAGATCTGCAGCCTCTTGATCAAGGCTAACGCCAGATATCTGGTCGCGGGAGGTTACCGCCTGCTCATATACCACTTGCAGTGCCGATTGCGATATAGCAGCTTGGCGAGCAATATTGCCCATGTCGTTCACATTGTCTATGTAGGCAGACGCAAATGTTTTGCCACCACCCATAATCGGCTCTGACTCCAAGCCAATCAGCTGCAACATATTTTCATTGTTGCCAGTGCCATCCTTGTTGCCGTCGATTGTAAAAATGTCGCCTTTTTTAGGCGCATTTGAAAACGAAATTTGAATGCCTTGGTATGTGAAGGCAGGCTCCAAATAGTTAGGATCAAAGCTGCGCTCAGCAACGATGGTGTTGGTATTGATGTCCATAATGCTAAAGCTCGTTGGACTGTCAAATCGAACTTTTAGGGGCTGATTGCGCTGGGCTTGTTTAGAGTCTATGGCTTGGCCTGAGTAGCCTGCAGAAATTTTGGCTTCACCTGGGCCCGATACAAAAACCAGCAAATCTTCATTGGCGGTGCCTGATAAATAGGCGCCTGTCTTAAAGCCAATTTTTGACAAATCAGAAGGTGTACCGTTGGCGAAGCCTAATTCTACGGGGGTGTCAACGCCATTGAGCAATGCGCGCGTAATGCTTATTTTCCCGCCATAGTTGCCAGCTTTTAAGCCTAAGGAGTTTGGCGATGCTGAGCTGTCAATGGCAATGTCTTTGCCTTCATTGCCAGTTGTATTGGTTAGCACCAAATTGCCGTCATCTCCCATGGACGCTTGCACACCCGATAGACTGCTTTTGGCATTGATTGCCGTTATCAAACCTTCTACGCTTGTTAAGCCTGTAGGGACTGCGTTGATTACGGTGTAAGTGGCTGCATTGCCACTCTTCAATGACAATGGCAAATCCAACTTGAGTTGGCTAACTGAAATTCGAATTTCGTTGCTGGCTTTGGCTGTAATGCCAGAAATTCCGTTGGCTTGAATGCCTGCTGCTATGTCAGAAGCTTGAAGCGTGCCACTGGCCGCAGAAATACCAGCCAAGCTCACACCATTGAGCTTGAACAAGTCGGCAGAAATGGACGTTAGGCCGGTTTGAATGCGATCACTTTGCAAAGTAGCCGGTACAAGCACTCTGGTGACAGTGGTGTGTTTGGTTGGATCGACTTCGGTGCCATCTGCTTGCAACACACTGCCTGAGTCAGCTTTGGCACCATAAAATACTTTGATGTCTTTGTAGCTTTCAGAGCCGTTCACATTCAAGTAGTTACTGCTGTAGCTTGCATTGTAGGCAAAGCCATTGGCCTCTGTCATGATCAGGCCTTGAGTGGCAACATCCACTGGTGAGCCCACAAGCTGTCGACCGTCGCGGGTAAAAATTTGCAGTTGCTGACCAGGATCGGCTTCGCCCATCAAGATGCTGATATTTTGTAGACCATTGGGTATGGTCGTTACCGCAGACACAGGACGAGAAGTGGTGGGCGACACCTTAATGGATGCAGCAGAATTGGGATTGTTCACCAAAGTTTTGGTGATGTCGGGCGGGCCATTGCTAGGTTCACCTACATACAAAATACCAGCGTCAGCACCACCTGTATTGTTGGGCGCTTCAAAGACGCGAAACTGCGCAGCAGCAGAAACTTTCAACGCATCGGTGATGTTGACGTTGATGGTTCCAGCAGATCCCACCGTACTCTTTTCAATGGTAAATAAATCAATGCCAGTGTCGCCATAGGCATCAATGCCACTGGTGTGAACGGCGTTGACTTCTTTGACGAAGTTGTTAGCCAAGGTGTCCAATGAACTCCGGCTGCTTCCGAGTACTTGCTCGCGAAAACTTAGGATGCCGGCAAGTTTGCCGCCGCTCAAACCACTTAATGAAGTAGATGAGCCGTAGGGATCGAGCACCAAGCTCACTTTTTCTGGGGCAGCAGCGTTGAAGTTTGTGCCTAGAATGAAAAACTTCACGCCGTCGACCACCACGTCGCGGGTGAGAGATGGGCCAAGGCTCACAGACACTGAACCGTTTTCTGCAAAGGCGGTTTTGATCTGTGCGTAGCTAGATAAATCTTTCAACAGCACATCGCGTTGGTCAAGCAGGTCTGCGGGTTGCATGCTGACTGACTTTTGCCTTGTAAGCTGTGTGTTCACAGTTGCCAGTTGTTTGACGATGGTGTTCATCGAATTGACATAGCCTTTCACGGCCTCATCGGTTTCGTTTTGAACCAAATCAAGTTGACTAGACAGTTCGCCAAAGCGAGAAGCAATGTTTTCTGAATCGCGTAAAAAACTACCTCGCATGACTGTTGAGGCGGGATCAGAGGAAAGATCGCGAGCTGAATTGAAAAATTGGTCAAGTGCGCCGCTCAATCCCATCGAGGTACTGCCCATGATGTCAATCACGCGGTTGGCATAATTCACCATCGGTTCTTGGCTGGCCAAATTGCTGTTGCTGTTGCGAAGGTTGGCCTCGGCAAAGGCGTCATACTGGCGCTTCACGGAGTCCACCGTGACGCCCGTTCCTAAATAAACTGAGCCTACCCTGGCCACTGGGTTGGCGGCGATGACAACTTCTTGTCGTGAGTAGCCATCTGTTCCAACATTGGCAATGTTGTTAGAGACCGTGCCCAGCGCACGCTGGTAAGACTGCACCGCGTTGGAGGCAACGCTGACTAAATCGGTCATGTACCACCCCCACCGCTAAGGGGCTTGGGTGGCAAATTCAAAGGCAGAATTTGAGGTTTAGGGAGTGCAAAGCCCCCTTGTTTATCGTTCAGCTTGTCCAAGGAGAAGCCGACGCTTTTCGGATTCAAAGCCATGCCTTTGGCCGCGGCATTGAAAGTGGCAGGATCTTGCCGCTGTTTTAGGATGTCGGCCGTGTTGGCAAGGTTGGCTTGTTGTTGCTCGATGTTTTTCACCAACATGTCGGCCAAACCCATAGAGTTCTTTTTGGCCAGCTGCACCGACACCTCTTTGTCAAACATGCCCTCAAAGGTTTCCATGGTGTTCGACTCAGACAACTCACTTTTCACAATGGATTCGCGCATGGACTTCATCATCATTTGCAGAAACAGAGCTTCAAATTGCTGCGCTGTTTGCTTGATGGCGCTCTTGGCGTCCTGACGTGCTTGTCCCTTCAATTGACCCAGACCGTCAAAGTCTAGGTAAGAGCTGGGGGAAGGCGTGTTGATGGCGTCCATGATTTAGATGAGCAAATCTTGTGCCAGTTTTTAAGACGATGGATTGCCGCTGACGGTTTAGATCACAATCAACTCGGCGCGCAAGCTGCCCGAGGTTTTGAGGGCTTCCAAAATAGCAATCAATGAAGAGGGCGACGCACCCACCTGATTGACGGCATCCACAATTTGGCGAAGGTCTACACCAGGCTGGAACAAAAACATAGGTTTGTTGGGCTCACTCACAGTCACTTCGGCATTTTGAACTGCTGCAGTTTGACCTTGGCTAAATGCCCCTGGCTGAGAAATTTCATTGGTAGCCGCAATAGACACACTGATAGTGCCATGGGTTACTGCGGCTGCCGTGACGCGCACATTGCGACTAATGACGACGGTGCCTGTTTTGGCATTGACCACCACGCGCGCAGTTGGCTCGCCTGGCATGACATCCATATTTTCAATCATGCTCATGAAGGCTACACGTTGTGTTAAATCGACGGGAGCTTGCAATGTGATTGACACACCATCGAGCGCACGGGCTACATCGTTGCCAAATCGGCCATTGATGGCGTTCACAATAGCGTTGGCGGTTGTGAAGTCGCCTTCACGGACATTCAAAACAATGCGATCGGCTTTGTCAAAGGGGTTGTCGACAATGCGCTCGACGGTTGCGCCTGATGGAATGCGCGCAGCTGTTGGCACGCCAATGGCTACCTTGGTGCCGGCAGCTTGTGCATCAATGCCAGTGGCAGTAAGCGAGCCTTGTGCTAAGGCATAGATTTCGCCATCAACGCCACGCAAGCTGCTGAGCAGCAATGTGCCGCCGCGCAAATTGCTGGCTTTGCCAATGGCAGACACATTGACGTCAATTTTTTGACCTGGCTTTGCAAAGCCAGGGAGCTCTGCCGTGACCATGACAGCTGCCACGTTTTTAATGTCAATTTTGCCAGCGCTGGTGGCTGTTTCAAAGTCAGACAGCGGGCCTTCCAAACTCACACCCAAACGGTTCAGCAAAGTCTTCATGCTTTGCGCCGTGAATGAAACGTCAGAGCCGTCACCTGAGCCTTGCAAGCCCACCACCAAGCCATAGCCAATCAGTTGATTGGTTCGCATGGCGGCTACCGTGGTGAGGTCTTTGATGCGATCGGCCATGGCACTGGTGCAGCTGAGGCTAAGCAGCAAAACCAATAGAGTCCAAGACTTGAAGATTTTTTTCATGATGAGGGACTTTGTAGATTGAATCTGTGAGTTGAAATTTCAGTGAAGCGAATTCAAGGCAATTAGAAAGGCCAAAGTTTGAGGAGAGTACTGGTACCCCAGCCTGCGCGACTTGCATTGGCCAAGTCACCGGAGCCACGGTAAGCAATTTGAGCGTTCGCTAAGCGGCGTGATTGAACAGTGTTGTTAGGCGCGACATCCTCGGGGCGAATGATGCCGGCCACTTGAATCACTTCGGAGCCCTCAGTCAGAGCCAACTGTTTTTCACCGCGCAATACCAAGTTGCCGTTAGGCATGACTTCAACCACTGAGACTGCTACGGAGCCCGTCAAACTGGCCGTTTGATCGGCCGAGCCAGAGCCTTTGTTGCTGATATCGGTTTTAGAAAAGTCTGTTCCTTTCATGACGCCACCTAGCTTGTTGCCAAGAACCGCCAGACCGGGTGAGAGCATGTCATTGGTTGAATTGCGGTTAATTGAACCTACTTGGCTGCGAGCCGCTTGGGTTGATTCATTGAGCAAAACGGTAATGACATCGCCCACTTGAAAATTTCGGCCTTTGCCAAACCAACTGTCACTTTGACGGCCAACATAAATAGCTCCGGTTGCAACCGGAGCTTGTACTTGTTGTACAGGGTAAACAGGTTCAAATTGAGGTGAATGCGTCATGGCCTGTGGTGGTATGACGTTGCAAGCTGTTAAGCCGCTGGCTAAAACGGTTGAACCAACTAGCAAGATACGTTTGGAAGCTAAGGCGCGAATTCTTTGGCTTAAGTTTGCGATGACGTTCATGACGATTCGCCTTACAGGTTGTTGTTAATGAACTTCAGCATGCCGTCTACGGCGGAGATGGCTTTAGAGTTAATTTCGTAAGCACGTTGGGTTTCAATCATGTTGACCATTTCTTCCACCACGTTCACATTGGAAGCTTCTAAGGTGCCTTGCATCAAATTGCCAGCACCTGTCACACCCGGTTGCAAAATTTGAGGAGCACCAGAAGCAGGTGTTTCTTTCATCATGTTTTGACCTTTGGCTTCGAGGCCACTTGGATTGACAAAACGTGCCAACTGAATTTGACCAATAACTTGTGAACCACCAGCAGCCAACTCAATGGAGACCGTGCCGTCGCGGCCAAAGGTAACCGATGAAGCGGTGTTCGGAATGGTGATGGCGGGTTGCAACAAAGCACCATTGGCGGTCACCAATTGACCAGAATTCGAGAGTTTGAAATTGCCGTCTCGCGTGTAAGCGATGGTGCCATCAGCTTGGGCAATTTGGAAAAATCCTTCACCCGCAATGGCTACGTCTAAAGGATTTTGAGTGTTCACCATGTTGCCTTGAGCGTGTTGCTTTTCAGTAGCAACTACACGCACACCCGTACCCAGCATGAGGCCGGTAGGTGCTTGTGTATTTGCACCTGTTTGACCGCCAGCTTGGCGAATGTTTTGATAAAGCAAATCTTCAAACACAGCGCGGTCGCGCTTGAAGCCTGTCGTATTGACGTTGGCCAAGTTGTTAGAGATGACATTCATGCGCGTTTGCTGCGCATCTAAACCAGTTTTTGCAACCCACATGCTAGCGTCCATGGTGTGCTCCTTTTAAGTATTCAGTTGTTTGTTTAAAAATAAAGATGATTAAGAGGAGGCGCGCATCATGCTGCCACCCGACTCGTCAACGTCTTTAGTTTGTTTGATCACGTTCACTTGCATTTCAAATGAACGACTTTGGTCCATTAACTTCACCATGACCTCCATGGCGTTCACATTAGAACCCTCTAATGTTTGTGGCGATAAGGTGGTTAATTTGCCTGTCACAGGAATGTCTTCGTTAGATTTGCCAACAACACGGTAGAGGCTGTCTTCTCGGCGCTCTAAGTTCACTGCGCTGGCATCGCGCAACAAAATCTTGTCAATTAGCACCGGAGCGGCTACCCCGACTTGTCCAGGGTTCGTAGCAAATACAGAACCATCTTTGCTGATGTTGATTAAAAAACCTGGCGGAATGGTAATGGGCCCACCGTTCTGACCACGCACAGCAGCGCCATTGCCAGTTTCCAATACACCTGTGCCATTGAGTTTTAAATCACCGCGCCGTGTAAAGGCCAATTCACCGTTGGGTGCTGTCACACCCATCACAGCTTGGTCATCCATGGCCACATCGAGATCACGACCGGTCTTCATGATGACGCCTGGCTTCATGTTGATGTTGTCACTTGAGAAGGCCTGAGGTTGCAAGCGAGACTCAAAACCAGCGCCTTGAACTTTCAAAGTCAACATGGCCGACTCAAAACTGCGTTTGAAACCTGGCGTGGCAACGTTGGCCAACTCGTTGGTTGTCATCTGGCGGCCAGTCCGCATTTCATTGATGGCGGCCGCGGCGTTAAAGGCTAAACGATCCATATTGAAGTCCTGTTATGAGGTCAAAGCTTGAGCTGATTAAGAGCGCAAGTTAATGATGGCTGACGTCATGGTGCTAGACGTCTCAATGGCTTTGGCATTGGCCTGGAAGTTACGTTGAGCCGTAATCAAATCGACCAATTCTTGTGTCAAGTCAACGTTGGCGCGCTCTGTGGCACCAGCGCGCAGTGTTCCAAAACCTGCAGAGCCTGGTGTTCCCAAAATAGGTTTGCCAGAAGCGGCCGAAGCCAAGAAACTAGAGTCACCAATTTGACGCAAGCCCACAGGACTTGAGAAGTTAACTAACAAAATTTTGGCCAATGACTTTTGTGAGCCATTTGAGAAGGAGGCACTAACCAAGCCGTCGTTACCAATGGTCACGCCCACCAAGTCGCCTTCTGGCGCACCGTCTTGAGATTGAGACAAGACCGCAAAAGCTGATGAATATTGGGTAGAAGCAGAGTAATCAATGTTGATGGTCAAAGCACCTTTACCACCGGCCAGATACACAGTTTCCAATTGAGTGCCTTCCACGGGTGATACCAAGTTGCCACCGGTGTCAAAGGTCAGCTCACCTTTGTCAAGATAGACGGGTGACCAGGCTGGCAAGCCCACATAGCCATCGCTGTTGGTGGTCTCATTGCCTTCGCCGTCAATGTACTTGGGTTGAGGTGTGCCATTGTTGTAATCAACGTGTTGGGTAGGTTGAATCCAAGTTGAAGTCGCACCGCGGCCAGCTTCTACAGTGGACAAGCCCCAAATAGGTTCACCCGAAATTTTCATGAAAGAGTCTGACCCTGTGGTGCCACTGGTAAATTTGAAGGCTTTCTTGATGGGGTCAAACTCAACCTTCACACCATTGATTTCTTTGGGCGTGAGGCCATCGGTACGCGTCTCGGCCATGGCGTTGATTTTGGTTTGCAGCGCTGAAGTAAATTCACTCAGCGAATATTCGCCAACATCTACAAAAATGGTTGACTTGATACCGTCCACCGTCACAATAAATTTGTTGTTGGTGCTGTCTACGTTGAAGTTGGTGGTTGTATTGACAGTAGGTGTTGTGCCGTAGGCCACGGCAGCAGTTGACTCAATACCGCGAGTGGCCTTTGTCTCGGTGACTACTTCGTCTGCCTTGAGGCCAAGTGACGAGGTTATCGCAGGTTTAACGCTTGACACTTTAATGCTAGAGTAGTCGCCTGTGGTGCCGGATTGAACAACAAACTTTTTATTCACAGCATCAAACAAGACTTTCATGCCATAGCGCTCATCGCCTTTGGTCACGACTGTACCTTCTGTTAGCGTGCGAGGTAAACCAAAGCCCTTGATCAGTTGATTGGTAGCTTCTTCGGCAATCATGTCACCCGTAATTTTGGTGGTAGTGGCCAGACTTGCAAATTTGGACAAGTCAACTTTTACCGGTACGCCACTGTTGTCGATGTCTACAGAAAATGCGTCAGCAACCAACAGGGCGGTTAACTCGCTTTTGGTCTTACCTGTAATCCAGTCGAAGTTGGTTTCGTCTACCGCATTGCCAGTGACTTCGGCAGCCACAGAAGTTTTCTTGGCAGTCAATTCGTCCAATGAAAACAACTGAGTCTTGGCAGTGGTCAATTCGTCTTTGACGGTACTGTAGGGCGCGGTTTTACCATACTGGTTCACATAAATTTTTTCATTGTTGACATCGGTAGCTTGCACCAAAGAGGCGTTCACTTGGTCTTCACCAATGAATACGTGCGTTTGCCATTTGTTAAACGGCACGTTTTGATTGGCATTGGCTGTTTTGACGTAATAGATGGTGGCCAAATAGCCGTTGCCTCCGTTGTCATAAACGGTAAAGGCAGTCGATTTGTTGTAGGTGGCTGAGTTGCTGCGGTTGAAGGATTCAGTAACCACTTCCGCATCGGCAGGGAAGTTCAATCCCAATGACACCAAAGAAGTTTGTTTGGCATCGCCAGATGTCTTTTGTGGAATGGTGAGAACGACGCGTTCGTTGACGTTCGCAGAACCGGTCGAGTCAACTGTTGCTGCCATCAATCGCTGTCCTGAAGAGTTCACAACGTTAAATTGTTCGTTCAACAAAAACGAGCCGTTTCGTGTAAAAAGTTCTTGTAAACCATCAGCTGATCGCATGGGGAAGAATCCGTCACCTGTCACTGCCAAGTCAAGCGCATTCGATGAGAAAGAAATATTGCCCTGGCTAAATTCCTGAGAAACTTGTTTTAGAGAAACACCTTGACCCACAGTCGAGGAAGCTTTTTGCAATGGCGATGTCGCAAAAATGTCGCCGAAGTCAGCGCGTGATCGCTTGAAACCAGTAGTGCCCACGTTGGAGATGTTGTTACTGGTCACGCCCAACATGGCGGTGGCAGCATTCAATCCGGTTAGCGAGGTATAGAAAGACATGGTGGATAACTCCTAGGTTTGAGTTGGATCGTTTGAAAAATATTTGAAATACTGACTAAGTGACTTAGCTACCGACACGTTGTACGTCGGTTAATTTCACAGACCTACCGCCAACCACTTCGAGCAAAATGGTTTTGTCAGCTTGTTGGTTGACACCCGTGACGGTAGACAAAACATTGACCACCGGGTTGGTTGTTTTGCCTTGACTAATGACGGTGGCTTTGAAGGTGTAGTTGCCATCAGGCACTTTGCTGCCAGCGTCGCTTGTGCCATTCCAAGCAAATGGCATGTCACCTATGTTCTGAGCGCCTAGTGTTTGGCTGGTGACCAGTTGGCCTTTGTCGTTGAATACTTCCAGCTTCACGCCTTCTGCGCCAGTTGGCAAATTCACAAAACCTTGGGCTGGCTTGCCACCCTGAGTGATCACTGCTGGCGCACCAGGTGCTGCAACAGTTTTGCCAATCATGCTGGTGCTGCTCATCATTCGCTCACCGGCCATGCTGTCAACATAAGCCTTTAAAGTGTCGGCCATGCTCGTTGTGGCTTCGAGCTGCGAGAACTGAGCCAATTGAGCCACAAAAGCTTCGTTCTTAACAGGATCTAAAGGATCCTGGCATTTCAATTGGGTGGTGAACAGCGTTAGAAAATCTTTTTGACCCATGCCGCTCGAAGTACCGGCCTTTGCGGTCAATGCTTCTTGTGCCGCTTGCGAAGTGGTTTTAATGCCAGCAGGTGCATTGATATTCTTGCCAGAATTTATGGAATTGGCTGCGGCGTTGAGGCCGGTGTTGTTGGCAGATAAAAACATGTTAAAAGTTTCCTAATTGAGGCTTTGAACTTCGAATGGGTTAAGTTTTGATGATGTCAATCGTGCGCATCAACATCTGACGTGTGGTGTTCACCACTTCCACGTTGTTCTGATAAGAACGAGCCGCGGCCATCATTTCAACCATCTCAGTCATTTCATTCACGTTGGCCAAATAAACATACCCCTCTTTGTCAGCCATTGGGTTGGCTGGATCTTGCATTTTTCGAATGGGAGATGTGTCGTCCATAATTTTTTCAATGCGCACACCACCCGCAAAACCTTGTTCGTGCGCCTTTTGTTGGCCTTCCATGATGGTTTTAAACATGGGGCGTTTGCCGCGAAATGCTTCTGCCTCGTTGCCTGTCACGGTACCCGCGTTGGCCAAGTTAGAGGCAGTGGTGTTCATCCGGGTGGTCTGCGCATTGAGCGCAGAACCCGCGATATTGAAAATACGATCAAGTGACATACTGATTAATCTCCGCGCAGTGCTCTGCGAATACCGCTGACGCGGTTTTCAAGGATGTTCAAGGTTGTTTGGTAGTCTGCTGCGACCTGACCAAATTTGGCCTGCTCAATGTTCATCTCAACGGTGTTGCCGTCGAATGCCGCATTGAATGGAATTCGGTACTTTTCACCGCCAGGGTTTTCTTCCATGGGCAAGGCCATATGCAGATTGCTGGTGGTATTCAAAGTAGCCTCTTGCGTTTGCTTCAAAACTGACCTGAAGTCAACATCTTTGGCCTTGAAGTGAGGGGTGTCAGCATTGGCAATGTTTCGCGCAAGCACTTCCATGCGCTTGCTGCGCAATCCCAAAGCCTGAGCGTGTACTCCCAGTGCGTTGTCAATCATGTTCATGATGTGCTCTCCTTCGCGATACTGTTCATGCCGGATATCCGACAGCCCAAAGAATTAAAGTTCTTTGCAAAGTGTTCGATTGCAAGAGCCGTGCCATGCTTTTCTTGCCGTTTGTCGATGGATTTT
>Ga0209550_10000445_pt1 | contig 38540 bp, 34 predicted proteins | sample LauGreSuBDMM15SN_2_FD_187567 | JGI IMG/M metagenome (GOLD analysis project Ga0209550, IMG submission 187567) | Freshwater lake microbial communities from Lake Michigan, USA - Su13.BD.MM15.SN (SPAdes) (version 5) | ecosystem: Environmental > Aquatic > Freshwater > Lake | place: Lake Michigan... | reverse complement strand
GGGAGACAGGATTCGAACCTGCGACCCTCTGGTCCCAAACCAGATGCGCTACCAGGCTGCGCTACTCCCCGACATGGGATCACTGGTATAACAATGTCCGCGCGGCTGGCTGCCTGCCAACTTCGCGATGCGAAGCTGGTGGGCCCGGAGGGACTCGAACCCCCGACCTAGCCGTTATGAGCGGCCAGCTCTAACCAACTGAGCTACAGGCCCTGACCGGCTCGCCAACTACCTGCGCGCCGATAGCCGAACTTTGGGAGAATGCGCAAGTCTTTATCTTACATAACAGGCGCAATTTGGTCGGCGATCTTGTTTTCGTTCATTCCCAGCGGTCAGTTACCTCCAATGATCGCGCGATAAACGCGATTCCGATCGCGCGAAAGCATCAATTTGGAGGCGTTACACTATGGGACAATTGCAATGCGGCATAATTATATTATAAGCATGGGGCAGAATAGAAATGGAAATTACCAAATCATGGCTAATACGAACCTTGATGCGATAGATATGAAGCTTTTGGCCGAATTGCAGGCGGATGGTCGCATAACCAATGTTGAGCTCGCCACCAAGGTCGGTCTGACCGCCCCCCCCTGCTTGCGCCGTATGCGTGCGCTTGAGCAATCGGGTACAATCAAATCCTATCATGCCGATGTGGACGCAAGCGCGTTGGGCTACACCATTACCGTTTTCGCCATGGTTAGCCTGAAAAGCCAGGCTGAGGATGACCTAAAGGCGTTTGAACAACATGTCCGCGCATTACCAGATGTGCGTGAGTGCCACATGCTCAATGGAGAGATTGACTTTATTTTGAAGATTGTAGCCCGCGATCTTCAGTCATTTCAGGAATTTCTGACCTCAAAACTGACGTCTGCACCCAATGTGAGCAGTGTCAAAACATCGCTGACCATCCGTACGGCCAAAGACGAGCCCGGCGTCCCTATTTCCCAGGCATAAAAAAGGACCCGATTGCGCGGGCCCCTTTTTACTTTATCTGACCAAATCTCAGGTGATTGGCGCGGCCGCAATTGGCGCTGCTGCTGCTTTTTCCCGGTGGTTAATGAACGCCACCCAATATTCGGCAATTGCCTTACGGTTTGCACTCGTGACCATATCAAAGTCAGCCTTCGCGCCCGCATAATCGCCAAGCATCGTCTTTGACATGGCAAGACGGAAACGTGTGCGGTCGGTCTGGTCGCCGCCATCCTTGTCGAGAACGGGTGCTTTACTCAACGCCGATTCATACAGTTCCTTCGCGGTCTTGTAATCCTTGTGCGAAAAGAAAGAGTCGCCGGTAAGCGAGGCCAACATGCCCTTCGGACTGGCTTTGGCGGGCGCGATTGTGCCGGCCAAGGTGCGCGTGTCTTCCGCGAGACGCGCCTTCGCTTCGTTATACCGTTCGCTGAACGTCACATTATTGCGCGAGATCAAACCCTTGGCGAAGCCTTCGTCCAGCACCGAAACCGCTTCTGCCGGGTAACGCACGCCGATATAACTCAGGCTGTCGAGATAACCGGCATATTCCTGCTGAAACCGAATGCCATCGGTGACGCGCATTAACCGCATGATATCGAGCGTTTCTTCGGGATTGAAGTCACGCGAGCGGTCAAAAAACGCCAACGCATCATGCCAATAATCCGGGTTATTTTCCGCTATGATCAGATCTTTATAAAAATTAGCCGCACCGGCGTAGTTCTTCGCCTTGGCCGACAGGATGGCAGCACGCACGAGATAGGTCTTGTTCACTGAACCCGTGGCCTTGCTGGCATCAATAGCCTTGCCAATCCATGCGACCGCGTCTGCATCCTTGTTTTGCTGCGACATCGCGTTGGAAATCAAAAATTCGATGTTGTTGGCGCGGTGCCCCAAATTATAGGCGTCGATCATATTTTTTTCGGCATCCGCAAATCTCTTGCCATCATAGGCAATGGCCCCCTTACGAAACGTGTATTCCCTCTTCAAATCGGCAGGGGTTGATGCCGATGCAATCAACAAATCGATGCCCTGCTCTTGAAACGCCAGGTCCTTTGACACCGCGCCGATGTTAATGGCCAATATGCCCGCTTCGTAACGGTCATCATCATTGCCAATGGCGGCAACAACCTTTGGAAATTCTGCCTTAGCAGCAACAGGGTCCTTGGTTTTGTTTAATAAATCCGCCACCGGCACATAAGCGGCGATGAAAGGTTTGGAGTAATTTTTCTTTGGCGCTGCAGCCGCTTCCTTACCCTTTTTTTCCTTCTTGGGCTTTTCATCGGACTGCGCAAATGCGGCAGGCGCGGCTGACACCGCTACCAATGACAAAGCGAGGGCAAATTTTGAAACCAGTTTCATGTAACTCTCCGCAAATTATTAAGCCTTGGGCCGTCTAAAACTTGGTTTATAGGACCATGCTATCGTCTGTGCAATTGCCATAGCGCCATTGCGTGAATTCCCGTTGAACGAACCGGAGCAAAAAACAAGTGGGTGAAAGCAGTGCAATGATTATTGGCGCGCGCGGTGGCATTGGAGCCGCGCTGGCGGATGTTTTGGAACAAGATCCAAATTATGCGCAGGTCATCCGGCTTCATCGAGCGAGCGCCCCGCTTTTGGATATAACGGACGAGGCCAGTATTGCGGCAGCCGCCGCCTCTCTAACGGGAACATATCCTCCTATAAACATGGTCATTGTTGCGACTGGATTGCTACATTCGACCCAAAAAGGTCCGGAGAAGAGCCTTCGCGAGCTTGATCCGGACTGGATGATGGAAAACTTCCGCATCAACGCGGTCGGGCCTGCACTGGTCGCCAAGCACTTCCTGCCTATCATGGCCAAGCAAGGCCCGATTTGCTTTGCGGCTTTGTCCGCGCGGGTGGGCAGTATATCCGACAATCGCTTAGGTGGATGGCACAGCTACCGTGCATCAAAATCCGCGCTCAATATGTTGATCCGCAATATCGCTATCGAATGGCAGCGCAAAAATCCGCAATCCATTGTCGTCGGCCTACATCCCGGCACCGTCGAGACGGCGCTCAGCGCCCCGTTCAAGGGCAATCCCGCGCATGAACGCTTCACCCCTGCCCGCGCGGCTGGAGACATGCTCAATGTGCTCCATGGACTGAAACCGGAACAAAACGGGCAAATTTTTGCCTATGACGGAAGCTTGGTCACGCCCTAACCGCCGCCAAGGTGTCAATCTGTGGATAAGCTGGTGAAAAAAGCGCGATTAGGGCAGTCGCATGTGGCCATTTCTGCACGTTAGGTCTAGGGTCCCTATATTATAAGATTATAAGGATTATCGCGGTGTGACCGACGACACAGTTACCTTGGACCCATCGGACATTTCACCCGTCGATATTGTCGATGAAATGAAGTCGAGCTATCTCGATTATGCGATGTCGGTCATTGTATCGCGCGCCCTGCCCGATGTGCGCGACGGTTTAAAGCCGGTTCACCGCCGGATTTTGTTCGCTAGCCAAGAAGGCGGCTTTGTCGCCGGGCGGCCCTATCGCAAATCGGCGAAGATCGTCGGCGATGTTATGGGCAATTATCACCCGCATGGCGACAGCGCGATTTACGACGCGCTGGCGCGGATGACTCAAGATTGGTCAATGCGCGTGCCGTTGATTGATGGTCAGGGTAACTTTGGTTCGATGGACCCCGATCCGCCCGCATCGATGCGTTATACCGAGGCGCGGTTGAACAAAGTTGCAAACGCGCTTTTGGACGATCTCGATAAGGATACGGTCGATTTCCAGCCCAATTATGACGGCAGTCGGGAAGAGCCACAGGTTTTGCCCGCGCGCTTCCCGAACCTGTTGGTCAATGGCGCTGGCGGTATTGCCGTCGGCATGGCGACCAACATTCCGCCGCACAATCTTGGCGAAGTAATCAAGGCATGCTTGGCCTATATCGATAATCCGGCGATTACGATTGACGAACTCATCGAAATTGTCCCCGCCCCTGATTTTCCTACAGGCCCGCTGATCCTTGGCACGGGCGGTGCACGTGCGGCCTATCGTGAAGGCAAGGGCTCCATCATGCAGCGCGCGCGGCATGAAATTGAAGAAGGAAAAGGCGACCGCCGCTCTATCGTCCTCACCAGCATACCGTTTCAGGTCGGTAAATCCGGCCTTGTAGAGAAAATCGCCGAAGCGGCGAAGGATAAGCGGATTGAGGGCGTGTCCGACATTCGCGATGAATCGAGTCGTAAAGGCGTGCGTATCGTCATCGATTTAAAGCGGGATGCGACCACTGACGTTGTCCTCAACCAATTGTGGCGCCACACGCAGGCGCAATCGAGCTTCCCCGCTAATATGCTTGCCATTCGTGGCGGTCGGCCCGAAGTCTTGAACCTGCGCGACATCATCGAATCCTTCATTCGTTTCCGCGAAGAAGTGATCACCCGCCGCACGAAGTTTGAGCTCAATAAGGCCCGCGAACGCGCGCATTTGTTGCTTGGCCTTGTCGTTGCGGTTACCAATTTGGACGAAGTCGTGCGGATCATTCGTGGTTCCGCCAGCCCCGCCGAAGCGCGCGCGGCATTGATTGCGCGCAAATGGCCCATTGCCGAAATCGCGTCTTACATCAAATTGGTGGAAGCGGTTGAAACCGAGATTACCGGCGACAGCTATCAATTGTCGGAGCCGCAGGTTCGCGCCATTCTAGAGTTGCGTTTGCATCGCCTAACCGCGCTTGGCCGTGACGAAATTGGTAAGGAACTTCAGGGGCTTGCAGAAAGCATCGCAGAGTATCTCGCAGTCTTGGGCGACCGCGTAAAGCTATATGCTGTTCTGCGCGAGGAACTCGTTGCGATTGACGCAGAATTCTCCACCCCGCGCCTGTGCGAAATCACCGCAAGCTGGGATGGCTTGGACGATGAAGACCTTATGGAGCGTGAGGAAATGGTCGTTACCGTCACCCATGGCGGTTACATCAAACGCACTGCCTTGGCGATATTCCGCGCGCAGAATCGGGGTGGCAAGGGCCGCGCGGGTATGGCGACCAAAGATGAGGATGCCGTTACCGAATTGTTCGTAACCAGCACGCACACGCCCGTATTATTCTTCTCCAACATCGGTAAGGTTTATCGCCTGAAGGTGTGGAAACTGCCCGAAGGTGGACCGTCCACACGCGGTCGGCCTATGGTCAACTTGCTGCCACTGGGCGAAGGCGAAGTCATATCCAATGTTTTGACCTTGCCTGAGGATGAAGCCGAATGGGGCGGCCTGAGCGTCGTATTTGCGACATCAAAGGGCTATGCGCGCCGCAATAGCATGGACGCCTTTGCAAATGTCCCAAGCAATGGCAAAATCGCCATGAAGTTCGAAGGCGAAGACGCAGACGATAAGCTGATTGGCGTCGAACTGTTAAGCGCAGAGGATGATGTCCTTCTCGCAAGCCGCTATGGTAAAGCCATTCGCTTTGCTGCTGACGATATCCGCGAATTCCAAAGCCGCGCGTCGACCGGCGTGCGCGCCATGAAATTGGCGAAAGGCGATGAGGTTATGTCATTATCGATCCTCAAACGCGTCGGTACATTACCAGAAGAGCGCGAGGATTATCTTCGCTTTGCGCCATGGAAGCCGGAGAAGGAAGGCGAGCCCATGATTTCTGCCGAACGCATCGCGGAAATGTCGGAGCGTGAACAGTTCATCCTGACGGTGTGCGCCAATGGCTATGGCAAATTGTCATCCGCTTACGCCTATCGCCGCACGGGTCGCGGCGGGCAAGGCATAACCAATATCGACAATATCGACCGCAACGGTCCCGTCGTGGCCAGCTTCCCCGCGACAAAGGGCGATCAGTTGATGCTCGTCACCGATCAGGCAAAGCTCATCCGCATGCCGCTCGACAGCTTGCGCGTTTTGGGTCGCGGAACCGCTGGCGTGCGCTTGTTCAATGTTGGCGACAATGAACAAGTGGTCGGCGCTGCCAAGATTAACGAGAGCGATGACGATGATGCAGACGCCTCCATTCAGAGCGGAGCCGAAGGCGAAGGCGCGATTACCGATGCACCAATAGCGGAATAGCCTAATCTACAGTCATCTCGGATCAATGCTGCGTCACCCTGAACTTGTTTCAGGGTCCATCGTGCAGCACGACCAGAGTCAGAATGGAGACATAGACCCTGAAACAAGTTCAGGGTGACGTTATGAGGGGTGACGCCCAATTTAGTCGCGCTCTTCACCTTCGGCAAAATGCCCGCGCTTTACGAATGTCTGCGCTACGCCAACCGCAATCATCAGCACGCCGAAATAATAGAGATACCAAATAGCGATGCCCGTCATTGTCGAACCGGCTAACGGCCCAAGCTCGGCAAAGATCAGCAGGTCGGAAACCACAAACAATATCGCACCAAAACCGACGCGGTAACGCGGAAAATTGCTGCTCCATGCCATGGCCGCCATAATGGCGAGGATGACGCTATAGGCCGCCACCTGAATGCCTTCGTCTTGGGTGGGCGGAAGGAAATAGGCAATGACAGGCGTGGCCAACAATATTGTGGTGGCCAGCAATTTTTGGCTGAACGCCGGTTTGACCCGCCGGTGACGGAAATAGATGACCATCGCCACCGCATGTCCGGCGGCAAAGGCCAAGGCCCCGACGACCATGCTGAGTTCAATCAACCCGTCACCCAGTGCATAAAATGCCAGCATTATCGCCAGCAGGATAAATTCGCCCTGATGATGGCGGACCAACGCGAATGGCACCAGCAGCCCGACCGCCGCCATTTTCCAGACCATGGCGTATAATCCGCCGTCAATCGGCAGGAGCAGCCACGTCGCTGGAAAGCTGATCCCTGCAATCAAGCTGCCGAGCAAATACGGGCGTTTATGTGCAAGATCCTGAGCCATCTTGCGATGCATCGAGCAAACACCCGCGCAAGACAAGCGTAATATGACCAATCATATTATCCGCGGTAAGCCCCGGTCCGCCGCGTACGCCAATATCACCATGCAGCCATGCCGCTATGCTCGCCGCGTCAAACACCGGCACGCCTTGTGCCACCAACCCGCAAATCAGGCCAGTGAGCACATCCCCCGATCCGGCAGTTGCGAGCCAAGGTGACGCATGGCGATTCACCAACGTGCGGCCATCAGGCGCAGCAATCCAAGTTTCGGATCCTTTAAGCAGCACAACGCATTGTGCCCGATCCGCCGCCCTGCGCGCGGCCTCCGCAGTGTTATCAGTCGATATGTCCGGGAAAAGCCGACGGAACTCGCCCATATGCGGCGTCATCACGCCATGCGGGCCTGTTGCCTCGAACAACGTCGCGGGATCATGCTCAAAAGCCGTTAGTGCGTCAGCATCAAGTATAGTCGGGACATTCAGGCTCAGGATCTGGAGGACAGCCTGCCGTGCCGATGGCCCTGCGCCAGGACCAATGGCAAAGGCGGTAACGCGATCATCAACGCAGGCCAAGGACATATCCGTTTCGCGCAACATGATAGCGGTCACATGTGCGGCGTGTTCCATCAGCGCGGCACTGTCGCCAATCAGCGTAACAAGGCCTGCCCCCACCGCCAATGCCGCCTGTGCAGATAGCCGCGAAGCGCCAGTGTGCAAGACTGGCCCACTCCACAGCATCGCGTGCCCACGGCTATATTTGTGTGCGTCAGTAGGCGGTGGAAGCAGCGTTGGGCGCAAGATCGTTCCGTCGCCCGAAGAGTTCGATGTAAATCCCATGGCCCATCTAGGCGCTTTTGCCTGTGCAGCGCCAAAGATTTTTGATAGCCGCGCTTTCATGACCAAAAAACATGATGTCCAGATTATCGGTGGCGGCCTCGCAGGCTGCGAAGCAGCGTGGCAATTGGCACAGCGCGGGATACGCGTGCGGCTGTCGGAAATGCGCGGATCAGGAGATATGACGCCCGCACATCAGACCGATGGTCTGGCAGAATTGGTATGTTCCAACAGCTTTCGGTCGGACGATGCCGAAAACAATGCCGTTGGCCTTTTGCATCAGGAAATGCGCGATTTGGGTTCGCTGATCATGCAGGCGGCCGAAGTCGCCAAGGTACCAGCCGGTTCCGCACTTGCCGTGGATCGCGACGTATTTTCAGAAACCGTCACAAAGCATCTCGAAAACAACAGCAACATCGAAATCGTGCGCGAACGTGTGGACGCCATTCCAACTGATCGGCCCGTAATTATCGCAACTGGCCCGCTGACGGCGACAAATCTCGCCGAAAGCATCATGGCGAAAACCGGTGAGGACCGCCTCGCTTTCTTCGATGCGATTGCGCCCATTGTCTATCATGACAGCATCGACATGGACATTGCGTGGTATGCCTCGCGCTGGGACAAGGGCGAAGGCAAGGATTACATCAATTGCCCAATGGACGAGGCGCAATATCGCGCCTTTCACCAAGGTCTGCTGGACTCGGAGAAAGCGGAGTTCAAGGAATGGGAGACCAACACGCCTTATTTCGAAGGCTGTATGCCCATTGAGGTCATGGCATCGCGCGGGTTAGACACGTTGCGCTTTGGTCCCATGAAGCCTGTCGGCCTCGACAACCCTAGAACGGGCCGTTGGGCCCATGCCGTGGTGCAATTACGGCAGGACAATAAACAGGGCACGTTGTGGAACATGGTCGGGTTTCAAACAAAGATGAAGCACAAAGCGCAAATTGAATTGCTCCGCATGATCCCGGGTCTTGAAAAGGCTGAGTTTGCGCGGCTTGGTGGGTTGCACCGCAACACCTTCATCCGCGCCCCCATATTGTTGGACCGGCAGCTTCGGTTAAAATCCGCCCCGCATATTCGCTTTGCTGGGCAAATTACGGGCTGCGAAGGCTATGTGGAAAGCAGCGCCGTAGGTTTGATGGCCGGTATTATGGCGGCAGCGGAATTGGCCGGTCGCACGGTTACGGCGCCACCATCCACCACCGCGCTTGGTGCATTGCTTGGCCATATCACCGGCGATGCAATGGCCGACGATTATCAACCGATGAACATCAATTTCGGCCTGTTCGCACCGCTCGATGAAAAAGTGCATAAGAAATCGCGCAAAGCCGCGATGACCGGCAGGGCGCGGACAGATTTAAACAGCTGGATTACCGCCCAAGCCGTCGCGGCCTAGAGTTAGGGCCTAGCAACGACATCCCGGCTTTGCGGGTGTCTTGGGCCGGGTCCGGGCGAACTCCTTGCGCGTCAATAGCTGATCTTTGTTCCCATCGGCGCTTGCAAAGCGCTGGCCAGTGGCAGCCGCCCATTCCTCAAATGTCAGCAGATTATTGCCATCGGTATCCAGCGTCTTGAACGCCTTGGTCCGGCTACCCATCATTTCAAGGCGAGAGACAAGTTCATCCCTGTTGCGGTCATAACGGTTGAAACGCACTTCCTCACGGCTCGCTTTTGGCGCCTCCGGCGGGGTAGGCGGCGCGGGGCCAACGGTAGGCGCATCCGCCCCTGCTTCAGGCAGCTTGTCGGATATGACTGCGGGCGGTGGCGGCGCGGGGATAAGCGACGGCTGATTAGCCATGCTCTGCCAAACCAATAGTCCGCCGCCCGCCATGAATAAGGCAGCAACGCCGCCGATCAACATACGCTGCATTGCAACCATCTCCTTATTGATGTCTCGCAAGCAGAACTTATACCTAAATTCCTGTTAAAGCATGTAAAATTAATCTTGGCCCTGACGCCGTCCGCACGGACATGGTCAAAATGGACAATGGACGTAATGCCCGCGCCTTTGGCAACGGCGCATGTGGCATATTGCAATCTGCAACGCGTTCGGGAAACGCAATCCGCAAGGCTTCAAGCGCCCAGATCCGTCCAATGGGTCGCATATCCTGCACTGTGCCCATCCAACCCGCATAGGTCAGAAAAATCGCCTCTGCGCGCAATTCGGCATGGACGTCGACAAGCTCTTGGCCGAACCGCTCATTGCCCAGCAGATGCTCCCACGCCGAAGCCAGCGCCTCAAGCGCGCTTAACGGAATATACTCGCCCACTTCGTTTAGCGCTTGCAGCAATGGCTCCCCTTTCGGTCGCGCCTCAGCTGGGCTGGCAAAAGCTTCGCGCCACCACGCCATCTTGATTTGCGCGATCATCGGCTCGCGCGCATTGCGCAATATCTCGGCAAAGCGGTTGTCGATTTGCAGAAGCAACGCAAAAGCAGACCGAACGTCTGACGGCGCATAAGCAATTGCCAGCCGGGTGGGCGGGGGCAATTCCAAAACAGCGTCCGTCGTCATGTGCGCGCTTTATGCGCAGCAAAGCTATCAATGGCTTTCAATAACCAGCGCCAAGATAATCTGGTCACCGGGTGATTAGACCCCAAGCGTTCTACGAACGCCAGCCACAATCTTGTCCGCGTTTACCAGCATCGCCTTCTCCAGATTTGCCGCATAAGGCATAGGCACGTCTTCGTTGGTGATGCGCAAAACGGGTGCGTCCAAATCGTCGAAGCCCTCTTCCATGCAGATCGCCAGAATTTCGCTGCTAACCGAACAAGTTGGCCAGCCCTCTTCGGCAACGACCAAGCGATTGGTTTTTGCAAGGCTTGCCAAAACCGTCGCCTTGTCGAGCGGACGAAGGGTGCGCAGGTCAATAACCTCAGCGCTGATGCCGTCTTCGGCCAGCCTGTCCGCCGCCTCAAGCGAGAGGCCAACGCCAATGGAGTAACTGACGATAGTAACGTCCTTGCCCTCACGCACAACCCGCGCTTTGCCAATGGGTAACACATGATCGTCGCCCACTGGAACGTCGTAGGTGCGGCCATAAAGCAGTTCATTTTCTAGGAATATGACCGGGTCTTCGCAACGAATGGCGGCTTTCAACAATCCCTTCGCGTCGGCGGCGTCATAAGGCGCAATAACAATGAGGCCGGGCACGCTGGCATACCAAGGTGCATAATTCTGGCTGTGCTGTGCCCCGACGCGCGCTGCGGCACCATTGGGACCACGAAACACGATGGGACAACGCATTTGGCCGCCGGACATATAATTGGTCTTCGCCGCCGAGTTGATGATGTGGTCAATCGCCTGCATGGCAAAGTTAAAGGTCATGAATTCAATGATGGGCCTTAAGCCCCCCATTGCAGCCCCTGTACCAACGCCAGCAAACCCATATTCCGTGATCGGCGTATCAATGACCCGCCGCGCGCCAAATTCGTCGAGCAGGCCTTGCGTGACCTTATAGGCCCCTTGATATTCTGCGACTTCCTCACCCATCACAAACACGCGGTCGTCGCGGCGCATTTCCTCCGCCATGGCATCGCGCAAGGCTTCGCGTAAGGTGACGGATTGCATATTGCCGCTCGCGATAGCGACTGGCTGAGATTTGGCAGGCGTGGCGTCCCCCTTCCCTTTTGTATCGAGCTTATTCGACACAATTGGGGCTGGCGCATTATTTGCCGGTGTCTCGACAGGGCTCGATGCGACTGGTTTTGGGGAAGCCGCAGGCGCAGTTTCTTCTCCCTCACTCGTAATCAACGCAATCACCGTGCCAACTTTGACCCCATCGGTCCCTTCGGGAACGGTAATCGACGAAATCACGCCTTCGTCCACAGCTTCAAATTCCATAGTCGCCTTATCGGTCTCGATCTCTGCAAGAATATCGCCAGATTTGACGCTATCGCCCTCTTTGACCAGCCATTTGGCCAAGGTGCCTTCTTCCATCGTTGGCGAAAGCGCGGGCATCTTAAGTTCGATTGCCATCAATATTGCTCCACCAGCACGTCAGTATATAGTTCAGCAAGATCGGGCTCTGGCGAGGTTTCAGCAAAATCCGCGGACTCGTTCACAATCGTCCGGATCTCTTTTTCAATGACCTTCAGCACGTCTGCACCCACACCCATTTCCGCGAGATAGGCTTTGCAACCTTCAATCGGGTCGCTGTTGTCGCGAACAGACTGGACCTCATCACGGCTGCGGTACTTAGCAGGGTCGGACATGGAATGGCCCCGATAACGGTAGGTTTTCATTTCCAACAATACAGGTCCCTTACCACTGCGTACCCAATCCAACGCAACCTCGGCAGCGCCGCGAACGGCTAGGACATCCATGCCGTCGACTTGAATGCCGGGAATGCGGAAACTCTCACCGCGGCGATAAAGCTGATCTTCGGACGAAGCGCGGTTGACACTGGTGCCCATGGCATATTGGTTATTTTCGATCACGAAGATGATGGGCAGCTTCCAAAGCTCCGCCATGTTGAAGCTTTCATAGACCTGCCCCTGATTGGATGCGCCGTCGCCAAAATAGGCAAGGCACACGCCGCCATCATTCGCATATTTATGCCCAAAGGCAAGGCCCGCGCCGAGCGATACCTGCGCGCCGACAATCCCGTGTCCGCCGTAAAATTTATGTTCGGTCGAGAACATGTGCATCGACCCGCCCTTGCCCTTTGATATGCCGGCAGCGCGGCCAGTCAGTTCGGCCATAATGACATTTGGGTCGATGCCATAAGCCAGCATATGGCCATGGTCCCGATAGCCGGTGATGACGCTGTCTTTGCCCGGTGTCAGCGCGGATTGCAGGCCAATCGCGACCGCTTCTTGCCCGATATACAAATGGCAAAAACCACCGATCAGCCCTAGGCCATAAAGCTGCCCCGCCTTTTCCTCAAAGCGCCGGATCAACAACATGTCGCGGTAGAACTTCAAAAGCTCTTCCTTAGTCGCTTTATACGGAACCGGCTCGGTCGGACGCTCCCTGTTGGCGCGCGCCGCGTCTTCGCTGACGCTTGCCTTCTTGGAAGCAGATTTTTTCGCTGGAGTGGTTGCCAAAATTATTTCCTTTAATGGAATTTTTATTTGCGCGTGCACCGGCGCCTAGCCAAAATTGGCAAAGGTGAAAAGCGCTTTTCCGCAACGGAAATCACTGCGTAGCGATTCATTGGGTGGCTAACGCCTTACTTTAACGGAACGACAACTTCGTCAGGGGCAACGACGTTCAATTCTTTGCGCATCAGTTCGCCCGCAAGGTCCGGGTCGACATTGTCTCGGTCCAGCAGGAGTTGCCGGTTACGCAAAGCGTCCCGTTCCTTTTGCAACTTTGCCAGCTCAACTTTACGCTCACTCAACGCCGCGCGATAGTCGGTCCATGCAATAATTCCCGTCGGACCCAGCAATGCGTAAGACGCGATCCCGAGCAAAGCGAAAAGCCCTAAAGCAGGCCCAACCACTGACTTCATATATTGCGGTTTTTTATTGCTTCGAACCATTTTCAGATAGAATCATAGTTTATACGATTTGGCAAGGATATCACGGTCAGCGGAAAATACCCCGTCCGGCATAAATCGCAGAAGCGCCAAGCTCTTCTTCTATTCGGATAAGCTGGTTATACTTGGCCAGCCGGTCCGAACGGGCAAGGCTTCCGGTTTTGATCTGGCCGCAATTGGTTGCCACAGCAAGGTCGGCAATCGTCGCGTCTTCGGTCTCGCCCGAACGGTGCGACATTACGGCTGTGTAGGACGCACGGTGCGCCATAGAAACGGCGGCCAGCGTCTCTGTCAAAGTACCGATCTGATTGACCTTAACCAGCAAGGAGTTTGCAAGTCCTTTGCAGATACCCATCGACAGGCGCTCTGGGTTCGTAACGAACAAATCATCACCCACCAATTGCACCTCAGAACCAATTTTGTCCGTGATAGCCTTCCAACCTTCAAAGTCATCTTCGCTCATGCCGTCTTCAATCGACAGGATCGGATAATCCTTGCAAAGCGCGGCAAGATAATCGGCCATTTGGTGCGGCGTCAGGGAAAGTCCTTCGCCTGATATTTCATATTTACCGTTGCGGAAGAATTCGGTTGCCGCGCAATCCAGCGCCAAGACGACATCTTCCCCTGCTTTAAATCCTGCCTTTTCAACCGACGCCATGATGAAATCCAACGCATCACGGGTTGACGCCAAATTGGGGGCAAAGCCACCTTCGTCGCCTACCGAGGTTGCCAGACCCTTCTCATGCAGACCCTTCTTCAACGTGTGGAATATTTCTGAACCCCAGCGGACAGCTTCCGCAATTGAGCCAGCGCCGACGGGCATGACCATGAATTCCTGAAAATCAATCGGATTGTCTGCATGCTCCCCGCCATTGATAATATTCATCATCGGCACTGGCAGGACATGGGCATTTACGCCGCCAACATAGCGATACAGCGGAAGCCCGCGTGCATCCGCCGCAGCTTTTGCTACCGCAAGGCTGACGCCCAGAATGGCATTCGCGCCTAGGTTCGATTTATTGTCCGTGCCATCAAGGTCAATCATGACCGCATCGATATTTTCCTGCTCTTCCGCGTCCAGTTCGACCAAGGCTTCGAAAATTGGTCCGTTGACGACGTCAACCGCTTGGAGCACGCCCTTGCCCATATATTTGGACATGTCGCCATCCCGCTTTTCAACGGCTTCATACGCACCTGTGGATGCACCAGATGGTACGGCGGCGCGACCAAAGCTGCCATCCTCCAGCACGACATCGACTTCAACCGTCGGATTGCCCCGACTGTCAAGAATCTGGCGAGCGTGAATATCAAGGATAGCTGTCATAACTAGGGTCCATTCGTGCGTGTGAGGCGTTATGTCAGCGCGTCTATCCTTGTGATCGGGATTTGGCAACGACGCACCGACATATCGATTTTAAAACTAAATTTGCGGTGCTATAGTTGACTAAGGCACGCGCAATACAAATATTCACGGATAGCAAGACAATTTCTTTCGCCCCAGTTGTTCAAAAGGATACATTGTTATGGCCGAAACCGAAAAGCCCGCAGCAGCCCAGAAAGCAACCACTAAGCCAGCAGCAGCCATGCCTGCCGCTAAGGCAGTAGCCAAGGCAAAGACCGCTGCACCAAAGGCTGTGGCAAAGGCGCAACCAACCAAAGGCAAGACCGAAAACGTCAAGGAAAAGGTCAAGACCGACATGAATGATTTTAAGGCCCAAGCCACCGATACCGTCCGCGCGGCGGCAACCAAAGGCAAGGATCGCGCCGCCGAAGCGGTTGGCAGCATTAGCAAGCTAATCCGCGACAGCGCTGGTACCATCGACGATAATGTTGGCAAACAATATGGCGACTATGCCCGTAGCGCAGCCGACATGGTTGAAGGTTTTGCCGGCAAAATGGACGCTAAGGATGTGGATGCATTGGCAGAAGATGCTCGACAATTCGTTCGCAAAAGCCCCGCCGTCGCTATTGGCGCCGCTGCTGCAATAGGCTTTGTTTTGGCGCGTCTTGTGCGTTCTGGTGGCAAAGACGCTTGAGTAGCAACACAGGCAGCATTGCAAAATGTCGCTAATGACCGATAAGCGGGTATGATAAAGATCGAAGAACCTCAGCATGAAGCGTCGGAACACTTAGAGCCTCCGATTGAGCCAAGCGCGAGCGAACAGCTAGCGTTGGTGATGGAGGATCTGCGGGCGATGGTGAAGGCAGAAATGCGCTATCATCGGTCGCGGTTAGATTACACACGCCATGTATTCCTCTGGTCATTCCGTTATGGTGCAGTTGCGGCATGCGCATTTGGTGGAGCTTCCATTGCGCTGGTGCTTGGCCTGGTCCTCTCACTTTCGCCAATAATTGGCCCATTGGCGGCAACCTTGCTCGTCACCATAAGCTTTGTGATCATCGGTATCTTTTTCGCGGCATTGGCCCGAAAATGGATGCGGAAAGTTTACTTTCCGGAAATGCAGAAAAATGTCGACGATCTTACCTGAAGAACCTTTTGTCACTGACCGTGAAAGCGTGATTTTGTTGAACGCTGAGCGGCGGTATTTGCGGCGTAAGTTTAAAGAGAGCTTGGCCGTCACGCGTGATATCCTTAATCCACGCAATCAACTCAGGCGGTTCGTTGAACGACAAACCACCCAAGCCAAGCAGATCGCAGACGAGACAGTTCAAATTGCAAAGTACAACGCGCCCATAATTGGTGTTATAGGGGCAAGTGCCTTGTTAATTGTGATGCGCGGCCCAATTACGCGTTGGATTTCGACGCGGCGACAGAGTAAAATCAAAACGCCCTCCAGCAAATGATATAGGAACAATATATGAGCAAGATTGGCGACAGCATCAAATCCGCAGCTGATAGCGCGAAAGCGAAAACCACACGTTCGACCGCTGCGGCGCGTCAGAAGGCTGCGGCCGCATTGGAGAAAAGCAAAGATGCTGCCGCCACAGGCTTAGAGCAATCGAAGGAAATGGCCCGCAAAGCAAAAGCAAAGACGAGCGACGGTATTGATAAAAACCCGCTTGCCATCGTGCTAGGCGGTATTGCCATTGGCGCGATCGTCGGCGCGCTTTTGCCGCGGACCGAACGCGAGACCAAAGTGCTGGGCAAGGCGGGCAAGAAATTGAACAAAAAAGCGCGTAAAATAGCCGACGCTGCGAAAGTCGCTGGCATGAGCCAAGTCGATACGCTTGGGTTAAATGGCGAAGCAATGCGTGCGCAATTTAGGGAGCTTGTTAACAAGGCCGCTCTCGCTGTAAAGGCCGCGGGTCAGGCCGCTACAGATGCGGCTAAGGAAAAAAGTTAAGGATAGTCGTTTGAACGATACGAAATTACATCTCGTTTTTGGTGGCCGCGTAGACAACCCGCAAACGTTAAAATTTACCGACCTCGAAAATTTGGACATTGTCGGCATGTTTCCCGATTATGCCAGTGCTGAGGAAGCATGGCGCGGGGCGGCCCAGCGCACAGTCGATGATGCCGAAATGAAATATGTTGTGGTGCATTTGCACAAGCTTTTGCAACCCGAAAGCTGATAACGGCTCGCCGCGCTGATTAGGCGCGCCGATACCGCCATAACAACAATGGCCGCGCCAACAATAATCCGGCGACAAACCCGCCCATGTGCGACCATATTGCGATAGCGATTCCCAAGCTAGGCCCCACAAAACCAAGCGCAAGATTTAACCCCGCCCAGGCGATAGTTAAATGAAATAGCCGGGCATATTCAGCCGAGATCGGTCCCCAAGACTTCGGTTTTTTGTTTGGAAAGAGCAGCACATAAGCACCAATAACGCCGGAGATTGCGCCGCTTGCACCAATGGCTGGCGCCATCATGTCCACAGACATGGGCCAAGCCATGAATGACGCGAGCCACTCCATAGCTGCGGCAATATAAGCCGACCCGATGTAAAGCGCGAGATAGAGCCCACTGCCCAATACGCGCTCCACCATCTTACCGATAAGTAAAAGCATCAGCATGTTCATCACGACATGCGCGACACCGCCATGCAGAAAAGCAGCAGATAGGGGCGTCAAAAACGCTGGCACCAAGACCCCGACATCAGAAAATGCCGCACTACCGCTGCTTAAGCGGATCGGGAACAGCCCGCCCGATATCACCGCATATTGCCACCAAGACGGAACTAGCAATATTGCCGCGATCACCAGATTGATGACCACCAATGCATTGGTAACAGGGCCACGCGGAAACTGCATATTAGTCCGTCTGACGCCTCTCACCAAAGCGCATAATCAAATAAACTCGATTTTCGATACAAGATAATATTTGTCGCCGGACGGCACAGTCAATTCAACTTCGTCTTCGACAACACGCCCAATCAGCGCGCGGCCCAATGGCGAGTTGTACGAAATGCGGCCCGCTTTTGCATCGGCCTCAGTCTCGCCAACAAGCTGATAGCGCACGGGCTTATCATTTTCGTCCAACAAGTTAACGGTCGCACCAAATACAATTTTATCGCCCGAAAGGGTTGAAGGGTCTATAATCTGCGCACGACCAATCTTGTCCTCGATTTCCGAAATCGCGGCTTCAACCTGGCCCTGACGTTCCTTCGCGGCGTGATATTCGGCATTTTCCGACAGATCGCCATGCGCGCGCGCTTCCTCAATTGCTTCCACAATCAACGGACGTTCGTCACGAAGGCGCTTCAAGTCGGTCGTCAGCTTTTGATAGCCTTCGGCCAACATCGGATATTTCTCAAAACTCGCCATCAGGCAAAAACCCTTCGTCACAAAAATATCCCGACCGGACGGGTGCTAACCACCCATCCGATATGCAGTTCAATAGTCGGGGAAAGATACTGCGCGTTTTAATAATAGTCTTGAAGTGGCCGAACTTCAAGTTGCCGTTGTTGGAGCGCGGCAATCGCCTGCGCAACCGCCACACTTCCCGCAGCCGTCGTATATTGCGAAACCTTGCCCGCAAGCGCGGAACGGCGGATTTCTTCGCTGTCTTTCAGGCTTTGCCAACCTTCGGTCGTGTTGAAGATAAGCTGGATTTCGCCATCTTTGATCTTGTCGACAATGTGCGGGCGGCCTTGGGCAACCTTGTTCACGCGCTCAACCTCTATGCCCTGCGCCAACAAATAATCGGCAGTGCCACCGGTCGCACATACGGTAAAACCACATGCGATAGCTTGCCGGACCGCAGGAACAATAACGGGCTTATCGGTATCTTTGACCGATACGAACAGCTTCCCGCTCATCGGCGGTGGCATACGCGCGCCTATTTGGGATTTGGCAAAGGCCGTCGCGAAATCACGATCAATGCCCATGACTTCGCCGGTTGACTTCATTTCGGGCGACAGCACAGGATCAACACCGGGGAAGCGGTCAAACGGGAACACCGCCTCTTTCACCGCAATATAATCAATATCGAGATTGATCGGCGGCAAATCCTTCAATTTCTCACCCGCCATAACGCGCGCGGCGATCTTCGCGATGGGCGCGCCAATGGCCTTGGCCACAAAAGGCACGGTGCGGCTGGCACGCGGGTTGACCTCAATCAGGTAAACTTCCCCGTCTTTCACCGCAAATTGGATGTTCATTAAGCCGCGAACATGCAGGTTCACGGCAAGCAATTCCGTCTGACGGCGGATTTCAGAAATAATGTCTGCAGGCAGGCTATATGGCGGGATAGTGCACGCAGAGTCGCCGCTATGCACGCCTGCTTCTTCGATATGTTGCAGGATGCCAGCAACCACAACATCGTCGCCATCGCATAAGGCATCGACGTCAACCTCAATCGCATCGCGCAAATAGCTGTCGATCAAAACCGGCGAATCGCCCGATACTATTACCGCTGTCTGGATGTAATTTTCCAACTGCGCCTGGGTATCGACGATTTCCATCGCGCGGCCGCCAAGCACATAAGACGGGCGCATCAGCACAGGGTAGCCAATATTTTCGGCGACCTTGATCGCCTCTTCGCGGCTGCGCGCGATGCCGTTTTCGGGCTGCTTGAGCTTAAGCTGGTTAATCAGCGCGGCAAAGCGCTCGCGGTCTTCGGCCAAATCGATAGCATCGGGTGACGTTCCCAAAATAGGAATACCCGCCGCCTCGAGGGCCTTTGCCAAGTTCAGCGGCGTTTGCCCGCCGAACTGAACGATAACACCTTTTAGCGTGCCATTTTGTTGCTCGACATGCATGATTTCCAGCACGTCCTCAGCGGTCAGCGGTTCGAAATACAAACGATCGGATGTGTCATAGTCCGTCGACACCGTTTCTGGGTTGCAGTTGACCATAATCGTTTCATAGCCCGCATCAGCGAGCGCAAAGCAGGCGTGGACGCAGCAATAATCAAACTCGATTCCCTGCCCGATGCGGTTTGGTCCGCCGCCCAAGATGACGATTTTCTCGAGATCCGTAGGCGCGCTCTCACACTCCGGCGTACCAAAACTTGGTGCCTCATAAGTGGAATACATATAGGGCGTCTTTGCCTCAAATTCCGCAGCACAGGTGTCGATACGCTTGAACACCGGACGGACGCCCAACTTGTGACGCAGCGCACGCACTTCATCTTCAGTCACAGCACCTGCCATCGCGCGGGCAGCCTGCATCGCAATGCCCGAACCGCGGCGGACTGCCGTTTCCATTCCGGGCCGCAAATGGACCGACTCCACCGCCAGATAAGCGAGCCTTTTGTCGGAGAAGCCCATGGCCTTCAAACGGCGCAGCGCCTCTGCATTATTGGGCAGACCATTTGTTTTAACATCATTCTCGGCGGCAATGATTTCTTGTAGCCGTTCGAGGAACCATGGGTCGAACTTCGCGATGGCATGGATTTCAGCTACGGTCATGCCCTCACGCAGGGCTTGTGCTGCAACCAGCAGGCGATCGGGAGTCGCGCGGCTGAGTTCGGCGGACAATTCGTCCTTAGATGCCCCCTTGAGCGCATCGATGTAATTAAAACCAGACAACCCAGTCTCAAGCCCACGCAGCGCCTTTTGCATGCTTTCGTGGATATTGCGGCCAATCGCCATAACCTCGCCAACCGATTTCATGGCAGTATGCAACAATGGCTCGGCGCCTTTAAACTTTTCAAAGGCAAAGCGCGGGATTTTGGTGACGACATAGTCAATCGTCGGTTCAAACGACGCAGGCGTTGCGCCGGTAATGTCGTTGGTGATTTCGTCGAGCGTAAAGCCAACCGCCAGTTTCGCGGCAACCTTGGCGATGGGGAAGCCCGTCGCCTTTGACGCCAGCGCCGAAGAACGCGACACGCGCGGGTTCATTTCGATGACGATCAGGCGACCATCAGCGGGATTGACTGCGAACTGTACGTTGGAACCACCTGTTTCTACGCCAATTTCACGCAAGCACGCGATGCTCGCATTGCGCATAATCTGATATTCTTTGTCAGTCAGCGTCAGCGCAGGCGCAACGGTTATGGAATCGCCGGTATGCACGCCCATCGGGTCTACATTTTCGATGGAGCAAATGATGATAGCATTGTCGGCGCGGTCGCGCACGACTTCCATCTCAAACTCTTTCCAACCGAGCAAAGATTCCTCAATCAACACTTCGGTGGTTGGCGATGCATCCAGCCCACCCGTGACGATCTTGATGAACTCGTCGCGATTATAAGCAATCCCGCCGCCGGTGCCGCCCATGGTAAAGCTTGGACGAATGATCGATGGCAGGCCCGTGCGTTCCAGCACATCCAACGCCTCCTCCAACGAATGCGCAATACCTGAACGCGCGGATTCCAGGCCGATTTTGGTCATCGCGTCGCGGAACTTGATCCGGTCCTCGGCCTTATCAATCGCCTCAGCATCCGCGCCGATCATCTCGACGCCGTACTTCGCCAGCGTGCCATCGTTATACAAAGCCAAAGCGACGTTCAGCGCGGTCTGCCCGCCCATGGTCGGCAAAACCGCGTCGGGGCGCTCTTTTTCAATGATTTTCGCGACGATTTCGGGGGTAATTGGCTCAACATAGGTCGCATCCGCCATATCCGGATCGGTCATGATCGTCGCCGGATTGGAATTGACGAGGATGATGCGATAACCCTCTTCGCGCAGCGCCTTACACGCCTGTGTCCCCGAATAATCAAACTCGCACGCCTGCCCAATGATGATAGGGCCAGCGCCGATGATGAGGATGGATTTGATGTCAGTCCGTTTGGGCATTATGCTACTCGCCGCTTGAGAATATAAGCCGCAGAGGGCGCGCTGCTGGTTTCATGCACGGGACCAATTTTGATTAATTCCCAACCCAAAACACCATAATGATTTAGCATTTGTTCTGTGGACATGTTTTCCAGCTCTGGGCGATCCCATTCGCCACTACTACTCCAAATACTGCCTACATATTTCACAACGATATATTCCCATTTCATAGGGACATACGGAGCACTCATCCCATCATCCCCGCGAATTTCTCAAACAAATAATGGCTGTCCTGCGGGCCGGGTGAGGCTTCGGGGTGGTATTGCACCGAAAATGCGGGCTGGTCGGCGAGTTCGAAGCCGCAATTGCTGCCGTCGAACAGGCTGATATGCGTTGCCTTCGCATTGGCGGGCAAGGTCGCGGCGTCCACGGCAAAACCGTGGTTCATGCTGGTAATTTCGACAGCACCGTCGCTAAGGCGCTTGACCGGATGGTTCGCGCCGCGGTGGCCTTGGTGCATTTTCTCTGTCTTCGCGCCGACCGCGAGGCCAAGCATCTGGTGCCCGAGGCAAATGCCGAAAAGTGGTTTCTTAGTTTCCAACCACTGCTTGATGACGGGCACGGCATATTCCCCCGTCGCGGCAGGGTCGCCGGGGCCGTTCGACAAGAACAGGCCATCGGGCGCGTGGGCCATGATGTCTTCAAAGCTTGCGGTGGCCGGCACAATGGTCACGTCACAGCCCACATCGACAAGGTTGCGCAGGATGTTGTGTTTGATGCCATAATCAACGGCGACGACCTTTTTACTGCCCTTGGCTGGGACGGCATAGCCCGAACCCCGCGTCCAAAGCCCTTGATCCCAACCATAAGTTTGCAACGTTGTCAAATCCTTGGCGAGGTCCATGCCCTCCAATCCAGCCCAAGCCTTTGCGCGTGCCAGCATAGCAGGCACATCGAACGCGCCATCCGCCGAATGCGCAATCACCGCATTGGGCGCGCCAGCCAGGCGGATCAGCCGGGTCAGCGCGCGGGTATCAATGCCGGAGATACCGATGCGGCCATTGGCCTTCATCCATGAGTCAAAATGCTGCGTGCTGCGGAAATTGGATGGGTCGGTTACATCTTGCCGCACAATCGCCCCCAAAGCATGCGGGTTCAGTGCCTCGACATCTTCGGCGTTCGTGCCGACATTGCCGATATGCGGGAAGGTGAAGTTGATGATTTGCCCAGCGTAGGACGGATCAGTCATCACTTCCTGATAACCGGTCATTGCGGTGTTGAAGCAGACTTCACCAACCGCTTGGCCCTCTGCGCCAAAGCCCCTGCCCCAGACCACTTCCCCGGACGCTAAAACCAATACCCCCGTCGCTCCAGAAGGCGCGCGCGAAGATTTGGGGTCGGCCATGATGGGGTCGCTCCTGTTAAACGGAATACAGCAATGTCGCTAAGGCATTGCGCCTAGAGATGGTGACCCAAAGCGTCAATGCGGAAATCAAGAAAGCTGTGGAATGTTTACGCTATTCTCTTTCTAACGTCACCCTGAACTTTGTTCAGGGTCTATTTATTCTCTCAATCCCTGCTCATGGGGCGTGATAGACCATTGAACCAAGTTCAGGGTGACGGTTTGACGCGGATTGGCTATCACCGCGGATTACCTTGTTTGGAAAGAACATCATGATTCGTGACACCATCAAAGCCGCCCAGATTACCGCTATGAAGGCAGGCGAAAAAGACCGTCTGGCCGCCGTGCGCCTAATTCTCGCCAAGATTAAAGACCGCGACATCGAACTGCGTACCGCATCCCAGCAACCCGATGATGACGCGATGGTCGTTGAGGTCATGCAGAAAATGATCAAGCAACGCCGCGAGTCGATCGCGTTATATGAACAAGGTGGCCGTGCGGAACTTGCTGCGGTTGAAGCGGCTGAATTGACAATCATCGAAGATTTCCTGCCCACACAGTTGAGCGACGCGGAAACCAGCGCGGCGATTGAGGGCATTAAGGCTGAACTGGCCGCAGAGAGCCTGAAGGATATGGGCCGCGTCATGGCCATTCTGAAAGAACGTCATGGCCCACAACTCGACATGAGCAAGGCCAGTGGCCTTGTGAAGGCAGCGTTGGGTTAAAATTGGCCCCTCCCGCAGGCGGGAGGGGTTGGGGGTGGGCATCCAGCAGCAATGGAAAGACCGTTCGAACCAAGAAACACAAGACGCGCGCGTGATCTGCGACAGCAAGCAACACCAGCTGAAATCAAGTTGTGGCAAAGCTTGTCAAAAAGCCAATTGGATGGATTTAAGTTTAGCCGCCAAATACCCATCGGCCCTTATTTCGCAGACTTTGTGTGTCGGTCTGCAAAGCTCGTGGTCGAAATTGATGGCCCTTCCCATGACGTGCAGGTTGAGTATGATTGCGTCCGTACCGAGTGGATTGAAGCGCAAGGGTATCGGCTGATCCGATTTACGAATGGGGATGTGATGCAGAATTTGGAAGGGGTGCTTGTGATGATCGGTGAGGTTTTGACCGATATGTCGCTGCCCACCCCTAACCCCTCCCGCCTGCGGGAGGGGAACAGGTGAAGATAAGTCCCGCACAAGTTATATCGTCATTCTACTCCACTCCCGCAGACGGGAGGAGCCGGGGGTGGGCTTCGAGGATGAAGGCCCAATGACCCTTACCCCGCAATGGCTGGATGAATTACGCGCGCGGATCACGCTTTCCGCGTTGATCGGACGCACCGTTAAGGTCACAAAGGCAGGCCGCGAGTTTAAGGCTTGTTGCCCGTTCCATAACGAAAAGTCACCCAGCTTCACGATCAACGATGAAAAGGGTTTTTACCACTGTTTTGGCTGTTCCGCGCATGGTGATGCCATTCGCTGGATGACCGACCAGCGCGGCCTGTCTTTCATGGATGCGATTAAGGAACTGGCGGCAAAGGCCGGGATGGAGGTCCCTGCCGCTGATCCCAAGGCGGCACAGAGGGCCGAGAAGGCAAACAGCCTATATGACGTCATGACGGCGGCGCAGGACTGGTTTGTAACGCAATTGCTTGGCGTCGAGGGCTCCGCCGCGCGGGAATATCTCAAACAACGCGGGTTTACCGAGCAAACGATCCGAGACTTTGGTTTCGGCCTCGCGCCCGACAACCGCACGGGCTTAAAAACCGCGCTCAAACAATTTGGCGACCCGAACTTGATTGAGGCAGGGCTGCTAATATCCGTCGACGGGAAAGCGCCCTATGACCGGTTTCGCGGTCGGCTGATGATCCCGATCCGTGATCCGCGTGGCCGCGTGATTGCCTTTGGAGGCCGGATTTTAGGTGAAGGCGAACCCAAATATCTCAACTCACCCGACACGCCCTTATTCGACAAGGGCGGTGTGTTGTACAATCTGGACAAATGCTCCCCTGCTTCGCGCCAGACAGGCCGCGTGATTGTGGTCGAAGGTTATATGGACGTCATTGCCCTCGCGCAGGCGGGCTTTGCTGATGCGGTGGCGCCTCTGGGAACCGCGCTGACTGAACAGCAGATCCAAATGCTTTGGCGAATGACGGAGAAGCCGTTGTTATGCTTTGATGGCGATTCTGCAGGTCAAAAGGCCGCCATCCGCGCGGCTTTACGCGCCCTTCCATTGTTGAAACCCGGCCATAGTCTTCAGTTTGTGACCTTGCCCGAAGGACAAGACCCTGACGATCTTGTGAAGGCATCGGGTGCCGCCGCACTCACGCAGCTTCTAGAAGCCTCTCAGCCGCTCGTAGAGAGGTTATGGAGGGCAGAGATGTCTGCAGGGCCACTCGACACACCTGAGGATCGTGCAGGGCTTAAACAGCGACTAGGGGCGCATATGGCAAATATCGCGGATGGAGAAATTCGCCGCCATTATGCCGATGCCTTTCGTGAGCGGTTCGACAATCTATTCGCGCAGCGACGCAGCGCGCCGTTTACGCCATCGGCACCTTTTGTGCGCGGGCAAAAGCGCGATTGGCGTAAGCCGCCCATTTTACCGCCGGGCGCGGAAACCAAAAGCTTCAACGCCAAGGGTTCGGACTTTTTGATCCAAGGTATACTTGCCGCTTTATTGCGCCACCCCGCCCTTATTGCCCAACATCATGAAGCGCTAAGCCACTTCGTTCCGTCCGACCCGAATCATGCGGCTTTGCTTACCGTGATGCTCAACCAATCTTTTAACAAAGAAACGCTTGATACCGAGGGGCTAATTACCATATTGGGCGAGAAGTTGTATAATGTCGCGTCGACACTGCTCCACAGCAATGGTAAGGTTTTTGCCTTTAACCGCGGAGAGTTCGGTTCGGGAGGCGACGGATTTTCTAACGCTTCAAAAAATTTGGGTGAAGCAATCAGGCTTATGAAGCAGCGCCCGGCGCTGGAAGAAGCTCTGGAACGCGCCACGCGGTTGGCGGGTTTGGAGATGACTGATGAGACTTTTGCCGAACAGCAAAGGTTGCGACACGAAAAAAAGGCATTTGACGATCGTATCATCGAATTTTTTCGGCGTGATGCGGATAGTTTATAAGTTTATCGGGGAATTATTTTGGCAAGTCGCGCAAATGAAAACGAAGAAGATATCGGCGAAAATGGTGATGCACCGCTGATCGACCTGAATGACGCGACCGTAAAAAAACTGCTCGCCAAGGCCAAGCGCCGGGGGTTTTTGACGTATGACGAACTGAATGCGGCCCTGCCGCAGGATCAGATGTCGTCCGAACAAATTGAAGACGTCATGTCGGCGATCAACGATATGGGCGTGCAAATCGTCGAGAATGACGAAGCTGGCGACGATAATGAGGACGAGGCCGAGGAAGAAGTCGAAACCATCGACAATATTTCCGAAAATGATCCCCGCTCGCTAACCAACACTATCAAGAAAACGGGCACTGGCGAACGGACCGATGACCCCGTCCGCATGTATTTGCGTGAAATGGGCGCGGTGGAATTGCTCTCCCGCGAAGGCGAAATCGCTATTGCCAAGCGAATCGAGTCTGGTCGCGACACCATGATTTTGGGCCTGTGCGAAAGCCCTATCACTTTCCACGCGATCATCGACTGGTCCAATGCGCTCAATGACGGCGAAATGCAGCTGCGCGAAATTCTTGACCTCGACGCGATGCTTTCGAAAGAGCCTGCCCCTGAATCGCTGACCGAAGATGGCGAAGAAGAAGGCGACGGCGAAATCAGCGAGAAGACCGCTGGTCCTTCCTATAAAGAGGAAGAGGAAGTCGAAGACGAACCCGAAGCGGCAAGCGACGATGATGAAGATATGACGGAGCGGCGCTCGCGTCCTGTCGAGGAAGAGGAAGAAGATAACACCCTCAGCCTCGCGCAAATGGAAGAAGCGTTGAAGCCAGCGGCGCTTGAGCGTTTCGCCAAGATCACGTCACTGTTCAAGAAATTTTCAAACATTCAGCTTGAGCGCATGCGCGCATTAAACGCCGGGGAAGATTTTTCCACTGCTTCGGAAAACAAATATCACAAATTGCGTGAAGAATTGACCGCAGAAGTTGAAAGCGTTCAGTTCCACGCGAACAAGATCGAATATCTGGTCGATCAATTATATTCATTCAACCGCCGTTTAACTGCCCTTGGTGGTCAGATGCTGCGCTTGGCCGAACGGCACAAGGTTCCCCGCAAGGCGTTTCTTGACAGCTATATGGGTCGTGAGCTGGATGAGAACTGGCTCGCCGAAGTGTCCAACATCGACAAGAAATGGACGGCCTTCGCAACGACCGAAGCCGAAAGCGTCGAGCGCATTCGCAGCGAGATAGCGGACATCGCAGCCAATACCGGCATGTCACTTGGCGAATTCCGCCGTATTGTGAACATGGTGCAAAAGGGCGAGCGCGAAGCACGCATCGCGAAAAAGGAAATGGTTGAGGCGAATTTACGCCTCGTTATCTCCATTGCGAAGAAATATACCAACCGTGGTTTACAATTCCTTGATCTTATTCAGGAAGGCAATATCGGCCTGATGAAGGCGGTCGACAAGTTTGAATATCGCCGTGGCTACAAGTTCAGCACATATGCAACATGGTGGATCCGTCAGGCGATTACGCGGTCGATTGCCGATCAGGCGCGGACCATCCGCATCCCCGTGCATATGATCGAAACGATCAACAAATTGGTGCGCACTAGCCGCCAGTTCCTGCACGAACAAGGGCGCGAGCCCACACCGGAAGAAATGGCCGAACGCCTTTCCATGCCGCTTGAAAAAGTGCGCAAGGTGATGAAAATTGCGAAGGAACCGATCAGCCTTGAAACCCCAATTGGCGACGAAGAAGACAGCCATTTGGGCGACTTCATTGAGGACAAAAACGCGGTCATTCCTGTGGATGCCGCAATTCAGGCCAATTTGAAGGAAACGGTAACGCGTGTTCTTGCGTCGCTTACGCCACGTGAAGAACGCGTATTACGTATGCGGTTTGGCATTGGGATGAACACCGACCACACGCTTGAAGAAGTTGGGCAGCAATTCAGTGTGACGCGTGAGCGTATTCGCCAGATCGAAGCCAAGGCGTTACGCAAGCTCAAGCATCCAAGTCGCAGCCGCAAAATGCGCAGCTTCCTCGACCAATAACATCGCATCACATTTTGGGAAAAGGGCCCCTTCCGAAATTCAGGATGGGGCCCTTTTTTATGTCTAGGGCTGACGCACGCGCCGTTGCTCCGCCGCGCGCTGTCTTGCGTAATATAATGTTGCATATCCCGATTGGTCCACTTAACGAATTGATTGTTCGATTAACTAAAAGGGTTTGTTCATGCGCTTTGAAGGCACCGATAATTATGTCGCCACTGATGACCTGAAGGTCGCGGTTAACGCCGCCACTAAGTTGCGTCGGCCTTTGCTGGTCAAGGGTGAGCCAGGCACCGGTAAGACCGTCCTTGCGCAAGAAATAGCCACCGCGCTTGGTGCGCCGCTCATCGAATGGAATATCAAGTCCACGACCAAGGCGCATCAAGGCCTATATGAATATGATGCCGTTGCCCGCCTGCGCGACAGTCAATTGGGCGATGAGCGCGTGCATGACATCAAAAACTACATCAAAAAAGGCAAGCTGTGGGAAGCTTTCACTGCCCCCCAATTGCCCGTGTTGTTGATCGACGAAATTGACAAGGCCGACATCGAATTTCCGAACGATTTGTTACAAGAACTCGATCGGATGGAATTCTTCGTTTACGAAACGCAAGAGACGATCAAAGCAGTCGAGCGCCCCATCGTCATCATCACTTCAAACAATGAGAAAGAACTGCCGGACGCGTTTCTGCGCCGTTGTTTCTTCCATTATATTAAATTCCCAGATCGTACGACGATGCAGGCAATTATCGATGTCCACTTTCCCGGCATTCAAAAAATGCTGGTTTCAAAGGCCATGGATATTTTCTACGAAGTGCGCGACGTTCCGGGGCTCAAGAAAAAGCCAAGCACGAGCGAATTACTCGATTGGCTGAAGCTGTTGCTGCATGAAGATATGCCATTGGACGTGCTTCAATCGCGTGACCCAACCAAGGCTATCCCTCCATTGCACGGCGCGCTGCTGAAAAATGAGCAGGACATCATGTTGTTCGAACGCCTCGCCTTCATGGCGCGTCGCCCGACCAGCTAGAATTCGTCCGCTCGCTTTTTACCTCCAGAACCGCTCATTCGCCAAAAGCTTAATCGGTCACTTTATACAGGAACCAGCCGATGTTTTTCTCATTCATGGAAGAGTTGCGGTCTGCGGGCATCTCGGCATCGCTGAAGGAGCATCTGGCTTTACTTGCCGCTTTGGACGCTGATGTCATTGATCAAAGCCCTGAAGAATTTTACTATCTGGCGCGTGCGACACTTGTGAAAGACGAAGCGTTGCTTGACCGCTTTGACCAAGTGTTTGGCAAGGTATTCAAGGGCATCTTCACTGAATATGGACAAAATCCCGTCGATGTTCCGGCGGATTGGTTGAAAGCCATTGCGGAAAAATATCTGTCGCCCGAGGAAATGGCGAAGATCGAAAAAATGGGCAGCTGGGACGAATTGATGGAGACGTTGAAAAAGCGTCTCGAAGAGCAGGAAAAGCGCCATCAAGGCGGCAATAAATGGGTCGGTACTGGCGGCACTTCGCCTTATGGTAATTCGGGCTATCACCCCGAAGGCGTCCGGATTGGGGGCGAGTCGAAGCATAAGCGCGCCGTCAAAGTGTGGGACAAGCGCGAGTTTCAGAATCTCGACAACACCAAAGAATTGGGTACGCGGAATATAAAAATCGCAATGCGCCGATTGCGCCGGTTCGCCCGCGACGGTGCGGTGGAAGAGCTGGATATTGACGCCACGATCAACGGCACGGCGCGCCAAGGCTGGCTGGACATCAAAATGCGCCCTGAACGGCGTAATGCCATTAAGGTGCTGTTGATGTTGGACGTTGGCGGATCGATGGATCCATTCATCAAGCTTTGTGAAGAGTTATTCAGTGCTGCCACAAGCGAATTCAAAAATTTGGAATTTTTCTATTTTCACAACTGCCCATATGAAGGCGTGTGGAAAGACAATAAGCGCCGGTTTAGTGAACGCACCCAGATGTGGGATCTGCTGCACAAATTCCCACACGATTATAAGGTTGTGATGGTGGGCGACGCCTCCATGAGCCCCTACGAGATCACGCACCCCGGCGGTTCGGTTGAACATTTCAACGAAGAATCGGGTGCGGTGTGGATGAACCGTATCACCAGCACCTATCCGGCAACGGTTTGGCTGAACCCCGTGCCCGAAAAGCAATGGGGATATTCGCAGTCGACCAAGATCATGAAGGAACTGGTCAACGACCGGATGTATCCGCTGACGCTAGAAGGTCTGGATGACGCTATGCGCGAATTAAGCCGCAAGCACGGACATTAATATAGCAAATGTTTGCGCCGTTCTTCGGCCCAAGCTTGCTCATCGATAGACGTTAAGGCGTCAAATGCCTCTGGCGTGCTGTCGGCGGCGTCAACCCATTCGCGCAACGCTGGTCCGCCGTTGATAACGTCAATGGCGAGCTTGCCTAATTCATATTCATAGGGAAAATCACGCCACAGATCATAATCCGGGTACAGCCGCCGGATCGCCTTGAACGCCAATATCTGCAACCGCCATGGCTGGAACGCCTGATGGTCATAGCTGGGGCCTTCGGCATGGATATGCACGCCATGGCAAAGCTGATGCACATGTTTATGGAATGTTGGTTCAAACCAGATTTCACGCAGACTGCAGCCCTTCAACCATGCAGGCGCGAAGTTTTGCATTTCGGCGATGATCTTGCATGCGTCGATATCAGGCGCACCGAATATCTCGAGCGGGCGCGTCGTGCCCCTGCCCTCCGACAAAGTTGTGCCTTCAAGCAAAACGGTGCCCGCATACGCGCGCGCCATGTTGATGTTTGCCGCATTGGGGCTTGGGTTTATCCAAAGCCGGTCCGTCGGCCAACCGAAGCCAGGCGCAGCGTCAGGGGCATAGCCCTCCATCGCGATCACGTGATAATCGACCTGAATTTTATAATGATCGATGAACCATTTCCCCATCTCGCCCAGCGTCAGGCCATGCCGCATAGGCATAGGACCTGCACCTACAAAGCTTTCCCATCCAGAACGCAGCGTGAGCCCTTCCACAGGGCGTCCGGCGGGGTTTGATCGGTCCAATACCCAAACTGCCTTTCCATGCTCCGCAGCAGCCTCCAATATGTACAGCAACGTCGTGATAAACGTGTAAATGCGGCAACCCAGATCCTGCAGATCGATGAGGATGACATCGAAAGTCTCCATAGACGCTGCGGTCGGGCGGCGGACTTCGCCATATAGGCTGAACACGGGGATATTATGCGCTGGATCCATGAAATCCGGCGATTCCATCATATTGTCCTGCTTGTCACCGCGCAGGCCGTGTTGGGGGCCAAACGCTGCGGTGACATTGACGTCGCCTAAAGCCGCGAGTGCGTCCAGCGAATGGGTAAGGTCCGCTGTTACGGAAGCGGGGTGCGCCAATAAAGCAACGCGCCTACCCCTAAGGGGGGCGCGAAGTTCAGGCTCTGCCAAAAGGCGATCAATTCCAAATTTCATGTCGCGCGTCGTGCCTCCAGTTGCACGGCAAAGCAATCCTTATGATGAAAATCTGGCTTGCCCGGAGGGTGTGCCGCTGCCCAATAGGAAAGATCTCCGTTTTTCTGCGCGATGACCGCACTGATGCCTGCCTGCAGGCTGCGCGCCCGCCAAGCGTTGGGCAACTGAAGCGTTACGAACAGCATGAGAATGTCGGTATCTTGCTCGACTCTAATGTTTGGAGCGTTTGTTTCCAACTCAGCCATATCCGAACGATAGCCCGCAAACTGATATGCTGCCCATCGCCGCGACGGCGCAAAATTATACTCTAAATAGCTTTCATCTTCAAAATTACCTATAAATAATTCAAAACATGTACTTTTCCATAGTCCGTCAATGCGAAAAGGTGTTAATCGGGCCGGAATTTCTAGAGTGCCTGTTTCGGCAGACACGCGATAGGTCACCGTAACTTCGCCGCTGGTCCCACGCGCAATCGTAGCACCGATGCGCTCAATACAGCCGGCTAACGACTGCGCGTGGCAGATCAACGCCACTTCAGTCATTGAAATATTGGCCATTGTCGAAACTCCATGCTAGGCGCGGACGCGTTATGACCGCTTATAAATCCGATCTCCTCCGCCTGCTCGATGCACGTGGCTATATTCACCAGACGACCGATGCCACTGCGCTTGACGCATTGGCATCCAAAGAGATTGTTCCTGGCTATATCGGCTTCGACGCGACCGCGCCATCGCTTCATGTCGGCAATCTTGTCTCGATCATGCTCCTGCGCCGCTTGCAGCAAGCGGGCCATAAGCCGGTAGTGGTCATGGGCGGCGGAACGACGCGGATTGGCGACCCAACGGGCAAGGACGAAGTCCGCAAAATGCTGACGGACGAGACGATCGAAGCGAACATCCATTCGATCCGAACGGCGTTCGAAAAATTCCTGACATTTGGCGACGGCCCGACCGACGCGGTGATGGTCAACAATCATGACTGGCTTGGACAGTTGGGATATATCGAATTGCTGCAGCAGGTTGGCACGCATTTCACCATCAATCGCATGCTGACATTCGATTCGGTGAAGCTGCGCCTTGAGCGTGAGCAGCCGATGACCTTCCTCGAATTCAACTATATGATCCTGCAAGGCTATGACTTCCGTCATTTGAGCAAGACTATGGGCGTTCGCTTGCAAATGGGTGGCTCCGACCAATGGGGCAACATCATTAACGGCATGGAGCTTGCCCGCCGGATGGACGGCGCTGACGTGTTTGGCCTAACGACCCCGCTGATTACCAAAGCCGACGGTTCAAAGATGGGCAAATCGGTCTCTGGCGCGATTTGGCTGAACCGTGAACAATTGCCGGATTATGATTATTGGCAATTCTGGCGGAATACGGACGATCGTGACGTGGGTCGCTTTCTGCGCTTGTTCACCGATATCCCGCTAGACGAGATTGAACGGCTTGAAGCACTCGGCGGTTCGGACATCAACGCGGCCAAGATCGCCTTGGCCAATGCCGCGACCGAATTGTGCCGTGGCGCGGACGCCGCAACCCTTGCATCAGAAACTGCACGTAAGACGTTTGAAGAAGGCACAAGCGGCGGTGATCTACCTAGCTTTGACGCTTCGGGCGACATTTCACTCGTTGACGCATTGGTTGGCCTGAACTTTGTTGCTTCAAAGAAAGAAGCACGCAGGATGATCCAAGGCGGCGGCGCACGCGTGGATGGCGACGCCATGACAGACGAAGACGCAGTTATTTCGGTTCAAGCAACCCCTGTCAAAATCTCAGCAGGAAAGAAAAAGCACGGTTTAATTAACTTTGTATAAGCCGCAGCTGCTAACCGCCGCGCAACGTCGCTACACCTGCGTCTCTTTGAAACAAGTATAACGCCATCCGCGCCGCTTGACCGCGCGCGCCATCAAGCCCGCCATCGCGGTCCAGCAGCAACCGCGCATCATCTGCGGCGACACCAATTAACGCACGGACCTGTTCAGGCGTGGCGACCCGAAACGGGTTTTCGCCCGACTGCCTTGTGCCCAGCAATTCGCCCGCGCCGCGCAGTTTCAAATCTTCCTCCGCAATGCGGAAACCGTCATTAGTCTCACGCATCAACGCCAACCGCGCCCGCGCAGTTTCTCCAATGTGCGTGCTCCGTACCAATATGCAGACGGATTTTTCCGAACCACGGCCAACCCGCCCGCGCAATTGGTGGAGCTGGGCAAGGCCAAAGCGGTCTGCTGCCTCAATCACCATAAGGCTGGCATTGGGAACATCGACGCCAACTTCGATCACCGTTGTGGCAACCAACAAGCGGGTCTCACCCGCCACGAAGCGTTCCATGACGGCGTCTTTTTCCGGGCCGCGCATCCTGCCGTGCACCAACGCAACTTGGTCACCAAAGCGCAAGCGGAGCTGTTCAGCACGTTGTTCAGCGGCGGCAAGGTCACTTTTGTCGCTCTCTTCAACAAGAGGGCAGACCCAAAATGCCTGCTTTCCCGCAGCCAAATGCCGGGCAACGCCTTCAACCAGCTCTTCCAGCCGCTCCTGTGACATCACGCGGGTTTCCACCGGCGTCCGTCCCGGAGGAAGCTCGTCTAGGATTGAGCTATCCATTTCACCATAAGCTGCGAGCGCGAGACTCCGTGGTATCGGGGTTGCAGTCATAACCAACAAATGCGGCACACCCCTGCCCTTGCGGGACAGCATCAACCGTTGTGAAACGCCAAAGCGGTGTTGCTCGTCAATCACCGCTACTGCGAGCGCCTTATAGGTCACAGCCTCCTGAAATATCGCGTGGGTGCCAACAAGGATGTGAATTGATCCATCGGCAAGCCCCATCAAAGTTGCCTCACGCAAGCTCCCTTTTTCGCGACCAGTAAGAATCGCAATGTTGATGGGTAAGCCAGAGAGTAATTTTTGCAGGCTGGCATAATGCTGCCGCGCAAGGATTTCTGTCGGCGCGAGCATCGCGGACTGCATCCCTGCCTCAACGCCGCGCAACAACGCCATCAGCGCGACCATCGTCTTTCCAGCGCCAACATCACCTTGCAGCAGGCGGAGCATGGGCCGCGACTGCGCAAGATCGCCCTCAATCTCCGCAATGGCGCGCTGCTGCGCGCCTGTGAGCGCAAAGGGCAATGTCAGCTTTGACACCAAAGAGCCGTCACCGCGTATCGGCACAGCGGCGCGTTTATCCATCGCCGCGCGGATTAACCGCATCGCAAGTTGGTTGCTGAATAGCTCATCATAAGCCAGCCTATCCCGCGCGTCTTGGTCATCCTTGTTGTGCAGTAGGTTGATAGACTTCGACCAACTGAACCACCCACGACTGGATAATAAGGTCGGTTCAATCCACTCCGCCAAATCAGGCACGTCTTGCAATGATGTCGCCACCAATTGCCCCATACGCTTGTTAGTTAGGCCGTCGGACAAGGGATAAATCGGCTCGGCCAACCCCGGCGAAGTATCGCTGCCGATAGGTACCACATGGTCGGGATGCACCATCTGAAGTTCGTCCCCATAACGGTCAAGTTTGCCCGATATGATGCGCGTTTCGCCAACCGGAAGCTGCTTACGCGCCCAACCGCCATTCCTGCCAAAAAATGTCAGCGTGATGTAATTGCCTCCAGCATCGGCCGCGAATATGCGCAAGGGCGCGCGCGGGCTGCTTCCGCCCCGATGATCCATGACCGTAACGGTTAGGATGATATTTCGGCCAACATCGGCCACATCCAAACAGGACACCGCTTTGCGATAGGTCCAGCTATTCGGAAAATGATACAGAACGTCCTTCACCCGCTCCAGCCCAAGCCGCTCCAACGGCTTGGCAAGACTAGGGCCAACACCTTTTAAGGCACGAATGTCTGCAAATAACGGATTGAGTATATCGGGGCGCATGACTAGGGCCGCTTATAACCCGATAATCAAATTCCACCAGAAGCTAAAGGACGCGCAATGGACGCTGACCCCTATCGTCGCAAACTGCATTATCGCGCGCACCATCGTGGCACACGGGAAGCCGACGCTATGGTCGGTGGATTTTTCGATCATTGCTCTTCGGAATGGGGCGCGGTTGAGTATGAATGGTTTGAACGCCTGCTGGATGAACAGGATGTTGATATCATGGCATGGGCGCTTGGCACTGCTGAGCCTGACCCGGCCTTTACTGGTCCCTTGATGGACCAGATGATGCGATTGGACTTCATTGTGCTTCCTGAAGGGCTTAGCACGCATAAGTGATGATTGACCTGCAGCGTATCATAAACAGCCGCCAAGCGTTGACGCTTGCGTCGGTGCCAAATGGCTTTGCACCGTTGTTGCTGGCGGACCTGACCCGGGCGGCTAAAACGCGCGCGCTGTATATTGCGCCCGATGAGTCCGCGATGCGCGCGATTGCAGATGCCGTGCCCTTTTTTGCACCTGAAATCGAAATCCTGATTCTGCCGGGTTGGGATTGCCTTCCTTACGACCGCGCTTCGCCTTCCGTCGCCGTTACCTCGCAGCGCATGTCGACGCTGCAAGCATTGCAGCAGCCAACAAAAAAGAAGCAGCTTGTGGTTACGACCATCGGCGCGGTTATTCAAAAATATGTGACGCCGTTCCGTATTCGTCAGACAGGCGAGCGATTAACCGCTGGTCGCGAAATCAGCCGCGAACGGCTTGCGTCCTTGCTGCAATCGAACGGCTATTTCCGCGTGGACACGGTTGCCGACGCAGGCGAATTTGCCATCCGCGGTAGTATTGTCGATCTATTTCCCGCTGGCAGCGAAGTCGGCCTTCGCCTCGATTTCTTTGGCGATGAAATTGAAAGCATCCGCCGCTTTAACCCATCGGACCAACGCAGCATTGATCAGGTCGAGCATTTCGACATCTTACCCGCTGTAGAAGCTTTAATGGACGAAGAGGCCATCAAACGCTTCCGTATGGGTTACCGCGAGCGATTTGGCGTCACCGCAACGGGCGACCCATTATATCAAGCGGTGTCCGAAGGCCGCAGGCTGTCCGGCATGGACCATTGGTTGCCTTTGTTCGAAGAACGGATGGCGACGATATTCGACCATGTTGGCACGGACGCCTTGATTATCCGAGATAGCGGCGCGATTGCGGCGGGGCAGTCACGGCTCGACGCCATCAGCGACTATCACGAAAACCGCGTGAAAGCACAGGCGGCGGAGCCCGGAAGCTACCGCCCGCTCCCGCCGGAAATGCTATATTTGAGCGGCGATGAGCTCGACCAATTATTTGCAGATAATGCCGCGCATCTCGTCACACCCTTTGCGCAGCCGGACTCGGCAAGCATTATCGACTTCGGCATTGGTGCCGCGCGCGACTTTGCGCCGGAACGGGCGCAAAAGGCAAATGTCTATGAGGCGGTTGCCGCGCATCTTAAATCGCTTCATGCCGCCAAAACCAAGACGGTCATCGCCAGCTACTCAGGTGGCGCGCGCGAACGGTTGAAGGGGTTACTGGCGGAGCATAAGGCACCGACGATTGTAGCGGTCGATAGTTGGCAACAAGCCCTGGGCGTCGCGGCGGGACAAACCGCCATTGTCGTTCTGCCGCTGGACCATGGCTATACTACGCCTGACCTTGTGGTGCTGAGCGAACAGGACATGCTGGGCGACCGCCTCGTACGGCGTCAGAAGCGGCGCAAGTCAGCAAACGCTTTTCTAGCCGAATTGGCCGCGCTGACGCCGGGTGACCTCGTTGTCCACCAAGACCATGGGATCGGACGATATGATGGCCTGATATCCATCCCCGTCGGCAACAGCCCGCACGACTGCGTCGCCCTTACTTATGCGGGCGGCGACAAATTATATGTTCCGGTTGAAAATATCGATGTGCTGTCCCGTTATGGTTCAGACAGCGAGCATGTCGCGCTCGACAAATTGGGCGGCGAAGCATGGCAGCGGCGCAAGTCAAAGCTGAAAGAACGCATCCGCGCCATTGCCGGCGAGCTGCTCAAAACCGCTGCCGAACGCGCATTGCGGGCAGGTGCCGTAATTGAGGTTGATGGCCCTGCATATGCAAGCTTCGTGGACCGATTCCCTTATGAGGAAACCGAAGATCAGCTCCGCGTGATTGAAGAAGTGCTTCAGGATTTGTCCGCTGGCAAGCCTATGGATCGTCTGGTGTGCGGCGATGTCGGCTTTGGTAAAACCGAGGTTGCGATGCGCGCCGCTTTTGCCGCGGCAATGGCGGGGCTTCAGGTCGCCGTCATAGCGCCAACAACGTTGCTGGCGCGGCAGCATTATGCGAACTTTGCCGAACGTTTCCGTGATTTGCCTTTGAAACTGGGGCGCCTGTCGCGGCTTGTGCCTGCTGCAGAAGCCGCGCAAACGCGTGAAGGCCTTGCCGATGGGACCGTGGACATTGTGATCGGGACGCATGCCGTGCTGGCAAAGTCGCTCGCTTTCAAACGCCTTGGGCTTGTCATTGTAGACGAAGAGCAACGTTTTGGCGTTAATCACAAGGAGCAGTTGAAGGCGCTCAAGACAGACGTGCATATGCTCACGCTCACGGCGACCCCCATCCCGCGCACATTGCAAATGGCCATGTCGGGCCTGCGTGAATTGTCGGTCATTCAAACACCACCGGTCGACCGTTTGGCCGTGCGCACCTATGTTATGCCATGGGATCCGGTCGTGCTGCGCGAAGCCCTGCTGCGCGAACATTATCGCGGCGGGCAAAGCTTCTTCGTTGTGCCGCGCATTACAGATTTGACCGAGATTGAGGAATATCTGCGCACCGAAATACCCGAAGTGAAATATGTCACGGCGCATGGCCAAATGTCGCCCACACAAGTTGAGGAGCGCATGAGCGCTTTCTACGAAAAGCGGTATGATGTTCTGCTGTCGACCACGATCGTGGAAAGCGGCCTTGATATCCCCAGCGCAAATACCCTGATCATCCATCGCGCCGACCGGTTCGGCCTTGCGCAATTATATCAGCTACGTGGACGCGTTGGACGGTCAAAAACGCGTGCTTATGCCTATCTGACGCACGAACCAAACCGTGTGCTCACGGAGACAGCGGAGAAACGCCTGAAGGTGCTTGGCGATCTGGATAGCCTTGGTGCCGGTTTCCAGCTTGCAAGCCATGACCTCGATATTCGCGGCGCAGGCAATTTGGTGGGTGACGAGCAATCGGGCCACATCAAAGAAGTCGGCTTTGAATTGTATCAATCAATGCTCGAAGAG
>Ga0209550_10000443_pt1 | contig 38572 bp, 39 predicted proteins | sample LauGreSuBDMM15SN_2_FD_187567 | JGI IMG/M metagenome (GOLD analysis project Ga0209550, IMG submission 187567) | Freshwater lake microbial communities from Lake Michigan, USA - Su13.BD.MM15.SN (SPAdes) (version 5) | ecosystem: Environmental > Aquatic > Freshwater > Lake | place: Lake Michigan... | reverse complement strand
TGGCGCACCGGGGCGGGTGCGAATCTTTAACTGCTTGACGCTGCTGTTCGTGCTTGACCATGCCAAGCGCAAGCGGTCGGCATAATGGTCAGAAACCCAGCTTGCCGAAAAGTCCGAAGGCAACAAAAGCTCTAGCGTGCCCGTCAGGTCACAATAGTCACCAAGAGCAATGGAACGAATCCATTGGCCGTAAACCTGCGCGCCCAAATCGCGACGCAAGCCGGAGGATATATTATGCCAATCGGCATCAAAACGGGCATGTGACGCAGAGGCATCATTTCCGCTTCCTGATGGACCGATTTTTCTTTGCGATACTGAATTGACTTCGGCCAACGTGCCTGCCCCCACTTTCCACCCCAACCAGTGCAGCATGACCGCGCGCTATTTACCAAACACGGGACGAACAACAGGTGGCCGCGCATTTGTTACCAAATGCAGCAACGCTCCGTTCTCATTCTCCATGTGAGGCATTGCCCGACTGTCGTCATGCTTTGCTGGAATGCATTTCTTAGACAGTAATAAACGAGTCTATCAAGAGCGGCGCTGCAAAAAAAGTGAAATAAATGGCATTGACTCGGTGGGACCCAAGCAAATGCGTTACAAATTTTGTAACCGCATGTTTTGATGTATTTTTTGATAGAATCACTGGCGAGACGGTGTCCGAATCGCGGGAAATCCTCACATTTCACTTTTATTACTATGGCACAGAAAAACCCGCCGTGTGTGCGGCGGGCTTTGAATGTCTAAAACCGGAAGGTCCGGCGCCTGTCAGTATCGCTTAAGCGAGACCGCCGACCGCCTTTGTGAGGCGACCAAATTTGCGCGAAGCTGTGTTCTTGTGAAGGACGCCCTTGGATACGCCACGCGCCAGTTCAGGCTGCGCTGCGGCAAGCGCTGCGGCGGCCGCAGACTTGTCGCCAAGTTCAATCGCCGATTCGACTTTCTTAATGAACGTACGGATGCGGCTGACGCGCGCGCCATTCACTTCAGTGCGACGCGCGTTGCGACGGATACGCTTTTTTGCTTGCGGCGTATTGGCCATTTTTGTCCTCGAATTTCGATATCTGAAGGAGCGTGCCCATGCGGTACGCCCGTTGAAGGAGCGGCCCTTAACCCTGCCCAAGAGATTCGTCAACCTCATAATGCCGCCTCATCTCTGGCATTTCGGGCAGTAGAAGGTTGATCGGCCCGAATCGATACGCCGCAATATATGGCTGCCGCAGACGCAAGCAGCACCCTCGCGGCCATAGACACGCCAATCCTTTGCGAAATAACCAAGCTCCCCGTCAGGCGCTGCAAAATCACGCAAGGTAGATCCCCCTGCGGCAATAGCGGCAGTGAGCACCTCTTTAATCGCGATGACCAATCGGGTCAGCCGCGCTTTGCTTATGCTGGATGCAGGGGCAATGGGGTCGATCCCCGCCATGTTTAGCGCCTCACACACATAGATATTGCCCAAGCCCGCCACAATATTCTGATTGAGCAGCATAGCCTTAATCGGCGCTTTGCGGCCAGACAGTGCCTTTTGCAGAACGGACGCATCGAACGCATCCGACAGCGGCTCAGGCCCCATTTTGGCAAAGAAGGGATAATATTCGATCTGGTCCGAATCGATGATGTCCAGCGACCCGAAACGGCGGTGATCATTCAATGCAACCACGCGTCCACTTGCCGTTTCCAGAATGAAATGGTCGTGCTTTTCGATTTCCGCAGGATCGACACGCCAACGACCGGACATCCCCAAATGAAATATCATCACGTCCTGCCGGTCGGTGTAGATCAATCCATATTTGGCGCGCCGGCCTAATGTTTCGATACGCGCGCCCGTCAGCCGCTGGCGCAAATCGGGCGGAATCGGCCAGCGCAAGTCCGCACGGCGCGGTTCAGCGCGCACGATCAGCTGGCCTTCCAAGACCGACCGCAGGCCGGAGACAGTGGTTTCGACTTCGGGTAATTCGGGCATATGCTTTTGCACCTTAGGGTCAGGGCCACCTATTTGCACCTTAGGGTCAGGACCACCTAACAGCCTTTGCGGCTGGCGCAACAATCGGCTAGAGGCAGCCTGATGAACGACACCGTATCCTTTGGCTATGAGGAAGTTAGCCCCGAAGAAAAGACGCAACGCGTGGGCGACGTCTTTTCCAATGTCGCGCGTAAATATGACATTATGAATGACGCAATGTCGGGCGGCATGCACCGTTTGTGGAAAGATACCTTTGTTCGCCGGGTAAAACCGCGCGCAGGCGAGGATATTCTCGACATGGCCGGCGGCACGGGCGACATTGCGTTTCGCATGGAAAAATTAGGCGCGCAGGTCACGGTCTCCGACATTAACGAAGATATGTTGGATGTCGGTATGGAACGCGCCATGAAGCGCGGTATCGACAGCCTCATCTGGTCTGCGCAAAATGCCGAGACTCTGACCTTTCCCGACGCGCATTTTGATGCCTACACAATTGCTTTTGGTATCCGAAATGTCACGGACATTCCTAAAGCTCTGCGTGAGGCGCATCGCGTGCTGCGTTATGGCGGTCGTTTTTTCTGCTTGGAATTCTCCACGGTCGAATGGCCTGGCCTTGCACAAATTTACGATGTGTATTCGGACAAATTGGTGCCAAAGCTGGGCAAGGCCATTGCCGGGGACGAAGACAGCTACCGCTATCTGGTCGAATCCATCCGCCGCTTTCCCGATATGCAAAATTTCAAACGCATGATAAGTGAGGCTGGCTTTGTGCAAACCAAGGTCGAACCCATATTGGGCGGTCTGGTCGCGATCCACAGCGGCTGGAAGGTGTAACCCCGCGCCTCATGACTCGTCCAATTACCCACATCATTCGTTTGCTCAAATGGGGCCGCATTCTTGCGCGCCATGGCGCTCTTCGCGCTATTGAGGCTGACCGTAATACCCCTGCGCAAGTCAAGCGGCTGTGCCGCATCGCACGATTTGGTACGATTCAGCCAAAGATACCGGATTATGCAGGCGCATTTCGCGCTATTGGTCCCGCCGCGATTAAACTTGGGCAAACGCTCGCGACGCGGCCCGACATCATTGGCGAAGAGGCCGTGCATAATCTGCTCATGCTGCAGGACCAATTGCCGCCAGCGCCATTTGACCAGGTCTATGCGCAAATCGACAATAGCCTGAATAAGCCAGCGGCCGCTTTGTTTGAATATATCGACCCTGTGCCCGTGGGGGCCGCCTCCATCGCGCAGGTGCACCGTGCCCGCACGAGCGAGGGCAAGGATGTCGCTATCAAGGTGCTTCGCCCCGGCATTCGCGAACAGTTCGCCCGCGACATTGAAACCTATGAATGGGCAGCCGCGCATTTGGAGGCGCTTGGCGGCGAAGCGGCGCGGTTGCGGCCGCAACTGGTTATCGCCAATCTGAAACGCTGGACCTTGCGCGAACTCGATTTGCGGCGCGAGGCGGCCAGCGCGTCCGAATTGAAAGACGCGATGGTCGCAGTCGAAGGCTATACTATTCCAACCATCGATTGGGACCGGACGTCAGGCCGCGTGCTCACGCTCGAATGGGTCGACGGCGTCAAGATTTCCGATATCGATTCGCTCAAGGCAGCTGGCCATGACCTCAGTAAATTGGCCGAAAAGCTTGTCCTCACCTTTTTGCGGCAAGCGATTTCGGAAGGTTTTTTCCATGCCGACATGCATCAGGGTAATTTGTTCGTCCGCGCCGACGGCACGATTGTCGCCATCGATTTTGGCATCATGGGCCGGATCAACCGGCAAGCGCGTTTCTGGCTGGCGGAAATTCTCTACGGCCTGACCACCGGCAATTATAAACGCGTCGCCGAAATCCATTTCGAAGCGCAATATGTGCCAAGCTATCACAATGTCGACGAATTCGCGACGGCATTGCGTGCGGTGGGCGAGCCAACGCGCGGCAAGCCGGTGAGCGAATTGTCGGTGGGGCAAATGCTCGACAGCCTTTTTGCGATCACCCGTGATTTCGATATGCAAACACAGCCGCATTTGTTGCTGTTGCAAAAAACAATGGTGATGGTTGAGGGCATTGCGACCTCATTAAACCCAAGCATCAACATGTGGAATGTGGCCGCACCTTATGTGGGCGACTGGATACGCGGAGAACTAGGGCCTGAGGCGATGTTAGCCGACGGCTTGCGCAAGCAAGCCGATACGCTGAAGATGATCCCCGACCTCATCCGCCGTTTGGATGAACAACTACCGCGCAAAGGCGGTGCACCCGAACCACCGCCATTGCCGCCCGTGCAACTCATCTGGGAACGTAAGGGGCAAGGCAACACTGGACGCTATCTGGTCGTCGCGGCATTGGCTGGCGCCTTGGGCGCTGCTGGCATGTGGTTTTGGGGTTGAACCAAGCTTTCGCCCGCTTGACCTTTGCTTTTATGCGCATAAAGTGTGCGCATGAATAAACCTTCGCAGGCTACCGCGCCCCGGCGCCCGACAAATATAAGCTTGCCCAGTGATATGGTTGACGAGGCCAAGCGGCTTGGCATCAACGTATCGCAAGCCTGCGAAACCGGACTGCAGGAACAGGTGCGCAAAGCCTTGGGCGAGGAATGGAAAAGCGAAAACCGCCAGGCTATTGAAAGCTGGAATAAATGGATCGCCGAAAACGGTATGCCATATGATGAGTATCGCCAGTTTTAATGGCGCGCTTTGACCTTTATAAAGGCGCAAATGCGCGCGGTCTGTTGCTGGATATCCAGTCCGATTTGCTTGATGAATTTGGCAGCCGTGTGGTCGTGCCTTTATTGCCGGCTAAAGACATGCCGTCCGTATCGCGATTGCATCCCATATTTGTGATTAATGATGAACATTATATTATGTCGACACATCTGATTTTCGCTATTCCTCTTAATCGGCTCGGCGCAAAAATTGGCTCTTTGGCGCAGGAGGATTTGGTCATCACCTCCGCAATCGATAAACTATTCAGCGGATATTGAAGCGCATGAACGAAAAACGCATCCTCCTCATCGTCACTGGCGGCATTGCGGCGTATAAGTCGCTTGAACTTGTCCGCTTGCTCAAGCGCCAAGGCCTATCCGTGCGCGCGGTCATGACGCAAAGCGCGACGGAGTTCGTGACGCCCTTGTCCATGTCCGTAATGACCGAAGACCAAGTCTATGGTCATATGTTCGATCTGAAAGAAGAACGCGAGATTGGGCATATCCAGTTGAGCCGTCAGGCCGACTTGGTCGTCATCTGCCCCGCCACCGCCAATATCTTAGCCAAGATGGCGGCGGGTATATCCGACGACCTCGCCACCACCATTTTGCTGGCAACAGATAAGCCCGTGCTTGCCGTTCCCGCGATGAATGTCCGCATGTGGAACCATCCGGCGACGCAGCGGAATTTGGCGCAATTGCGCGCCGATGGCGTCCACATCATGGATCCGGACGAGGGCGCCATGGCATGCGGCGAATTTGGCCCCGGACGCCTGCCAGAACCACCCGCCATTGCCGAACAGATTTGCGCGATGCTGGGGCATGATTTTGATGCAATGCTGACATCAGGCCGTTCACCAACCACGGTGCCAAGCGGCGTTCCGCTTGCGCGTCCATTGTCCGGCCAACGCATATTGGTAACCGCTGGCCCAACGCATGAGGCGATTGACCCCGTACGCTATATTGCCAACCGCTCTTCAGGGCGTCAGGGCTTTGCCATTGCCGCCGCAGCAGCCGCCCTCGGCGCTGATGTGACGCTCATCGCTGGTCCCGTGCATTTGGCGACCCCGCCTGGCGTCGTCCGGATAGATGTTGAAACCGCCATCGACATGCAGGCGGCGGTAGAAAAAGCCTTGCCCGTCGATGCCGCTATCATGGTGGCTGCAGTCGCCGATTGGCGCGCAGCACAAGCCCCTGACCAAAAAATCAAGAAAGACGGCGGCAATATCCCCGCGCTAAACTTAACCGAAAATCCCGATATCCTCGCCAGCCTCGCCACGCATACCCATCGCCCAAGGCTGCTGATCGGTTTTGCGGCGGAGACAGAGAAGATTTTGGAACATGCGCAGGCCAAGCTTGCCAAAAAGGGGTGCGACTGGATTGTGGCCAATGACGTATCGGGCGACGTGATGGGCGGCGCAAACAACGCGTTTCATATCGTGACGAAAGACGGCGTTGATAGCTGGCCCGAAAGCGCCAAGGACGTGATTGCTCGTAAATTGATGGAGAAGGTTGCCGATGCACTCGCAAAAGGTTGATATCCGCGTCAAGCGACTGGACCATGGAACTGGCCTGCCGATGCCCGCCTATGCAACATCAGGCGCGGCGGGCATGGACATCTGCGCGGCCGAAAGCCTGACCTTGGGCGCTGGCAAGCGCCATGCCGTGGCAACGGGGTTCGCCTTTGCCATTCCCGATGGCTATGAAGTGCAAGTGCGTCCGCGCTCCGGCCTTGCCCTGAAACATGGCATCACCTGCCTGAACACCCCTGGCACCATCGACAGCGATTATCGCGGCGAAGTGAAGGTCATTCTCGCAAATTTGGGTGACGAAGATTTTGTGATCAACACAGGCGACCGGATCGCGCAAATTGTTGTGGCACCGGTCACGCAGGGAATATTAGTCGAAGTCGATGCCTTGGACGATACGGAGCGGGGCACCGGAGGCTTTGGTTCCACTGGCGTATGACGCTCAGCGACCAACAGCTTGACCGTTATGCCCGGCATATTGTGCTGCGCGATATTGGCGGCGCGGGTCAGTCCAAATTGCTGTCGAGCCATGTGCTGCTGATCGGTGCGGGCGGCATTGGTTGCCCCGCCATTCAATATCTGGCGGCGGCGGGCGTCGGCACGATCAGCGTCGTTGATGATGATATTGTGTCCTTGTCCAATCTCCAGCGGCAAATTTTGTACACCGAGGCCGACATTGGCGCGGCCAAGGTCGATGCCGCTGGCGCCGCCGTCGCGCGCTTGAACCGAGATGTGACATTCCGCGGCCTTAAGCAGCGTATTGACGGTTCCACCGCGGCAGACATTCTCAATGGCGTCGATGTTGTCATTGACGGTTGCGATAATTTCGCCACGCGGCTTGTCGTCAACGATCTGTGCCTTGCCGCAAAAGTGCCGTTGGTCAGCGCCGCGATCGGACAATTTCATGGGCAGATCGGTACCTTTACCGGATGGCAAGCCGACGCACCTTGCTACCGCTGCTTCGTCGGCGACGCCCATGACCCCGATGATTGCGACGACTGCGCCACGCAAGGCGTGCTGGGCGCGATGTGCGGCCTGATGGGGTCCTTTGCCGCGATGGAGGCCATACGCGTGCTGACCGGCTTTGGAGACCCCCAGATCGGCAAATTGCATTTGTTCGACGGCATGGCCCTGGCGATGCGATCTATCCGCCTGCCCAAAGACGCAGGGTGCCGGAGCTGCGGCGGCTTAACCGCCTAATAATTCCTCCACCCACGCTGGCACCACTAATGTCGCGGGGCCATGCCGCGATTCTTCGAACCAGGATGTGCCATGCGATGGTTCAAGGTTCAGTTCCAAGGTTTTGATGCCCTTTTGCCGCGCCTCGCGCACAAGACCAGCGGCGGGGTAGACCGCGCCGGAGGTGCCAATGCTGACGAACAAATCCGCTTGGTCCAGCGCATGGTAAATTTCATCCATGCGATAGGGCATTTCCCCAAACCAGACGATGTCCGGCCGCAACCGCCCCGCCACGCCACAGGCCGGGCAGGCTGGCCGGTCCATCAACGTCCCGCGCCACGGGTGGCGTGCATCACAGGCTTTGCACCACGCGTTCAAATGTTCACCATGCATATGCAACAGGCGTTGCGTCCCTGCCCGTTCGTGCAAATCATCGACATTTTGCGTCACCAGCAGCAGATTGCCTGTCCATGCCGCATCCAACCGCGCGAGCGCAGAATGCGCGGCATTTGGCTCCACCTGTTGAATACGTTCGCGGCGCATATCGTAAAAGCGCAGCACAAGGTCGGGGTCGCGGGCAAAGGCCTCGGGCGTGGCCACATCCTCCACCTTATGCTGTTCCCACAAGCCGCCTGCGCTGCGGAAGGTATCAATCCCGCTTTCGGCGCTAACGCCTGCGCCCGTTAGGATGACGATGTTTTTGATGCCTTGCCCCACATGCTTTCCTTCATCGTCACCCAAAACTTGTTTCAGTTGCCTAATATAGTAAGACCCGAACAATAGGTCAGGGCAAGAGATATGAAAATTGGAATTATTGGAAGTGCAGGCCGCATGGGGCAGGCTTTAGTCGAGGCGATTGCCGCCGACGGCCACGCACATGCAGGTGGCGTCGATAAGGATGGCGATCTTGCGGAGCTCACCGCTGCATCTGACGTTCTGGTCGATTTTTCGAGCCCGCATGGTCTTGAGGCCAGTCTCGACGCGTGCGTGGCTGCGGGCAAGCCCATCGTCATTGGCACGACGGGTTTGGAGGAACGCCACCATTTCCTCATCGACGATGCCGCGCGCGACATTGCCATCTTGCAAACGGGAAATACGTCTTTGGGCGTCAACATGCTCGCCGCCTTGGTGGAGCAAGCCGCGCGGCAGTTGGGCGCGGACTGGGACATCGAAATTCTGGAAATGCACCACCGGTACAAGGTAGACGCGCCATCGGGCACCGCCCTGCTGCTGGGCGAAGCCGCGGCAAAGGGCCGCGCGGTCAATTTGAAAGACCACAGCGAACGGGGCCGCGACGGGATTATGGCCACACGCACGCCCGGCCATATCGGCTTTGCCTCCTTACGCGGCGGCAGCGTGGCGGGCGATCACACCGTCATCTTTGCGTCCGACAATGAACGCATCGAGCTTGTCCATCGCGCCGAAAATCGCGCGATATTCGCACGCGGCGCCGTGAAAGCCGCCGAGTGGCTGACGCGGCAGACAGCCGGTCGGTATAATATGCAAGAGGTCCTTGGCCTTTGAAGAAAGCAGACATATTCGAATTCTACCGACGCTTGGCGGAGGCCAATCCTGATCCGGAAACCGAGCTGGCTTATGGCAATGCGTATCAGTTGCTCGTTGCCGTGACCTGTTCGGCGCAATCGACCGATGTCGGGGTGAACAAGGCGACAAAGGCTTTGTTCGAGGATGTAAAGACGCCCGCGCAAATGGTCGCGCTTGGGCTGGAGGGTTTGAAAGCGCATATCAAGACCATTGGCCTATACAATAACAAGGCAAAGAACGTCATCGCTTTGTCGGAAATCCTTGTGCGCGATCATAATGGCGAAGTGCCCGCCGACCGTGATGCGTTGGAGGCTTTACCCGGCGTGGGACGCAAGACCGCCAATGTGGTGATGAACACCGCGTTTGGCGCAGAAACCTTCGCGGTCGACACGCATATTTTCCGGGTCGGTAATCGCACGGGCATCGCGCCGGGAAAAACCGTGGTCGCGGTCGAAAAAGCGCTGGAGAAAAGCACGCCGAAGCCGTTCCGCATTGGCGCGCACCATTGGTTGATCCTGCATGGCCGATACATCTGCAAGGCGCGCACACCCGAATGCTGGCGCTGCCCTGTGGTCGACTTGTGCCGCTTCAAACCCAAAACGCCAGCGCCCAAAATTAAGTCAGCTCAAGTTCAGGCTGAAGTGGTTAAGGCCGAATCATGATATAGGAGAAGGCCGATGCGTAAAATGCTGTTGATCATTCCTGCGATTGCATTGCTGTCAGGCGGCGGTGCCGTCGCGATTTCAAGCAAGAACGCACCCGCACCCGTTCGTGCGGTGGGCGAACCCAAAAATTGCGTCACAATATCGCAAATACGGTCCACGAAAGTCATCGATAACCGCACTATCGATTTCCGCATGGCAGGCGGTAAAACCTATCGCAACGCTTTGCCCCAAAGCTGCCCCGGATTGAAGTTCGAAGACCGCTTTTCCTATCGAACGTCGATCAACCAATTGTGCAGCGTCGACATCGTCCGCGTATTGCACGACCAAGGCGGGCAGGTATATGAAGGCGCAGGCTGCGGCCTTGGCAAATTTCAAATGGTGGAGAAGGTAACCGCTAATTGAGTAAATCCTCCCCATCGACTTGCGATGGGGAGGATAAACCTACTTACCCGTCCAGTTCCCGGGCCGCTTCTCAACGAAGGCCGCCATGCCTTCCTTCTGATCTTCTGTACCAAATAGGCCATGGAACAAGCGACGTTCAAACAGTACGCCTTGCTGCAACGTCGTTTCAAACGCTGCGTTGACCATTTCCTTGCACGCGATTGCAGCCAAGGGTGCCATTGCGGCAATGGCAGTGGCCGTCTTAATGGCTTCGTCAACAAGCTCGGCTGCCGGAACGACCTTGGCAACCAGGCCAGACCTTTCGGCCTCTGCGGCATCCATCATCCGGCCAGTCAGGCACATTTCCATGGCCTTGGCCTTGCCAATCGCACGCGTTAGGCGCTGCGACCCGCCCATTCCGGGGGTAACCGCAAGCTTGATTTCCGGTTGCCCGAATTTGGCATTATCGCCCGCGATGATGAAATCGGCCATCATCGCCAGCTCACATCCGCCACCTAGCGCGAAGCCGTTGACCGCGGCGATCCATGGCTTGCGGGTGGCGGTCACGCGGTCATAGCCTGCGAAGAAGTTTGCGCCATACATGTCGGCAAAAGACTGCGACGACATTTCCTTAATATCTGCGCCTGCGGCAAAGGCCTTCTCGCTGCCGATCAGCACGGCGCATCTTTGGCTGTCATCGGCATCAAATGCAGCAAAGGCCGCGATGAGGTCAGCCAACACTTGGCTATTCAACGCGTTCAACGCCTGTGGACGATTGAGCGTGATTAAAGTCACCGCACCGCGTTGTTCGACCAATATCGTTTCGTAGCTCATAGGGGCTTCCATTCTTCTTGAGCGGGTAATGCGGCAAAGATCGCATCGACAAGCGCGTCCGTGACGCCTTCGGCTGTGGCGGGATCCCATTTTGGGCTATTGTCTTTATCCACGATAACCGCGCGCACGCCTTCGGCAAAATCGGGGCGGACAAGCACGCGGCTGGCGATACGATATTCCATCGCCATATTATCGGCAAAGTCGGTCAGCTTCAGGCTCTCCGACAATTGGCGCAGCGCAACTTTACAGGTTTGCGGGCTTTTGGTCCGCAACGCCGCCAACTCTTTCATCGCCCATGCGCTCTCGTCACCTTCAAGGCTGGCAAGGATGTCCTCAAATGCGTTGGAGGCGAAATGGCGATTGATCTGAAAAAGCGTCTCGACAATTTTCGACGCAGGCGGCGTTTCCGAAATTGTGCCCAATATGCCATCAATACGCTCGACATCTTCGCTGGCAATGCGTGCCTTGGCTTCGGCGAGCGCGCTGCTGGGCACATAATGATTGGCAAGGCCAAGCGCGAGGCATCCCGGCCCTGCGATACGCGCGCCGGTCAGCGCCAGAAACTGGCCAACACGACCTTCCAACCGCGACAGATACCATCCGCCGCCGACATCGGGGAACAAGCCAATGCCCGTTTCCGGCATTGCGAATTTGGTATTCTCGGTCGCCACGCGAAAACGGGCGGGCTGACTAATGCCCACGCCGCCACCCATCGTAATGCCGTCCATGAAAGCGACGACAGGCTTGGAATATGTGAACAGCAAATGGTTCAACTGATATTCGTCGTGGAAGAATTTTCGGCCCGATTCTCCGCCATCATTAATCGCTGAATCGCGCAGGAACGCGATATCGCCGCCCGCGCAAAAGCCGCGCCCGTCGGCATGATCAATCACCACGCACTTTACCGCATCATCATTGCGCCACGCCAGCAACGCCTCAGTCATCGCATGTACCATCGGCAATGTCAGCGCGTGGAGCGCCGATGGCCGGTTCAGGCTTATGAAACCGGCATGTCCTTCGACGCGGACCAAAATATCATCGGTCATTGGCGCAACAGGTCCCGGCCAATAATCATGCGCATAACCTGATTGGTCCCTTCAAGGATGGAATGTACGCGCAAATCGCGCCAGAAACGTTCGATAGGATAATCACGCAAATAGCCATAGCCGCCAAAAAGCTGCAGCGCCTGATTGACAATTGCACTGCCGCTATCGGTCGACAGTCGCTTGGCCATCGCCGAGAAACGCGACTTGTCGGGCGCGTTGGCCGTGACCTTGGCCGCAGCAATATAGAGCAAGGCGCGCGCAGCCTCCAAATCGGTTGCCATATCCGCCAGCATGAACTGCGTATTTTGAAATTCGGACACGGGCTGGCCAAATTGCTGACGCTCTTTGGTATAGGCTATCGATTCATCCAAGCACCGCTGCGCGCCGCCCAAAGAACACGCGCCAATGTTCAACCGTCCGCCATCAAGCCCCATCATCGCAAAGCGAAAACCATCGCCCTCTGCGCCCACGCGATTGGCAATGGGCACGCGGCAATCTTCAAATATCACCTGCGCGGTTGGGGAGGCGTTCCAGCCAAGCTTTTTCTCCGGCTGACCAAAGCTAAGCCCCGGCGTGTCCTTGTCCACGACAAGGCACGTCACGCCCTTGGTCTTGTCCTCGCCCGTGCGGACCATGACAACATAGACGTCATTATAGCCAGCGCCCGAGATAAACTGCTTCGTGCCATTCAGCACATAATGATCGCCATCGCGCCGCGCACTGGTTTTAAGTGCCGCAGCGTCCGACCCGCTACCAGGTTCCGTCAGGCAATAGCTGGCGATTTTCTCCATCGACACAAGCTCAGGCAAATAGCGCGCCTTCAACTCCGCATTGCCAAAACAATCGATCATCCACGCTGCCATATTATGAATCGAAATGAATGCGCTGGTGGTGGGACAACCATAGGCCATGGCCTCCATGATCAACGCGGCCTCCAACCGGCCAAGGCCAGTGCCACCCGATTCTTCAGACACATAAATCGCGCCAAAGCCAAGCGCGCCAGCGGCTTTCCACACATCAACCGGATAATGGGATTTTTCATCCCATTCCGCAGCAAATGGCGTAATCGCATCCGCCGTAAATTTGCGCGCCATGTCTTGGATGGCGACTTGATCGTCCGTGAGTTCAAACTGGTTTTGCATAACACCGCCTTAGCATTGCCGTTTTGAGTTATCCAGCCATTAGCTTGGGTAATATAGCTATCGCGCGCGCAATGCATCCGGCCGGTGCATGCAGGCAAACGGCGCTTTTTCCCTGCGGCCGAGCCACAGCAAGGGCGCAAATACAAATTGGACCCAAAAAAAACTTGGCGCAATGGCGTCATGCCTGCTAACCGACCCTAATCCGCACCCATAGCTCAGCTGGATAGAGCGCTGCCCTCCGAAGGCAGAGGCCAGAGGTTCGAATCCTCTTGGGTGCGCCATTATTTCAATGACTTAGTATATAAAAAACCATTATGTACGGAATAAGTACGGAATATATGGGGTAGATACTCCTTCTCATTATTAAATTGCTTTTATTTGAGCAGGCATTTCTGATTAGGTCCAACACAGTTCTCCAAACCCATTGGATTGGATGTTTTAGTAAGTCGGAGTATGGTATGGTCTCAGTAGTCAGATTGTTACGGACCGTAGCGTTATTTGCGGCAGTGGGGTTTTCTTCCCCATCCTGGGCGAACCCTTTCGACCAGTACGACCAATATAAAGAAGGCCAGGAGCTGAAGGGCAGCGATGGCAAAACCTACATTGTTCGGGGTGGCGTGCCTCGTGAAAGGATAAGCCAACCCGAACTCCCTCGATACAGCGAAGTACCCCTTGGCCGCGGACCACATGTACTGCTTATTTCGAAGCGTGATGGCGCAATGACTCGAATGAATTATCCAAGCGGTGAAGCATGCCGCGTTGCTCGAGATTCCGTTCGGAAACAGGTTGAGCCACCGCCGTTAGCCATTAGACCCATCATAGACGCTCGTGAGCCGTCTTTAACCGCTGTTTGCGTTCCTCAGTAGGGAGTTGGTGATATGAGACTGTCCAAACCGATGTTAACTGTCTTGTGTGTTGGTGCCGCCGCATTTTCTGTGCCTGCTTTGGCTCAAAGTACGCCATTTAAGCTTGTCATCTTATGGACTGACACAGTTGCTGTTGTTGATTACCCTACCGCGGCGCGTTGTGAGGCCGCAAAGGTAGCTCTCGAACGTAGAAAAGAGCAAGAACTTGAAAAGCGAAAGCCGGAATTTCCACGCGGCGGTGGTATCATCATGCCAAGGCCGTGGATAATGGAAATGATATGCATTCCAGGCTAGGCATTTTTGCAAGACCTCTCCACCATGATGCTCTTGAGCTGACGCATCAGTGTGGCTAAGTGTAGGACTGTACGGACTCGTGGGACATCTTTCATATTGCCGATAGGCAACCAGAAGGATGGATCCAATGACAAAGGAAGACCGCGATATTCAGCGCAAGCTCAAGGTGCTGCGCCATGCTGAGAAGATCGGTGACGTGGGCAAAACATGCCGATACTTCGGCATTGGCAGATCAAGCTTCTACCGCTGGAGAGCTGCCTACGAGCAGCGCGGCGAAGCCGGGCTGATCAATGCAAAGCCCATTCCAAAGAACCCTGCTAACCAGACGCCACCCGAGATCGTGGAGAAGGTCCTTTACCTGCGCAGCAAATATCATCTCGGATCGATCAGGATCGTCTGGTATCTGGCGCGATATCACGGCATCACAATCTCTGACGCTGGTGTGACGCGCATTCTGCGTCGTAACGGTGTTGGCAGACTGCCGCGCGGAACCCGCATGCGCAAAGTTCACACCAAGCGTTATAACAAGCAGGTGCCAGGCCATCACATCCAGATGGACGTCAAGTTCCTCACCTTCATCGGCAAGCGCGGCGAGAAGATCCGCCGGTTCCAATATACTGCTATCGATGACGCGACGCGCGTCCGGGCGCTCAAAATCTACGACAAACATACTCAAGCCAACGCGATCGACTTCGTCGATCACATCATCGAAAAGTTCCCGTTCCGCATCAAAGAGATCAGAACCGACAACGGCCACGAGTTCCAGGCCAAGTTCCACTGGCACGTCGAAGATCAGGGCATCCGCCATGCTTACATCAAACGTGGAACTCCTCAGCTGAACGGCAAAGTCGAGCGATCCCATCGCTCAGACCAACAGGAGTTTTACCAGCTCCTGTTATACAAAGGCGACGTCGATCTCGAGGCCAAGCTCATCGAATGGGAGAACTTCTACAACTTCAACCGACCGCACGGTGCTTTCAACGGAAAAACACCCTATGAAGCCCTTCGCGAAAGGTTATAATCTCTCCCAGTCGATGTCCCGCTAGATCGTCAACCTTACACCGTATACGGCGACCGAGCGATGCAGCCTTGGCGTCATCCCTCTCGCTTCAATCAGACTGTCAATGCCCCAAGGTGGAAAGGCCCACTGCCGATAATTTGGCCAATTATACCTGCGTCGGTTTTCCAAAAGCGCGATACCCAAGACCAAGCAGCGCGATCATGACGGCTTCAATTATCATCGGTGGGAATGTCGTCGGCGCGATACCATCGAACGCAATGCTGACGAAACGCCCGAGAAGCGCAAATGTGATAAGCGTCAAAGGCACCATCAGGGGGGTACGGTCTGCGCGCCACGCACCGATCAGCGAAAAGATAGCGCCTGTCAGAAAGAAAGCGGGGAAGTCGGCGCGCATTGTCGCCATTCCCTGCGTCCCCAGCGGAGAAAGCGCGAATTCGGCTGCCATTTTCGTCGGATTGAAAAGGAAACTCAAACCAATCACGATATTCAAAAGACCGACTAGGCCAATCAGGATTTGCATTGTTCTTTTCATCTATTCCGTCCCCGAAAATTGGCGCAGGGTCAATAAATGTCGGCCCTCACCCTCATAATATGGCATTGATAATGTCATTAGATTGCGTCAAACATGATGACAAGACAATTTAATGTAAGGACCACCCCCATGTACGCGATTAATGGAGCACTGGGCTCACCTTATTCCATGAAAATGCGCGCGCTTATGCGGTATCGGCGCATTCCGCATTTGTGGGTGCATGGCGCAGACTCGCGCGATGCGCTCAGCAAGGTCAAGGCCCCTGTCATTCCAGTGATGGAATATCCCGATGGGACATTTCACAATGATTCAACGCCTTTAATCTATGATCTGGAAGCGCGGCACGCCGAACGCTCCGTGATCCCGCCCGATCCGGCGCACGCCTTTATCGCCCATTTGATTGAGGATTTTGCCGACGAATGGGTGACAAAGGCCATGTTTGGGTATCGCTGGTTGGAAGAGGTGGACCAGATCCAGATGAGCCGCTGGCTCGCGTTTGACGCGATGAAGGGCGGCGGGCTGGCGACCAGTCAGGCCTTTGCCGAACAGTTCCGCGCACGCCAGGTCGGGCGCATGGCGATTGTCGGCTGCGCGGCTGAAAACTTCCCGCTGATCGAGGCCTCAACCCGCGCGATTTTAGGTGCGCTGGAGACGCATGTGGTGGACAATCACTGCTTATTCGGTACACGGCCCAGCATGGCGGAATTCGGGATGTACGGGCAATTGTCCCAACTTGGCGTTGATCCAACCGCACAGACAATGATGCGCGCAGATTATCCCTATAGTTTCCGATGGCTGCTCCATATTGACGATATGTCGGGGATTAACGGGCAATGGGATACCGAGATCGCAGGGGCGGATACGCCTTTTGCGCCGATCATCACCGCTTGGCTGGAACAGGTGGGCGCAATCTACATGCCCTTCCTCCTCGCCAACGCCGCCGCGATTGAAGCCGGAGACGACACATTCAGCATCACGGCCATGGGCCTGCCTTACACACAGGGTGTTTTCAAATATCAGGTAAAGTGCCTGGCTGATTTGCGCGCGCGCTATGCCGCTTTGGAAAATGCAGCGCTGGCGAAGGTCGATCCGCTGTTGGCGCAAACGGGCTGCCTTGAGGCCTTGCGAAACCCATGCGCCTGAAAGGAGCGGTTACCCTCCTGATAACGCTGGCGTTGTTCAGCCCGGCATCGCTGGGCGCGCAGGCGGCACCAACGAAGCGCCCCAATATTGTCATCCTCCTTGCCGATGATTGGGGCTTTAGTGATGTCGGGGCCTATGGCGGCGAGATTGCGACACCCAATATCGACGCGCTTGCCGCAAAGGGTGTGCGTTTTTCAAACTTCCATGTGGCTGGATCCTGCTCGCCAACGCGGGCCATGCTGCAAACGGGCGTGATCAACCACCGCGCTGGCTTGGGCAATATGCCAGAGACAATTCCACCGGAGCATCTGGGCAAACCCGGCTATGAAGCGCGGCTCAACAACCGCGTGGTCACCATTGCTGACCAGCTTCGCAATGTTGGTTACCGCACATATCTGACCGGAAAATGGCATTTGGGACATACGCCCGATACTGTGCCGACGGCGCGCGGCTATGATCGGGCGCTGGCGCTGGCGCAATCGGGCGCGGACAATTTTGAAGATAAGCCCAATCTGCTGATTTATGACAAGACCGAATGGAGTGAGGATGGAAAGCCTGTAAAGCTACCTAAGCGCTTTTACTCCTCAACCCTGATTGTCGACAGGATGATCCGCTATATCGACGGCGAAAAGGCCAGCGGAAGGCCATTTCTGGCATCTGTCAATTTCATCGCCAATCATATTCCGGTGCAGGCACGCGATGCTGATATTGCGGCTTATGCTGGGCGCTACTCGGATGGCTGGACGGCATTGCGCAACCAACGCCGCGCCGCCGCGATTGCCAAAGGGGTAATGCCCACAGGTGTTGCGATGGTAACCATGGACAGCAGCGGTGACTGGTCGAAATTGACGGCAGAGCAGCGACGGCAACGTGCAGGGGCGATGGCCGCTTATGCCGCCATGGGCACGGCAATGGATCGGGAAATCGGCCGATTAATCGCGCATCTAAAGGCGATAGGCGCATATGAAAATACTATCTTCGTGTTTTTGTCTGACAATGGTGCCGAGGCCACGGACCCCATGGCCATGGGCGCGTTCACGCGTTGGAACGCCAATCAACTCTATGATCAAAGCATCGCCCAACAAGGGCGCCCGGGTTCGCTGACCGCCCAAGGCGCAGGATTTGCAAGCGCATCTGCCTCGCCGCTGCGGGGATATAAGTTTACCGCGAGCGAAGGTGGTTTGCGTGTGCCGATGATCCTTGCCTGGCCCGGCAATCCTGCGATCAAAGGCGGCACCGTTGCCGCAGGCTTTGCCCATGTCACCGACATGCCGCTGACGTTGCTGAAACTTGCCGGGGTCATGCCGCAGCAAGGCAGTTTTGCGGGGCGCCGCGTCGAGCCAATGATTGGGATGGACCTATCCCCTATGCTCACCGGTGCTGCATCGTCCGTCCATTCGGCGGACAAGCCTTTGGGATATGAATTGTCCGGCAATGCGGTGTTGTTCAAAGGCGATTACAAGCTCGTCAAAAATCTGCCGCCTTATGGTGATGGCCGCTGGCGGCTGTACAACATCACCATGGACCCCGGCGAGACCAAAGATCTGTCGGGTTCAGACCCCGACCGTTTTGCAGCCATGCAAAAGGATTATGCCGCCTTTGCCAAGGCAAATAAAGTGCTGCCGATGCCCGAAGGGTACACCGCGCCCAAGCAGATTTTGGCCAACGCGCTGCGCACGTTGCTGATCCCACGACTTATCGCGTTGTGGCCGGTGGGCGCGCTATTGGTTATGGCAACAGCCGCCGCAATCTGGTGGCGCAGACGGCGGCGAAAGCAGCCTTTGGGGTCCGCGAAACCTTGAAGGCTATCGTACTTTCAGGATGCAGTCGACGAAGCCTTGCGGATCATTTTCCTGAATGAAGTGACCGCCCTTCAACGTGCAATGCGGCTGACCCGCAGTGCCGGGAACACGGCCAATGAAACGACTTTCGCCACCGCGCGTTACTGGGTCGCCATCGCTGAAGCAGCATAAGAACGGCTTGTCCCATTGTTCAAATACTTGCCAGGCGCGCTTCTGATCGGGGATCGCGACATTATTTTCAAATGGAACAAAGCTGGGGAATATCCGCGCCCCGGCTTTGTAGCTGCTGTCGGGGAACGGCGCGTTATAAGCGGCAATCTCGGCCGCGCTGAGCGTGCGCTTTGACCCAGCGTTGACGATCCTGCCGATTGGAAAGAAGGGGCTCCATTTGGAAAAGGCGCGCCAGATGGCAAAAGCACGCGGTGGCGGGCCACCTTCGGGCAATCCGCCATTGGACAGCACGACGCTGGCAAATCGATCCGGCATTTCTGCGACAAGGCGCAGGCCGATCAGCGACCCCCAATCCTGACAGGCGAGCGTCATATCATTCAGGTCAAGCGCCTCGATCCACTGCCGCATCCAACCAACATGGCGGGCATAGCTATAGTCGGTTTTTTTGCTTGGCTTGTCCGATTTGCCAAAGCCAATCAGGTCCGGCGCGACCACGCGATAGCCTGCGGCGACGACTGGGCCAATCATATGGCGATAGAGATAGCTCCAGCTTGGCTCGCCATGCATCATCAACACGACGGGCGCATCGCGCGGTCCTTCATCGACATAATGCACACGCAAATCTGTGCCGTCGGAGGGATCGGCAATCTCCACATAATGTGGCTTAAAAGGAAAATCATGGATATCGGCAAAGGCGCTATCGGGTGTGCGAAGGACTTTCAAAAGATTAACCCCTAAGAGAAATTATATTGACACTTTAAGTGTCATATTATGAATGACAGGTCAAGAAGCTGGCCCAAGCTTCTTTGTATCCACCAGCCTAAAGCCGATATGGTCGGTCCCCAGCCCGCGTTCCTGAAACTGGCGCGCGGCGGGACGATAGCGTGCGCAATAATTGGCGGCGCACAGGTAAGATCCGCCTTTTATGATGTTAACCGGTTCGATGGCGTCGGGGCGCGATCCGCTGGCGCTCGTCCATTCCCAGACATTACCGACCATGTCGTACAGGCCAAATCCGTTGGGTTTGAAACAGCCCACAGGCGCGCGACCGACATAGCCGTCCGTGTTCAGATTTTTAACGGGGAACACGCCTTGATAATAATTTGCTTGCGGCTTGCCCTGCGCATCAACCGGCTCGGGCAAAGCCGCCGCACCGCCGCGCGCGGCATATTCCCACTGCGCCTCACTCGGTAGTTCTTTCCCCACCCATTTCGCATAGGCCTCTGCATCCTGATAGGCGATCTGGACAACGGGTTCGCGGTCCCGCCCGACGATGCTTTCTTGCAAGCCAGAAGGGTGCCGCCACTGTGCGCCGGGAACCCAGCGCCACCAAGACGGGTCTGCGTCCGACGGAACATTGAACACAGCAGAGCCCGGTACCAACATTTCCGGCGGCGCATCGGGTAGCTTGGGCGGATTACGTTCCGCTATGGTCTTGTAACCCGTCGCCTTTACAAAGGCCGCGAATTGGGCGTTGGTCACTTCATGGGCGTCGATCCAAAACCCCTTGACCGTCACGGTCTGCGGCGGGCCTTCCTCTGAATAATGCGGATCGTCACCCATCACAAAGCTACCGCTCGGCAACCAAACCATATTGTTGCCGGACTGGCCCGTGCACAGAGCCTCGGGCGGCCCGGATGCATCGCTACAACCAGACAGCCCCAGCGCCAACGCCAGACCGAGAGCTAAGCCGAAGCGTTGCATCAATCCTCCGGCATGCCGGCCATAGCATCGCCCAGCAAGCGCCGCACAACAGCCTTAGCGTCGTCAACAGTGAGTTCCTGATCATGCCGGAGCAATCGCCATGTCTGGAAACTCAATATGACATTGAGGCCATGCGTACCCACCACATCGGCCTTTACCATCACGGGCAAATAGGACTCAATGGTATCAGATTCGAGCCGCAGCATCCGGCGATAGTCCTGCATCAGATAGGGCGACTGGAAACGTTTGAGATTGGCGGAAATCCGATAAGGCAGAATGGTTTCGAAAACCATCGCCCGCCGATCAGCGATGTCGAGCAGCTTTTCCCGCCAAGTCGCGCCCGTTGGCGGCTGAAGGATGATGGGCATCACCTGCGCCTCAATCACCTCGCCCATTTCACGGTAAAGCTCATCCATATCGTCAAAATGTCGGAAAACCGAGCGGAGTCCGACGCCTGCCACCTCCGCAACACGTGCCGCGCTGGGGGCTACATCGCCCTTGCCCACCAAGTCGAGCAAAGCCGCGACGATTTTCGAGCGGCTAGACCGGCTGCGTTCGCGGCGGCCATCGGCGTGCTGCGCCGTCGGGCGGGCTGTCATTTTGTGCGATATATTGGCCATGCCCCATTAGCTTTGCGGCAAACAGACACGGGCGCAAGAGGCAAAAGTGATTGCAAATGTATTTTGGCACAATTAATGCCAATATAATTCTGCGGATAGCTTTGGAGAGGTGAAAGATGAAGATGCTAAAAATAACACGCATTGTGGCGGCGTCTGGCCTTTTGTTTTCTGCTGCACCATTATTGGCGCAGGACAATGTGCGCGAAGCATGCATGCCCGATATCCGTAAATATTGCGCCGCCGAATTGGGCAGCTTTAGCCGCGAAAATGTCCGCGCCTGCCTCATCAAAAATATCAAAAAAACCTCGCCCGCTTGTCAAAAGGCCGCAAAGGCGCAGCGCGATGCCGAGCGCGCCAAGAAGCAAGGCAGTTAAAGCCATGACGATATGGATAATCTGGGGTACGGCGTTGCTGGCATATGGGGTATTTCGGCTCTGGTATGACAATATGTCCGGCCCGTTGAAACCGGCCGAGATTGAGGCGTTTCTGGCACATGTGGCGGGGCGTTTCCAGGGCACAGGAAATAGCGCGGAGGTTATGCGGGCTTTCCTTGAAGCCGATGATGGCCGCGAATTTGTCATGCTCAATCTGGTCAAAGCGCAGATGCAGCAGGTTGAGGACCCCAAAACGGGGCAAATGGTTCAAGGCTTTGATCTGCTCAAGCGCTATTCGAAACGCTTCATGCCAACTCTGTTCCGCACAGGCGGCCACCCCGGCATGGTCGGGCGCAAGGTCGGCGGCTATATTGATGCGTGGAACACCGAGGCGGATCCCGATTGGACGATCTTTGGCCTGATGCGCTACCGCAGTCGGCGCGATATGATAAAGCTGGTGATGGACCCCCTATTTACCGAAGGCCATCCCGATAAGCTGCTCGGCACGCTAGCGACTTTTTCTTTCCCAACGCAGCGGGTGGTGTCTTTTTATGTCAGCCCGCGCGTGACGGTTGCACTGGTGCTGGCGTTGCTCGCGGCCTTGGCGCATATCATTTTCCTCACCGTTGCAAGCTGATCAACCCCAAAGTCCGCGAAGGATGAATCCAGAACAATGAAAAAATGGATATGGATCGGGGCCTTAATGCTGTTGATCGGCGCAGGCTATTTGGGTTTTCAGCAGTATAAAATCTATCTGCCCGGCATTATCGGTGAATGGCGTGAACCCATTGGCGAAAACCGTCCTATCAATTGGGCGCAGGGTCCTGCAGTCGCACCATCGGGCAAACGTCCGACCAATGTCATCCTGATTGTCGCTGATGATCTAGGGGTGAACGACATTTCGCTATATGGCGGCGGGGTTGCCGGAGGCGCGGTGCCGACCCCCAATATCGATTCCATTGCCCAACAGGGCGTCAGCTTTGCCAATGGCTATGCCGCCAACGCAACCTGCTCGCCTTCGCGCGCGGCGCTGATGACGGGGCGTTATCCCACACGCTTCGGTTTTGAATTTACCTCTATTCCAGCGGCTTTTGCTTCAAACTTGGCGCATAATGATGGGCCCTCTCCCCATCCAACCATCTATCATGAAGAGCTGAACCGCGACCTGCCCGCTTATGCGGACATGGGGGTGCCCAATGCGGAGATCATGTTGCCTGAGGTGCTGAAGGCCAAGGGCTATCATAATATCCACATCGGCAAATGGCATTTGGGTGAGGCCAAGCCATTGCGGCCAACGTCGCAGGGTTTTGACGAAAGCCTTGGCATGCGTGCCGGCGGGGATTTGTTCATGGCCGAAGATGACCCGCTGGTCGTCAATGCAAAGCTGCCATGGGACCCGATTGACCGCTTTTTATGGGCAAATCTGCCCTATGCCGTCTATTGGGGGGATAGTCAGCGTTTTCGCCCCAAAGGCCATTTGACCGACTATTTCACCGACAATGCATTGGCCGCGATTGACGCAAACAAGAACCGGCCCTTCTTCATGTATCTTGCGTATAATGCGCCGCACACACCGTTGCAGGCGCTGAAATCAGATTATGACGCCCTGCCGCAGATCACGGACCATACGCAGCGCGTCTATGGCGCGATGATGCGCCAATTGGACCGGCGGATTGGTGATGTCCTGCAAAAATTGAAGGACGCCGGCCTCGACAACAATACTTTAGTTATCTTTACCAGCGACAATGGCGGCGCGTGGTACACAGGTATAAAGGACCACAACACACCCTATCGCGGATATAAAGGCACCTTTTTTGAAGGCGGCATTCGCGTGCCCATGCTGATGCGCTGGCCGGACAGAATCGCGCCGGGGACCGTGCGCAATGATGTGGCGCAGCATCTGGATATGTTTGCAACAATTGCGGCGGCAACGGGCGCAAGCCTGCCCACTGATCGCAAGATGGACAGCTTCAACCTTTTGGGCGCTGGGCCAAAACGCGACATCACCTTTTGGCGTTCGGGCCATTACCGCGTGGTCCGCGCAGGGGACTGGAAATTGCAGATTTCCAAACGTCCCGAAAAGGCATGGCTATTCAACCTCGCCACCGATCCGACCGAGCAAATCAATTTGGCCGCGAAAGACCCCGCGCGCGTGGCGGCACTGCGCACGTTGATCGAAGCGCAAAATGCCGGACTTCCCCAACCGCTCTGGCCCGGCTTACTCGAAGGCGCGATCCGCATCGATGTGCCGCTCAATGCGCAGTGGAAGAAGAATCAGGAATATGTCTATTGGGCCAACTGATCGCGTAGGGATGTGAAGAAGCGGTTATTAGAGCAGGTTACCGTAATTCTTAATATGGTTCACGCAGAGGCGCGGAGGGCGCAGAGCCCAGCCGCAGAGGGCGTAGAGGCCAGCCCGCCGTCCCGAACATACTCCCCTTCGTTACCCTGAACTTGTTTCAGGGTCTTAATTTTCAACGTCTCAGAATTAATATCCTGGAACGTCAGTCACCGCAGGTGAAACAAGTTCAGGGTGACGAAAGAGTGGCGTTGCTCCTATCATTACGGCGACAGTGGCTAATGTGCATCGCCACCCCGAAAACCCCACCAACACCCCCATCAACACAGTCTCGACTTTGCCCCTACCCAACGGCTATGGCGATGGCATGCGTGCACAAACCAAATCTGCAATCGTCCTTTTGTCCGGCGGTGTTTTTACCAACGGGCTGACGCGCGCGCAGCATGGGGGCGCGGCGGAACTGGAGTCCATATATGCCCGCTCTTGAGGCCGCAGATTATATCATCGTCGGCGCAGGGTCGGCTGGGTGCGTGTTGGCGGACCGGTTAAGTGCCGATGGCACGCATAAGGTCGCGTTGCTGGAATATGGCGGCAGTGACCGCTCGGTCTTGATTCAGATGCCCGCCGCGCTTGCCTATCCCATGAACACCAAAAGGTGGAATTGGGGGTATGAAAGCGAGCCGGAGCCGCATTTGAACAACCGACGCCTGAACTGCCCGCGTGGTAAGGGCTTGGGCGGTTCCTCCTCTATCAACGGCCTTGTCTATGTGCGCGGCAATGCGCTCGATTTTGAACATTGGAAAGAAGAGGAAGGCGCAAGCGGATGGGGCTATGCCGATGTGCTGCCTTATTTCAAACGCGCCGAGGGCCGGGCCGAAGGTGGCAACGAATATCGCGGCGGCGATGGTCCCTTGTCGACCAATTATGGCCCGCTCGACAATCCGCTGCATCAGGCTTGGCTCGATTCAGCGCAGCAAGCGGGCTACAACCTGACCGAGGATTATAACGGCTATGCCCAAGAAGGCTTTGGCCGGATGGACATGACGGTGCGGGACGGCACGCGCTGTTCGGCGGCGAAGGCCTATTTATATGACGCCCGCAAACGGCCCAATCTCAAAGTCATAGAAAAGGCGCTTGTCACCCGCATCCTGTTTGATGGCACGCGCGCCATTGGGGTGGAGTATGAACGCGCAGGCCAGATGCATCAGGTGCACGCGGCCCGCGAAGTCATCCTGTCGGGCGGCCCCATTAATTCGGTTCAGTTGCTTAAGCTTTCCGGCATTGGCCCCGCCGAGGAGTTGAAAGCGCATGGCATAGAATTGCGCGCGGACCGGCCGGGTGTGGGCGCGAACTTGCAAGATCATCTGGAATTTTATTTCCAAATGGCCTGCACGCAGCCAATCACCTTGTACGGCAAGGCCAATCTTCTCGGTAAATTTATGGTCGGTGCCCAATGGCTATTGGATCGGTCGGGATTGGGGGCGTCAAACCAGTTTGAAAGCTGCGGCTTTATCCGCAGCCGCGCCGGTATCAAATATCCGGATATCCAATATCATTTCTTTCCCATGGCGATCAATTATGACGGCTCGTCGCTGGCATCCGAACATGGTTTTCAGGCCCATGTCGGCCCGATGCGATCCAAAAGCCGGGGCACGGTGACGCTCAAAAGCGCGGACCCGCATGACAAACCCAAAATCCTGTTCAATTATATGAGCCATCCCGACGATTGGGCAGACATGCGGGCCTGTGTGCGGCTGACGCGGGAGATTTTTCAACAGCCTGCCTTTGCGCCCTTTCGCGGACGTGAAATTCAACCCGGCGCGGACATTGTCACCGATGCGCAGATTGACGCCTTCATTGCCGAACATGTCGAAAGCGCGCTGCACCCCAGTTGCACATGCAAGATGGGCAGCCCGCGTGACCCGATGGCCGTGGTCGACCCCGAATTGCGGGTCATCGGCGTCCAAGGGCTGCGCGTTGTGGATAGCGGCGTGATGCCGACGATCACCACGGGCAACCTAAATGCGCCGACGATCATGATCGGGGAAAAGGCGGCTGATCATATCTTGGGCAAACCCATGCTCGCCCCGTCGAATGCGCCATTTTACGTCGCGCCAAATTGGGATATTGCGCAAAGATGATGCAAACGATACTCGAGCCCGCCCGCAATATCGATGTGATCCGCCACACCGACGTTCTCGTCGTGGGTTCGGGCCCCGGTGGCCTTGCCGCAGCGTTGGCATCGGCGCGCGCGGGCGTCGAGACCACCTTGCTCGAACGTTATGGCTGTTTCGGCGGCAATATCACGCAGGTCGGCGTGGAGGGCTTCGCATGGTATCGGCACCCCGCCACAATCGACAGCGAAGGCATCGGGCGCGAGTTTGAAGACCGCGCCAAATTGATGGGCGCAGCCATGCCCGAGCCGCAATCGATCAGCCACAGCCTGGATGCCGAAGCGTTCAAATTTGTCGCAGATACTTTGGTTGAAGAAGCAGGCGTCATCCCGATGCTGCACCGATTATGTGTGGCCCCGATCATGGATGGCAACATAATCCGCGGCGTGATTGTGGAAAGCAAGGCGGGCCGTGAAGCGATCCTTGCCAAACGTGTGATTGACGCGACAGGGGACGCCGACATTGCCCATAGGGCTGGCGCGCCAACGCATAAGCATCCGGTGGACGAAATGATGTCAGTCTCCGTCATGTTTTCCATGTGCGGCGTGAACAAGACGCGGTTCATCGATGCGGTGAAGGCCGACCCGCAAACCTATGGCGACTGGGCCGTGGGCGGGGAGTGGGAAGTGATCACCAGCGGCAAAGAAGATGAAATGTTCTCGCCCTTTTTACGCAAGCCGTTTCAAAAAGCGTTGGAGGCGGGCCTGATACCCGACAGCGTGAAAACAATGGCCGGCACTTGGGGCACCGTTTCCGATCAGGGGGACCTCACCTATCTCAACATGTGTCATTTATATCTGGACGGCACCGATCCCGATGCGCTGACACATGGCGAAATGGCAGGGCGTAAGCAGGCGATGCATGCCATATCCGCGTTGCAGGCGTTCATGCCGGGTTGCGAGGATGCCAAGCTGCGAAACTTTGGCATGACATTGGGCATTCGCGATACCCGCAAGATTGATGCGCTGTATAACATGACCGCCGACGATGTGATGGAACAAGGCCGTTTTGACGATAGCATCGGCATCTTCCCGGAATTTATCGATGGCTATGGCTATCTTATTTTGCCGACCACTGGCCGCTATTTCCAATTGCCTTATCGGTCGATGTTGCCCAAAAATGTGCGGCATTTGATTACCGCTGGCCGCGTGATTGGTGGCGACAAGGTCAGCCATGCTGCGGTCCGGAACATGATGTGTTGCGCGGTTGCAGGACAAGGCGCAGGCGTTGCCGCCGCCTTGGCCGTCAAGTCCGACCGAGACTTTTGCGCGGTCGACATCAGCGCCGTGCAACAAGAACTCCGCCGCCAAGGTGCGCGCATTTTCTAACGCTTAGGGTTGGCTTACGCAGTTAAGTCGTGACGTCAGATTCCAGCGCCGCTTGGAGGCGTTTGCGGAACAGCAAGATGAGAATGCCGCCTGCCAGCGCAATCGCAGAATCCATGATCCAAAAAGTCGACGGGTGCATTTGGTCAAAATAGCTACCTATCCACCCCGCCAACACATGGCCGATAAAGGGGGAAAGGAACGCAACGCCCATCAGGAAAGAGCCCATGCCCGCAGGCGCGGCCCTGCTGACGATGGCCAAAGTTGTTGGCCAATAATACATCCAAGCCAGCCCCATGATCAGCCAGCCAGCAATTGCCCATCCGGCGTCCACACTGTCCGGCGCGCTTTGTCCCCAATTGCCATACGCGAACAGAAGGGCGGCAATGGCAATGATGGCAGACCCAATACCGACCTTCGTCACGCTGCTGGGTTCGCTGCCGCGCTTTGCCTGCCATGCCCAGAACATAACCAACGCAGGGGCCGCCAATATCGCGCCGATGGAATCCATCGATGCAAACCAACTCGATGGCACTTCGCCAAGCAATGTCGCCAAATTCACATATTGATCGACCCACAAGATGCCGATGCTCCACACCATGGGGTAAGCGATTTCCGCAGGTATCGTTAGCGCAATCACCAATAAAAGGACCGCTAAGCGTTTCTTCTCTTGGCGCGTTAATGGCGGATTGCTCTCGCGCTTGCGTGCCACCGGACGATCATCGGGCAAATGGCGCTGCCCCAAGACATAAGCGAGCAGCGCAATCAACATCAAGGCAGCGGCAACCGCGAACCCGGCATGCCAACCATAGAGCGCCGCAACCAATCCAGTGACGAGCGGCCCACTCGCCGCGCCGATGCAAATCCCGGTCGAAAAAATGGTGAAGCCGCGTGACCGCATGGATTCATCCGATTTGGGGTATAATGCGCCGACCTGCGCAGAAATATTCCCCTTCAAAAATCCCGACCCAAGGATCAAAAGCAAGAGCGCCAACAGAAAGCTGGCATAAAAGGACATCGCCAGATGCCCCGCGCTCATCAAGACTACGCCGAGCATTACCGTGCGCTTTGCGCCCAATATCCGGTCGGCAACCCATCCCCCAACGATCGGCGTGAAATAGACAAGGCCCGCATACCAACCATAAATGATCGCCGAAAAAGCAACGTCGCTCATCGGTCCGCGAAATTCGAACATATTACGCAGTGTTGCCAGCCCAATGACCTGCGCCGCATTTTCAGGCAGCAGCAGTTCTTTCACCATATACAGCGTGAGCAGCGCAGACAGGCCGTAAAAGGAAAAGCGTTCCCACATTTCGGTGAAGGATAAATAAAATAAGCCTTTGGGGTGACCGGATGGCTGGCCAATTGCGGCTTGTTCGATCCTGCCCACGCTTATTCCCCCCCAGATATGCACCGCGCCCCTAGCCGCGCCTGTATCTATGCCCGCTTAGAACAGAGGCGCAAGGGAATGATGGCGGCAGCGTATCGGAGCCTAGGAAGAACCGATGCGCAACGACGCAGCAGGCGGCCATCTTTGCGCGCGTAGCATCTGCAAGACACTATCAAGGATATAATTGTTTTTGGATATATTTTTCTCGGTGTGACATTTGCTGCCATTGCGCCGTTGGGGGGGATCATATATGGATAACGCGTGTATGCGAATGTAAAAATGGCGTTGATGGTCAAATAGTTGACGTTAAAGTTAAAATAAGGGACAATGCGGACTCGCGGTCCAAGTCGTTAGTATCTTGAAATCAGATTCGGGCGTGAGAAAATTTGATGGACGTCAGCAACGCAAACAGTGACATGGCCATTAGCAATTTATCCAAGGGCTGCTCCATTCTTGTGGTCGACGATGACTCAGCCTGTCTCGAAGAATATTGCGATGCGATAGAAAATTTGGGGTATACCGTAATATCCGCCACAAGCGCACCCGACGCATTGAAACAAATCGCGGAGTCGCCAGAGATCGGTGTTGTCATTACCGACCTTGAAATGCCAACTATGGATGGCATTTCATTATTGTCTGAAATTTCCAACCGCTTCTCGCCACATCGACCTATTGTTACCTTAGCACTTACGGGGCATTCGAGTTTGCAAGTCGCGACCAAAGCGATGCAATCGCAAGCGATAGATTTGCTGAGTAAGCCAGTGTCGATGGAGCAAATGGCCGAGGCATTGCGCCGGGCATCCGTGCATTATTTTGCGACGGCTTATCGGTTTCAGATCACGGCCCTGACCAAACGGCTTGATCCCCCAATCTTGCGCGACCCCTTGGCAGGACAGGAGGGTACACCAACGGAAGAAGAGCTTCAGGCGTTTACCCGCATGCTGTTAAAATTCCAGCATAATAGATCGAAATTTTTCGACCCAGCGGTGCTCGCGGGGCCGTCGTGGGAAATATTGCTGGATATTGGGGAAGCCACTCTGCGCGGGGAAGCTGTTCCGGCTTCCAGCGCGTCGGCGTCCACACATGTTCCGCTCAGCACGGCGTTGCGGCATGTCAATAATCTTGTGGATGCCGGTCTCGTCCGGCGTTGGATTGACCCAACCGACAAGCGCCGCACTTTGCTAGAGCTGGAGCCCGACGCCGTTAGCGCGATGCAGCGTTATTTGGAAACAGCTTGGAAATTGCACCCACAAAGCGAATAAACAGCATCCTGCCTGTCAGGAGATGATGGCGCGTTAGGCGCCTTTGGCTGGCCCTTGGTCTTCATCCTGCGTCTTCAAATTCTGCAAAAGGTCCGTCGCGCGGACCACCTGCTCCTCTATACGCATCACCTTCGCGAGCAAATATTCTGCATCCTCGGTCGAAGCGTTTCCCATTCGCGCACGGATATTCCCGCAGGACAGCCGGATGATGTTCAACGGCTGCATAAGGTCATGCAAAATTTTCGCGTCCACATCCTGAAGTCTGTTCATAGGCGCAATATAAAGCTTTGCTAAAATGTGTGAACTAAATTCATGCACTTTGCGATATCATGGCGACAATCGCGGCATCATATAGCCCATATCGGGGCCGATGGTTACGACGCGATAGCCATATCTTTAAAGTCGTCGGTCAACAATGTACGCTGGATCTCGGCGCTGGCTTCTTCAGTCAGCCTTAGAAAAACGCGGCGCTGATCGTTCGGGTCATATTCCCGCTCGATGATTTTACGCTCCGTTAAAATGGCGAGATGCCGTAGCGCGGTTGTCACAGGTGAAAAGGACGCATGGCACGCGCTGGAAACGCTCGTCTGGAGTCCGGAATGCTGGCGCACAAACAAATCGAGCAATATAAACCAGGCAGGGTCGGCGAAAAGATTGGCAACCGACACCAATCGCGAACGGCGCTTGGTAATCTCCAGAAGGTCCGCCGCCTTTTTCACCGCAATATGCGTTAAGGCGTTGCCCGTGGCTGCTGTGCTTGGCCGCACGTTTACGTCGTTGACATCTGCCTCTACTGTGCGCAGCATTTTCTCCAATTGCGCACGCGTCAGCTTAATCGGAACGTCAAAGGTGTGCATTTGGTCAGTCACATCCGTATTGCTCTGTGAATCAAACATATTTTCCCAGCCATCCACATCGCAGACAATATTGGTGCATGCGTTCGCAATGACCGCCGACGTTCCGCGTTTATTTCAAATGAATGTGGCAAAGTATCAATGCGACCCGATACTTATACCCCATATTCAATTTGTTAGGCCGGGCGCACGTAAATGCACGGCATATCGCCGCCGGAACGGTAATAAATATAGCCAATTTGAAACTATTTCGACAAATTTAGCTTAAACTAGGGCTTAGAGGCATATTGTAAGAAGATGTAAATTCTTACTGTCCTAAAGATGCCATCAGCCTTTGGCGCCCTGTTGACCATATCTGGACCGGCCAAACGCGTTTTGCGCTCCACCTAAAGACGCATCAACGGCGTTCGATCAACCGCGCAATCCTTGTCAGTACCCCGAAAATGTCCTGAAGCTTATTCACCCGAGCAACAAAGGGGCAAGCTTTGCGCGTTGCCATGCCGCATCCCCAAATTGCGACGCATGAAAAATCGCGGCACGGCGATGGAGGCCGGCATCGCAATCATGGGTAAAGCCAAAGCCACCATGAAATTGAATGGCGCGATCGGCGGCAAAGCTATATGTTGCATCCGCCGCCGCCTTGGCCATGCGCACGGCGATTTCGCCAACGCCTTGGTCGCTGAAACTATTGGCAGCGCTGTATAAATGCGACCGCGCCTTTTCATATTCGACATAGGCATCGACCGTCGGATGCTTCAGCGCCTGATATTCGCCGATTAACTTTCCAAACTGCTTGCGCGTTTGCAGATAGCTGACGGTATAATCGATCACGCTTTGCGATCCGCCACACATTTCCGCGCTTTGCAGGAGATTGGCGGCCTGTTCGATATGCGACAAAGTGGATGTCGCGCGCGCGACTTCGAGCAACGCGGCGCGCGATACGACCAAGCCATCAAGCGACACAGCAAAGCTGCGTTTGGTTTCGTCGATAATCGCCTCACGGCGCAGGCGACCCGCGACGTCCTGCGCGGTCAGCAAAACCAGGGCTGGCTTGCCATCCAACATCACCGATGCAATGACGATATCGGCGGTCTGTGCCCATGCCGCGAAAAGCTTTTCGCCAGACAGATGCACATTGTCACCCTCCAGCTTTGCCGTCGCTAGGATGTTCTGAAGGTCCCAGTCGCCATGCGCTTCGGACAAAGCCAGCGTGCCGATTGCGCCTTCGGCAAGGCGGGGCAGCCATGCAGACGTTTGTGCTTCAGTGCCGCCAAAGATGAGCGCTTGCGCCGCCAAGGTCGATGACACCAAAGGCGACGCCATCAGGTGGCGGCCCATTTGTTCCACCACCGGCACAACCTCAGCCAGCGTCAGGCCAACGCCGCCATGTGCCTCGGGAATCGATATAGCGGTCCAGCCTAAGGCGGCCATCTCGGCCCAGACATCGGCGTCATAGCCCAAATCGCTATCCATCAGCTTGCGGACACGAGCGATAGGCGATTTGTCACGGCAAAAGCTCGTGGCTACATCCAAAAGCTCGATCTGTTCTTCGCTATACCCAAGCCCGGCCATTTGCATGTCATTCTCTCCTCACGCTTATGCTGCATCTATGGCGCGAGGGAGGACACAAAATCAAGGCGATTTAACTGTTCGGTTAAAAGCAAGCCTTAGGCTTGCTCAAGAACCTTTCGGCCGGGCCGTACTTTCATTTTATGGCCGGTCTTGGTGGCGAGTGACACGTCCTTGACCGTCTGCATAAACACCCATTCATTGGTTGCCGCCTGCGGGGTGAGCGACAAATGCATATAGCCGCGGTTGGATGTATCAACCCAGCGCAATTCCTGTTTGCTGCCGTTAAGCAAGCTGCGCGCGACGTCGGCTGGGTCAGTGAACGGAATCGCGCTTTCAAAGCCTGGCGACGAGACGCTATGCCCGCCAAATTCAACGCCGGCTGGCTTTCCGCCTTCGGGCAAGTCATACGCCCAGCCATTGTGGCTATCGCCCGTGACCACGACCAAGTTCGCGTCTGCGCGCTGCGCCGCCGCCAACAAGCGCGCACGCGCCGCGGGGTAACCGCCCCAATTGTCGAGATTATACGGCAAGCCTGCCTTTGTCGCAGCGATACCCTGCCGCACATAATTTTTAGCGCGTTCAGGCGCAACTTCGGGAACCCAATCCATCGCGTTTTCTGGCGTGTAATTATAGCCCATATTGGTGCCCGAACCCAGCACCGCCCATGTGGAACGGTTGCGGCCAATCGCGCGGGACAACCACGCCTCTTGTTCGCTACCCAACATCGTCATGGACGGATCGCGCCATGCGCCGTCGCGATATTCGGAAAGTGCCTTTGCCGGATCACCCGAACGTAGCAGTTCGCCATAGGCATAAGGCTTGGTCCGCGCCACTGTGCGCGTGTCTGTGCGGTAATAAGTTGCAAGGTCGCCAATCGCATATTCTTTCCATGGCTGCTCACCGACAGGCAACCATTCGCGCCATACCTGCATCGCGGCGTTGCGCCGGGAATTCCAATCGCCTTCATCCACGCTATGGTTTTGCGCGCCGCCTTCCCAACTGTCATTGGCGGTTTCATGGTCATCGGTATTGACGATCATCGGGAAGTTCGCATGCAGCGCCTGCAACTGCTTGTCCGAACGATAGCTGGAATAGCGCAAACGATAATCCGCAAGCGTCAGGATTTCATCCGCCGGGAAAATGCGCGCGGCAAATTTTGCGCCGCCATCATAGCCACCACGGCCATATTCATAGATATAATCGCCCATGTGGAGCACCAGATCAATGTCGTCGCGCGCGGCGGCATGGCCATACGCGTTGAATTCACCGAAGCCCAGATTGGAGCAAGAGAATATCGCGATGTTGAATTTCGCCGCTTTGCCCACGGGCAGAGTCTTGGTGCGGCCAACAGGCGAGACGCTGCCATCCGGCGCGATGAAGCGGAACCAATGCCATTTGCCGGGCGCAAGATTATCGACGGTGATTTTGACCGTATGGTCGCGCCATGGCCCCGTGACCATTTCGCCGCCGCCCGCAATCTTGATAAAATCCTGACTTTCGGAAATTTCGACGCGCACTTTGGATGCGCCGCCCGTTGCGTTGACATAGCGTGTCCATAACAGCACCGAGTCCGGCCCCGGCTCGCCGCTGGCGACATTATGCGTAAATCCGGTGAGCCCAAGAAGCGTCTGCGCCATCGCAGCGCCGCCGGGCAGCATCAGCCCGCCAAGACCAAATCCAGCGGTTGCCAACAAATGACGGCGGTTGATTATAAATGACATGATCGGCTTCCCCTTTTGCGTTTCCAGCAATCCCTGCGGCGCATTGTCACGACGCTTCGTCATCGGCGTTAATCGATTGCTGTTGCAGCGCTGTGACAGGCGCGATTGCGGTCCTAAATAAAACTATCCAGCCATTTTTCGGCCAAAGCCTCCGCCTCACTGACGCTAAAGGGCGCGTTGCCTAAGCTGAGTTCAAGCCATAGACCATCGACCAAGGCGGTCAGCGCCACTGCCGCCAATCGGGCGTCCGCTGGGGCCTGTGGGCAGGCAAGGATGAGGCGCTCCATATCCTGCCGGTTTTCAGCGTAGATCTCGTCATGGATGTCGCCAATGGCCGGCACCGTGCGCGACAGGCTCCAAAACGCGAGCCATGTGGCGAGCAGCTCCGGATCCGCAATCGGCGCACGGAAACTGGCGGTGACAAAGGCCAGCAACCGACCGCGCGGGTTATCGCACGCAACAGCCTCAACCGCAGCGTGCAACGCCGCCGCTACGCGCGCCCCCGTCGCGCGATAGGTTGCGGCCACCAACGCATCAATTCCGTCAAAATAATGCCGTAGCAACCCCGCCGAAACCCCTGCCTCCAGGCAAATTGCGCGCACCGACGTCCCATGTGCACCCCGCGTCGCTAGGCAACGCGCCGTGGCTGCAATCAACGCGTCGCGGCGTGTATCGGCACTTTTTCGGGTGAAGACTTGTCGCGGTTGCATGCCGCTGTTATACACTCGTATAACAAGGGGAGCAAGATGTCCGAATCAGGCGTTCAAACACCGGATGATCATTTGGAAGGCTGGAGCCTGCCGGCCTGGACCTATGATGATCCCGAATTTGCCGCGCTGGAGGTGGACCGCATTTTCCGCCCGTCTTGGCAAGTGGTGTGCCATGTCAGCGACGTCGCGCATGTGGGCGACTGGCATAGCCTCGATTATATCAATGAAAGCGTTATTGTTGTGCGCGGCGCGGACGACAATTTGCGCGCATTCACGAATGTCTGCCGCCACCGGGGCAGCCGCTTGGTCGATGGTTCGGCTGGCTGCGCGAAGAAATTGGTCTGCCCCTATCACGCATGGACCTATGACCTTGATGGCCGATTGACGGGCGTGCCCGACAGCGCCTCTTACCCGACGCTCGACAAGGATAAGGCCGACCTTGTGCCCGTCGATATAGAAATCTGGCGCGGGTTTATCTTCGTCCGTCTGGAAAGCGGCGGGCCTTCGGTTGCCGAAATGATGGCCCCTTATGAAGCGCAAGTCGCGCCTTATTGTTTTGAGGAACTAAGGGCGCTTGGCCGCGTCACCATGCGCCCGCGCGACGTGAACTGGAAAAATGTCGGCGACAATTATTCCGACGGCCTTCATATTCCCGTCGCGCATCCCGGCCTCACGCGCCTGTTCGGCAAAAGCTATGGTGTTGAGGCAGAGCCGCATGTCGACCGCATGTGGGGCGACCTTGTCGACCGGCCATCGACCAACTGGTCGGAACGCGCTTATCAGAACTTACTGCCGCCCGTGCCCCATTTGCCCGCCGCCAATCAGAAACGCTGGCTCTATTTCAAGCTGTGGCCGTCGGTTGCCTTCGACATTTATCCCGACCAAGTGGATTTCATGCAATGGCTGCCCACAGGGCCCGATAGCTGCGTCATCCGTGAAATCAGCTATGTCCTTCCGGACGCGCCCGATTACGCATGGCGCCGTGAAATGCGCGCGGCGCGTTACCTTAACTGGCGGATCAACCGGCAAGTCAATGCAGAGGACACCGTCCTCATCACCCGCGTGCAGCAAGGCATGGCGAGCCGCAGTTTTTCCATGGGCCCGCTGTCCGACAAGGAAGTGTGCCTGAAAAGCTTCTGCCGCCAAATCCGCAACATCATTCCAGAGGCGCGCCTCGAACAACGCCCGGCATCGGGTTGGAGCAAAAAATGACTCAGAAATATGACGCCCTCATCATTGGTGCTGGCCATAACGGCCTTGTCTGCGCCTTTTACCTCGCGCGCGCTGGCCTGAAGGTCCGCATTGTCGAGCGCCGCGATGTTGTCGGCGGCGCGGCGGTGACCGAAGAGTTCCACCCCGGTTTCCGCAACTCGGTCGCAAGTTACACCGTCAGCCTGCTGCAGCCGAAGGTGATTTCTGACATGAAGCTGGTCGACCATGGCTATCGCGTTATTGAACGGCCCATTTCCAATTTCCTGCCACAAGAAGATGGCGGTTATCTGAAACTCGGTGGCGGGCTGGAACGCACACAGGCCGAATTCGCGCGCTTTTCAAAGCATGACGCAGCGGTCTTGCCGCAATATTATGACATGTTGGAAGGTGTCGCGGACGTCCTGCGCGATCTTGCTTTACGGTCGCCGCCCAATGTCGGCGACGGCCTAAAAACCCTTATCGATGCCGCCGTGCAGGGACGCGGGCTGATGAAGCTCAACCTGTCGCAACAGCGTGATGTGTTGGAACTGTTCACCAAATCGGCGCGCAGCTTCCTCGACAGTTGGTTCGAAAGCGAAGCGGTAAAGGCTGCGTTTGGTTTTGACGCTGTCGTCGGCAATTATGCCAGCCCCGACACGCCGGGCAGCGCTTATGTTTTGCTGCACCATGTCTTTGGCGAAGTGAATGGCAATAAGGGCGCTTGGGGCCACAGCATCGGCGGCATGGGCACGATCACGCAGATCATGGCGAAGGTATGCCGCGATCTGGGCGTCGAAATCAGCCTCGAAGCGCCCGTATCGCGCGTCTTGGTGGACGGCGAAAAGGTCGCGGGCGTACGCCTTGAAAGCGGCGCGGAAATCGTCGCGGACCGCGTGATTTCGAACGTCGGGCCAAAGCTGCTGTACGAACGCCTATTTGACGACGCCGACCTGAAACCCGAATTTAAACGCCGCGTGAAGGGCTTTAAAGCTGGAAGCGGCACATTCCGCATGAACGTCGCTTTGTCCGAACTGCCCAAATTCACCTGCTTGCCCGAAACGGGCGAGCACCATCAATCGGGCATCATCATCGCGCCAACATTGGATTATATGGACCGCGCATTTTTGGATGCGAAGCGCGATGGCTGGTCGCAAAAGCCTATCGTGGAAATCCTCATCCCATCGACCGTCGATGACAGCCTTGCGCCCGCAGGGCAGCATGTGGCGAGCCTGTTCTGCCAACAATTTGCGCCTGAGCTGCCCAATAATGCGGATGAGTCGCCCCGCGATTGGGATGCCGAAGAAGGCCAAGCCGCCGACGATATCATCAGCACAGTTGAGGCTTATGCCCCCGGCTTCCGCGCGTCGGTTCTGGGTCGCCAAATCCTCAGCCCCAAGGGGCTAGAGCGGAAATTCGGACTGGTCAGCGGCGACATCATGCATGGCAATATGAGCCTTGACCAATTATGGTCCGCGCGCCCAATCTTGGGCCATGGCGCGTATCGCGGGCCGTTAAAAGGCCTGTATATGTGCGGCGCGGGAAGCCATCCCGGCGGCGGCGTAACAGGTGCGCCCGGCCATAATTGCGCGGCAGAGGTGTTGGCCGACCGCAGTATGTTCAAACGCATATTTGCTTAGACTAGCCAAAGCGTCACAAAAAAGCCGGACCTTTTCAGATCCGGCTTCCTCCCCCTGTCGCTTTTAGCGACAAACTGTGTGTCGTACGTTTCTGAACGACCTATCAATGTCTCTTGTTACAAATTTTCTGCGTCAAGAAAAGCAAAAAAATTGTTAGAAATCACGCGAGATTTTCACACCGATTACGCGAGGCTTGATAACGACATCGTAAAAGGCGCCGCCCGTTGGCGTTGATGCCGTGACACCCGTTCCGCAGGTTGTTTCAATACATTGGACGCCGGTGTTGACCACGCCGCGTGTGTCGAACAGGTTTGTGGCAAATGCCTCAATTGCCCATGCTTCCTGCTTCACGCCAACGGAGACGTCAGCCGTGGTATACGCATCCAGATTGCCCTTGATGCTATTCTGCACGGGCCGCAAATCGCTTCGGCGGCTGCCGGTGTGATTGACCGCAAACTGCACATGACCATCCCAATCGGCGATCGGGAATTCATACCGTGCAATCGCATTGCCCTTTAACTTGGCGGTCACAGGCAGACGCGATCCCGATGGCGCAAGCAATTCATTGCCCGCCGTGGTGCAATCAAAAGTTGCGTTGGCTACCTTACAGAAATCGCGTTGGCTTTTCGCATCATTATAGCTGAAACCAGCGTTCAGGCTGAAACCGCCCGTCCGGAAGCCAGCGTCCATTTCGACACCACGAATACGGGCAACACCCGCATTGCGGATTTCGGTCAGGCCATTGGCACCCAAGAATGAAAGCTGGATATTGTTCCAATCTTCCTGAAACACGGCGCCGTTCCAACGGAATGCACCGAAGGTGGTTTTCCAGCCCAATTCATAATTGTCGAGCTTGTCCGAACCATAAGGCGGCAAGGTGCCGCGACGGTTGATCCCGCCCGGACGGAAACCGCGCGACCAT
>Ga0209550_10000442_pt1 | contig 38587 bp, 31 predicted proteins | sample LauGreSuBDMM15SN_2_FD_187567 | JGI IMG/M metagenome (GOLD analysis project Ga0209550, IMG submission 187567) | Freshwater lake microbial communities from Lake Michigan, USA - Su13.BD.MM15.SN (SPAdes) (version 5) | ecosystem: Environmental > Aquatic > Freshwater > Lake | place: Lake Michigan... | reverse complement strand
CCACGCACCCCGTGAAAGGAAACATCAACTCTACAGGTGAGAGGATCTATCATCTTCCAACGAGTACGTATTACACAAGAACGCGGGCAGAGTCTTGCTTCTCAGATACCACTGCAGCTGAAATCTACGGCTTCCGCCCCCCACGCTGAGAAGAACAGGAACCTAGTACAAAACTCTTCCGAAATCAAACAGACACGAAAAAAGCGGGGCGAGCAGTCTGATGACTGTTCGCCCCGCTTTCACGGGTATCCGGCGCGGCCGGGAGGTTTTAGAGATTGTCGACTAAGTTGAGGAGATCTGGCAGTGTGCCGGACCACTCGACGATGAGTCGCTCGAGGAGCTCCCAACGGGAATTGTCCTCGCCGAGACGATCGAGCATCAATTGACGCGCTGCCGGAGCAAGCGAGTAGTCGGTGATGACGTCACGAACTCCGAGTACGCTGAGCGCAAACTGAACGTCGTTGATATTGGTTACGAGGAACCTCGCCCACATCGGGGTTTCGGAACCGGCCGCAACCTTCTCGACGTAGACCCGTAGGTCTTTACCCGCACGCGACACCACAGGGGCGACGTTGTGAGCGGAGGTCTGGAGGAGCTCGAGGATGAGGTCATCGTTGTCGATGACACGCTCCGCAAGCGCTCCGAGATCGTCTCGATCCATGTACCCGAGGTGTGAGGTTATCGCATCCACGGGACTCTTAGGATTTTGAACGGCTCGGTGCAAAGCCTCGCGGCGCTGCTGATAGTTACCACTATTGACTGCGTCGTTGATGGCGATACGGATGTCCGTTTCGTCGTCACTGGTGACGATGGTCTCGAGTGCTCGTTCGATTGGGTCGACCACTGGGCGATTGATGAGGTCCTTGAGGAAGTAACCACCACCATTGAAAGTGAGCTTCTCGGCTGCTACAGCGGCGGTGATGCCGTCGACGAAGCGAGATCTCTGTTCACTGCCAAGAGCACTCCACACGGTTTCCACGTTGGTGCGGCTCGTGTAGTCGAGTTCGGAACTCTTGGAGATCAGTAGCTCAATTGCACGGTCCACGACAGCGTCGTGAGCAGAGCGATCGAGAGTACCGAGCAATCCGCAGAGATGCTGGAGTGACGGCGCGTGTGCGAGTCCTACGAGCGCTGCAGATGCAGGGGCTCCACGGAACAGATCGCTCACACGCTGATGTGTCGACCACGATGCACGCACAGAACGAAGAGCATTCTTTGCGGCGAGAACGCGAGCGGCTTCAGGTGCGCTGGAGTTCGACAGGATCGCTTCTCCAACTGATGCTGATTCGTGCTTGGCGATCTGCAGGTACAACGCCTCAGGGAGGTCGGTGCGCTGCGCGAGTTGCGTGAGGAGCGTTGCCCGCTTCTCGGTTGCGAAACGTGCTATCAAAGCATCTGTGGTTCGACCAGGTCGAGAGGCCCAAGCTGCGAGAACTTCGGCTTCCTGACGTTTCGACAGTTGATCATCGAGGTCCGGATCGAGGTTCGAGAGCTGACAGAGCTTGATAAGTAGTTCGATGTCTTTATTGTGCGACGCGTAAGTGAAGACGCGCTGCTGGACGTTGACTGGCGTGTCCTTGCTGAACAACGACATGTAGACGAACGAAGCGTTCTGGGTCACGAGGAACCCCTTTCGGTAGGTCGCGGCGCGTAGGCGTCACGATGTGGATGGGTATGTGACTCACCGTGGGCGCCATCAACAACCCACCTAGGTTCACCACTTCGATCCGCTGAGCGGACGACCACCACGGCTTGGACCCGGAGATCAACTTCCTGCAGAGAGCAAGCAGGCTCCGAGCCCACCTGCTCCGATCCCCCAAAACGCTGAGCCCACCAGCTCCGAGCCAGGCGGTTCAGCTGGCGCGCGGTTCACCTCGAGAGCACGGCTTCTCGTTCCGACAGGTGAAGTTCAGTGGGTACTCAGGTGCGCGCTCCACACTGGCACAGAGATCCTCCAATCGTCTCGAGGCGTGTGCGAACACCGTTACAGACAGCACAGTCTTCGCTACCGGAGCACCACGCTCCCGACGGGTGAAGAGCCCAGACCTGAGAGCGTCAGTGACGCTCATCGAAAGCGAGTACCACTTGACAACCGAATCATTTTCACCACCGCAACCCGGAAACTTGACCGCCTCTCCGGCCTCACCGAGATCGGAGCTCACCACTGATCTACCCACGTTCGACGAGCTCGGCATTCCCGCAGCTGTCGTCACCGTGCTAGCTGGACGAAACATCACCGTGCCGACCCGTGTTCAAATTGAAGCGATTCCGATGGCACACCGCGGTGGAGACATCGTCGTACAAGCCAAGACCGGTACCGGAAAGACGCTCGCATTCGGATTACCACTCGTCGCAGTGCTTGCTGCTCCCACGGGTACTCGCCCACGAGCTCTTGTCGTCACCCCCACTCGTGAGCTCTGCCTGCAGGTCGCCTCTGACATTGCTCTCGTAGGCGAAGCACTCAGGCTTCGTAGTGTCGCCGTTTACGGCGGACAGGATTTTGGTCCGCAGATCGACGCACTCACAAAAGGTGTGGACATCGTCATCGGGACCCCCGGTCGTCTGCTCGATCTCGTTACACGAAAGGAACTCGACCTCGCCGGTATCGACCGACTCATTCTTGATGAAGCTGACGAGATGCTCGACATGGGGTTCCTCCCTGATGTGCAGAGACTTCTCAAGTACACCGTGAATCGTTCGAGCACGATGCTGTTCAGCGCAACGATGCCGGCGCCGATCTGGTCGCTCGCACGAGGATTCCTCGATCAACCAACTTTTACGACGGTGTACGATCCGAACTCTGACGCGACCACCGTTTCAGGTGTCACGCAGTTCGTTTACCAGGCACACCCGCTGGACAAGCCTCAAATGCTCGCCAAACTTCTCCAGGCCGAGGGTCGAGGTCCAACGATCGTCTTCTGTCGCACCAAGATGACCGCTCAGCGCCTCTCTGACGACATGGTTGAGCGTGGATTCCGTGCAGTCTCCCTCCATGGGGATCTACCGCAACCGGCACGAGAGAAGGCACTTGCAGCCTTCCGCGATGGAAGAGCGGAAATTCTCATCGCCACTGATGTCGCAGCCCGAGGCATAGACATCGATGGAATCACTCATGTGGTTAACTATCAGACTCCCGAAGACCCTGCAACGTATCTGCACCGCATCGGACGCACTGCACGAGCAGGTCGAAAAGGTATAGCGGTCACCTTCGTAGAATGGGATAATCTACTTCGTTGGAAGTTGATCTCCAGCGAACTCGGTCTCGGTATGGACATTCCCGTTGAGACATACTCGTCAAGTGAGAGCTATCATTCCGATTTGGGTATACCGGTAGGAGTGAGCGATCGACTGGTAGTCGAAGCTCGAACGCCACAGCGTATCGTCAACGGCAAGAGCGGTCAGACAACTTCTTCTCAGCGCTCTGGACGTCCAAGTGTCAACGACAGGTCTCGCCGATCCTCGCACGAGAACACGGTTGAACCGGTTCGTGGGAGTAGTCCTGCACCTACACCAAAGACTGATAGACCTGTTCGGGCGGAGGGTGAACGCCGGCGCCGGCGCACTCGCGGCGGAGTTTGATTCAACCGTTCCACGACTCTCAGTCGTTACCGACCTCACCAGGTCTGACTCGTCGAAATACCATTACTGTCGGCGGTTCACCGTCTGGACGGTGAACACCAGCCCCGGTCGCATCGCGAAACCCCGTGAGCACCCAGCGGCCTCGCCGCTCATCGCCGTCGAGCTCCAGCATGTCACCTTTGAACATCTCGCGCTTCACTGTCGAGACCTCATTCGAGATGCGTACCCACACCGAATAGTTGTTCATGTGCTGCTCGGCCCGGTCGAATGCGACGATCGCGCTACCGACCCGTACGGGGAATCCAGCTGACAAAATCATTTGGTCTCTGTCCGTCACAAGGGTGATGGTGCAGGTAACACCACTCATGGCAGCCATCGCTTGAATGCTTTGTCCTATCGATGTCGCACCATCTGAGCTATGACCAGACAAACACCCGATCACCTTCCCAGCTGGCCAGAGATCCGCGATGCCCATCCTGAACTCGCAGCACGTCTACGTGCCGGCGATCTCGATGCCCGCGTGGAGTTCGTACGCCTCGCCCTCGGCGGCACCATCGTCGAGATACGTCACGCTGACGGTCGCGTCGAGCGCCCATAACTTTACCATTGGGTGTAGCGGTTCTGTCGTCAGCGATGCCCCGGAGCTGGCACTCTCGTCGGTGGTCCACACGCACCTTGTCCCCGGTCATCACGCACGGACGGTAGAGGGTAATCACATCAACCCTTTCCTAAGGAGGAAAACCATGGTCCGCTGGACTCTTACAACACGTGACGGAGGCAAAGTTCACGCCTACGAATCTAACGCAGTAATTGCATACAAGAAGGCAGTAGAAGCTGCAGAGCAGAGCATCGGAGGCGGTATCATTACCGTTGACGATCTTGAGACTTCAAACTCTCTGTTCCACACTGAAGCTGTTTCAGAGAAGGCATCGCTCGTCTGCTAAAGACGCGATCATTCTTTTTGTAGACATCTGCACCCACAACTGAACAATGAACTGAGTATCTCAGCGAACAACCCCTACTTCGGTAGGGGTTGTTTTGTTTCTGTAGGGTACCCGGTTGGTTGGCGTTCGAGGTGCGCCGCGCAGGCGGATGAGATCCGGTCCTGGTCTCCGCCTGGGGCGATTGACGCGGTCACAGTGTTGACTGCTGCGAGGAAGGAAAGAAAGGCAGCACTTTTCTCGATCTTCGAGTCAGCGGTGATGTACGCGAAGAAGGCATACCCTACCCAGTTGCCGCGCAGCGGTTCGAGAGTGTCCAAGACTGGAACCTGGCCTGGTTCGACAACGAATTCCCCATCGATGACGCCGAGAGCGATCAGAGCGTCTCGTTGCTGAGCGACTTGTTGGCGTACCTTCTCCATCATCGCGTTCTGCTCTTGAGGTTCTGAGATTCGCAGCTGTTGAACTGCGGAGTCGTAGTCTTCAACACGTTGCTCTTGCGTGCTCAAGTACGCCGCACAGTTCTTCAACCACGGTTCTGTTCCAACGATGACCAACGGACTGGTTTCCGGCGGCACCACGAACCGCTCCATGTAGGCGTCGAGCTCGGCATCGATGTAGCTGTCCGAGAAAGGGTCCGTGAACGGGTTCACACCACTACCCGGTTCGGTGCCTGATGTCCCTTGCCGCATCATCTCATCTTTTGGTGTTCCGAAGCCGTGTCGTTGTTCAACGAATTTGCTTGCTACCGCGAGTGACCCGAAGGCTGTCACCAGTATTAGCAACGATGCTAATGCAACCGCGGCGCGTGCGAGTGAGCTGGGCCGAGGAGCCATAACAGTGGCCGTCGTACTGAAATCGGGTGCTTTATCATGATCATGCTCATCCCTCGTCGTTGAAAGACGCTCGGCAAGGATGTTAGTAGCCACAGTTTCTCGGACCGGTGCCCCGTCTGACTGCCACACGGCACGTCTGCGCCCTACTCTTTGACCTGGTGCACTACTCAGCAGACTCTTCGCCTTAGGCAAGGGTGCGTAGCGTTCCGTCCAAGAGGTACCGTCGAATTCACGCAGTTCTACAGGATCCTCCGGAGGGTGCGGGAGAAACGAGCTGGCCATACTCAAGAGGGTCCGCAGCCTTTCTGTTCCCGCTTGCCGGTAAGCGGACAGCAGAAAGGGGCCGGCGAACCGGCCCCTTTCATGTCCCGCGGGTAGCGGGTTGGCCTGACCGAGACGGAGTCGGTCGGCAGGAAACTTGGTCTGGTGCGGCGTGCTCGACGCTGCACGGGCATTTAGCGCGTGCTTCTCTCAAGCGAGGGCAGTGTGCCTCACAACCGGCGCGGAGGCGCAAAGGTTGTGTTCCGTGTGCGGGGGCACCACGGTGGGCATCGAGACCTGGTTCGGTCCTGCGTCTGGTTCGGTCAGGGTTGAGCGCTATGGCTCACTCTGAAGAGGAACCTGTTTGCGCTCGTGTTCATTACTGTCCGCCAGTACGGAGCCTGGCGCCGTATACCTAATATTCGGGTTCGTCAACACGTGACTGCTCTCATCGCCTTCGACGCCTGTTCGCGAACTACTGCAGCACGTCTCTTGGCGTCGTTCAGCGGGCACTACCGGCGGTCAAGTCTGCTGTGCGACCACCTGATCCCCAGCGGCGTTCCTGTGTTTTACCGGGAGAGGTCAGCGGATCTGCACCTTCAGCGACCAGCCCTCCAGGTCTTCGTAGTTTCCGAGTAGGTCGATCGGGTCATCAGTTGAAAGTAGTGCACGAGCCAAGCGCCCCTTGGCCGCCTTGCCGTTGTGACCGGACCGCTCGCCTGTCGGTCCGACCAGTTCAACACGCCACCAACCTTGATGCTCACCCGGTACCGGCAGCGCCGCAGACTGTTCGAGTGCAAGAAGGTCGATGACTGGCTTGTCGCTGAGGAGCGACGGCAGGTGACGGGACCAGAATTTCGACAAACGTCCAGTTTGGGGAGTGGAAGCAGCCATCTTCAGTTTGTACGAAGGGACCGGGTCATCCCAGCAGAACAGACCTCCGAGTCCCGATGCGACGAGCACCTGTGTTCTGGCTCTACGAGACGCAGTAGCACTCAACGTGGCGGGCTCGAGGTGCTGCCAGACCACTCCGGTGTAACGCTCGAACGCTGGGAGACTACCACCTGTTGGCGGCACCGATGATCTCGGAGGAGCAGTTCGGACTGCATCGAGCACGAAGCTTCGTTGCTCGGCGAGAGCGAAGCGGCCTGAGTGGTGATCCCACGACCCGGAACCACCTTGAGCTTTCCCTTCCGATGGTGGCAGCAGTAGATACATCTGCTGCATCGTCGGTGAGATTCCTACTGGCACCCGAATCATCCCCGGAGCTGGAATGCAGGTCACTTGATCTGGTTTCCAGATGTCCACGATCCTTCGCGAGCTAGCTTCCATCCATCGAGCGCGGAGGACCGGCATCTTCAAGCGGTCTACAGGTCCCCTGTGCTTATGCCTACTTTTGTTTCAGTAGGTCAATGGTGACCAGTACTCAAGCGCACGGTCACGGTCCTGGAAACGGATGACGAGATCGGTCTCCCCGATCTGCTCGACGATCCCCTTACCGAAACTCGGGTGCTCAACAGGCATCCCGCGGAATGCGGCACGTTTCAGCTGTTCAGCCTGATCGTAGACTGGCTGTTCAATCGGTTCGGAGAGCTCTGCGTCGACCATCCACGGCAGATCCAGGTCGAGCTTGAGTTGCTCTGCGTCGCTCAATCCGTCGAAGGTGACCCCGGCGAGTGACGCAACGAAATGTGGCGGCACTTGTCTGATCATCTCGCGGGCGGTTGCGGCAAGCTCCCTGAGGTCAGCCGTCGGTGCTCGTAAGTCCCGCTTCCCCTGGTAGACCGAGGCAGCGTCGGCTGCGAAGATCACCACGTACCGTGTCGACCGTCCTGTTCGTTCAAGTCGTGCGAGGACCTCGCCGAGCATGTCCTCTAATGCCTCGTGGGCGTTGTGGCCACGTACCCCGTAACTTCTCGTCGACGAGGTCGTCTTGGGTTTCGGGTTCGGGTGCACACCTTCATCGAATATATTCCTGCTGATCTGGTACACGACGTGTCCTTGACGTTTCCCGAGGATGACTTTCAATCGGTCCTCCGGGTACTTCGCCACATCGCCGAGGGTGTGCAGTCCTATCGAGGCAAGCTTGTTCCACGATCTCGGACCTATCCCGTTGATATCCTTCAAGTCCGTGCTGTGGAGGAACCCCAGCTCGTCGGCGGCGGGGACGATCATTAAACCGTCCGGCTTCGACGAGTCCGATGCAAGTTTCGCCACCGTCTTGTTCGTCCCCCCACCGACACTGATGTTCATACCTGTCCGAGCTTTCACGTTCGTACGTATCCAGGTCGCGATCACATCAGCGCGCACGTACTCGTCACCTTCGATTCGCGGACCGCCGGTGATCACAGCGTCGTCGACACCAGATGTTTCGAGGAAACACTCGTCCATGCCGAGCGTCTCGATCTGTACACCGAGGGAACGGATCAAGTCATGAACCAGCGCACCAGCCCGCTGGTATGCCTCCATCCGCGCATACACGAACTGCAAACCTGGGCACATTGCTCGGGCGTCTTTCAAAGGGACTCCTACACGTACCCCGAACCGCTTCGCTTCGTAGGATGCGGCGGTGATGATGTTCTGGCCACGCGCGGCCGAAACCGCAACTGGCTTCCCGGCGAGTTTCGGTCGAGCGGCCTGTTCGACCGAGGCGAAGAAGGAATCCAGGTCGCAGTGCAGTACTAGACCTTCCCGCACAGCGCCCCCTAACCCACCCCGAGCCCGGCGCCGGCGTGACAAGTCCCACTGTTCCCGCGCCTGTCGATGAAGCCGCCACCTCATGAGATCACTCAACTCACGAGTTCATCCTACCTTGCGCCTCTTCGCCGCGTAGCTCCCCCTCGATGCCTGGTTCGTGGCGAGAAGCCTCATCAGTCAGTCGCTGGTTCTGTAGCTCAGCCACGAGTACCGTTGGCAACCCTTCCAGATGTCGTTTGTCGATACGGCCTCCCGTATGACACCGAGCACAACCAGCGCACGGTCGATTCCATGGACCGCAACCTCCGCATCGAAGCACTCCGCCAGGCGCAGTCCATGATCAGGGCGCTCGCACCGTTCGCGGAAGTTCGCTGGTGCAACGCCATCCAATCTGTCGTCGAAGGTGTGCACCTCGGTACGACACTCGATGTGACTGTCAACGACATCTGTGATGCCGACGCGCTCCCCTGGCTCTGGACGGTCGTCACCGACGGTGACATTGACAACAGCTTCGACGTCGAGTTCCCAGGCTTGTCGACACCAATGATCACCACTCCGTACGACATGGTCGTCTGGGCGGTCTACAACCCGGCTCAACGATGGTTCCACCACGAAACAGCTGTTGCTTATCCACCAGGCGACGAACCTGGTGCAGAGGAGATGGCGGCCTTGTACGACGCTGCCGACATGCTCGGCGGTGAGATCGATCAGATCCCCGGTTGGCGGAGCTCCACCATCGATGCTGCCCTCGAGCAGTGGTGTGCCGAGCAACTCGACCGTCCGGATCTGCGTTTCGCTGAGGATACGGACGCTGTTCCAGCCTTCGTCGATGCGCTCGTGTCTCGAGCAGTGCAGGCCGGAGATGCCGACCGCTACGCGATTGCTGAGGGTGTGTTCGTAACCGATGATGTATTCGACGAACTGCTCGCCATGGATCCCGACCAGGCGGCACGGATAACCGAGATACTACAGGAACTATCCGACAGCGGCTTCCGGCCCACGGACACCACTCCCGATGATGACGAGCGCAAGAGTTGACGCTCACACTTTTCAAAGGCCTGTAGAAACAGCTCTGCGCGAAGCTCATAAGCAACGACAAAGCCCCGTTGAACTCAGTCAACGGGGCTTTGTCACACGCTTCTTCTTATGTTGGATTTATGGAACCACCACTGGTTGGTGACGGCTTGGGGGTGGGTGCAGTGGGTGTTGAACCGGTTCCAGCTCCAGAACCAGACCCAGTACCCGAAGATGGTGATGTTGGGCTTGACACTGTCGGCGTAGGGGTTGCCTTCGGTGTCGTCGGCGTTGCGGTTGCCGTAGGGGTAGGGGTTGCCTTCGGTGTCGTTGGTGTAGCGGTTGCCGTAGGGGTAGGGGTCGCCTTCGGTGTCGTTGGTGTAGCGGTAGGGCTAGCTGACCCGCTGGGAGAAGGTGACGCGCTTGGAGAAGGTGACGCACTCGGTGAAGGCGAGGCGGTAGGAGAAGGCGAGGCGGTAGGGGAAGCTGATGACGAAGGGCTCACTGTAGGTGTAGGAGTTGGCTTCGAAGTCGACACGGTAGACGGGATGGTCAACGATGCCGGTTTTGCCGGAACCGGAGGGTCGTAGAGAATGACTGCGGCGGTGTACGCGATGCCGACACCTACAGTCACTGCGGCAGCCACAACAGCAGCGAGACCAACGGCAACCGGCGCTACAACAAGGATCACAGCTGCGACAGCAGCGATCGCGACGGCTGCGACAGCGACAGCAGCTGTCTTGACGGCGCTCTGAGCCACCTGTGTTACTGCTTTGGTGACGACGCTCGCAGCTTTGGCGATCGGAGCCGGAGCAACCTCAGCGACTTTCTTCGCGACTGCGACGGTGGCCTTGACCACGGGTGCGACTGTTGCCTGGACTGCTTTCACAACCGGCTTGGCAACGGCGACGACAGCTTTACCGACGCTCGTCAGTGTCTTTTTGATCGAACTGAGGAATCCGGCGGTCCTGATCTCGGTTGCGACCGTTAGCTGCTCGCCAGCGGTGACCGCGACCTGTGCGACCGGGCCGGCAGGTCGTTCACTTGGTGTGAATGGTGCGAGAAAGAGCATTACGATCGACACCACCAGCATCCAACGGATGCCTGGTACCTTCATCTGGACTACCTGAGCGTTGTTCATGCTGGACACTGTTCGGCGCTGACCAGCGTTGTGCCAGAGTTGTCACAACAAAGGTTCCGCACAGGGGTCTGATCTCTCAACCGAGGAGAGCGATAACCCAAGCAGCCATCGCGGTCGCCGCATAGGCTCCACCGGCGATCAGAACATACTTCCGGGCGTTGATCTCCCCGTCGGTCGTCGGTTTTCCTGCTGATACCAGTACTATGGGCGGTACTAGCAGGAATGGGTAGATGAGCAGCAGAGCCGGCTCTCCTGAGGCGAAGCCGAATGCGCCGAATCCCACACCTAGAAGGCCGTACAGCCCGAGGACGACCTTGTACCAGAAGGTGTCTCCCTCGAACGCAGACCTTGCACCGAATGCGAACGCTGCACCAGGACAGATCGCTACGGCAACACACCCGAGAAGTCCGACGATTCCGTTGCCGGACGGGATGGACACAACAGCGGCGATGGAGAAGAGGGCGACCGTTCCCCAACCCAGGACCTGGGTCAGTACGATTCCCACACGTTGAGGTAAGTAGCTCATGGTCGTCATCGTCCATGCAGATGGCGTCTGAGCACGGTTCCCTGGCTGCGCGGGCACTCAGCCCAAACGTACCTATCGTCGGTGCTGTTCGTCGAAGCTGTTCGTCGACTCTGTTCGTCGAAGTTGTTCTTCGAGGCTGTTCGTCGAGGCTGTTCTTCGAATCTGTTCTTCGAAGCTGGTCGGCAGGGTTGGTCGTCAGGGTTGGTTGGCAAGGCAGGTCGGCAAGGCAGGTTGGCAAGGCTGGTTGGCAAGGCAGTTAGTTAGATCAGCGTCGACGGCTGGGCTACCAAAGTGGGCTACGCGGCGTTCACTGCCGAAGCTACGAAGCCTATGCTTTCACTTTTGCTGAGCACCCGATAGGTATCCGGCAAGTTCCCTGCGCTGCAGTTCGAGTAGCTCTTCGGTCGAGCACACACCAGCGGCTTTTGTCAGCACCTCGCCGATTTCCACGATCAGTTCCGGGCTCAGTTGTGAACCGTCAGTGTGAGTGTCTTCGATGCTTCGCAATCGGATGAGGGCTTCGGTGCATCGGCTGGAGAGCTCCATTACGACTGACCAACTGCTCTGCGTGGCGAGATCGCTCGTCAGCGCCTCCTGGAGAGTCGCTTTCGTGATCGAAGTTGCTGGGGGGCTGACCTTGAACTTACGGTATTCGAACGTCACATCGAGTGATCCACCCCGGCCTCGAGGTGCAGTCAGGGTGTAGCGGGCCAATCGCCCACGAGCGTCGATCGAGACCTTTGCTCCACCCTTGCCTGAACCAGTTTCCCCGAACCACATCGTCACACTGCCAGGGAGACGATCACCACGGACATCGAACTGCACCGTGGTCATCGAACCAGTGACGGACTTTCGCCACCTCTCACCCGCGCCGTATGCAGTCAGCAGGTCGAGGTGATGTCGGTCAAGGTAGCCGGCAGGCATCCCGCCTTCGCTACGAACCCAATCCACGTTTGGGAGGAGTTTCCTCAAACGAGCTGCATCGGAAGCTGACAGGATGTCATCAACTTTGCGGTAGGTGGCACCTAACGAGTAGATCGTGGTGCTCTTCGCCAGGCTGGCCTGACCTTCGCTCGACGCCGAGACTTGAGTGGTAGTGGCGATCTCCGCGGTCGCGTGGTCCTTGACGGTTAGGACCGTCTTGGTTCGTAGCCTGGTAACCGGATCCAGCGAGGTGACGGTGATCCGCGACCCGAGCGGGATGGCTGCTCGAGCTGCTTTCACCGCCTTCGAGACGGCAACCTGGCCTGATGCTGCATCCATCCCTTCTGCTGCAGGGATTGCGACGGTGGAGGCCGCGATCGTGCTCGCCACCAAGAAGAAGACAGCCCTGACACCAACTTGTACAGGTCGTGCGTTCATACGTGCGCGTACGTTCACGGAGTGCGGCACAAGGCCCACGTGTTCGCTACTTGTTGGCATCGGGCAAAACCGGTGGTGTCGGGGTGAAGGGTACGGACCACGCGCGTACGAGTGGATGAAACGACAGCACCAACACAGGTAGCACCCAAAGTGCGCTGATGACGGTACCGAGCGATGAAGCGTCGACGCTACGGTTGCCGACCGCGACACCGATCAGAGTTGCCACGCTCAAAGCGATGTGGGAAAACCCCCCAAGCCATACGGTCTTCAGCGCCCTGTTCCGGTACGGGACCACAAGGCGCGTGGCAGCTATGACTGCCAGAGTCCCCATCGAAGCAGCGAATGATGTGACGAAGCCTGTGAGGAACATCTCCCAGGTTGGGCGGGAGACCTTCTCAACTCCACCCTCGAGCACTGCGAACGGGTCCATCGTCGTCATCTGATCCGCGACCCCGGTGATCGTAAGGTAGAGCGCGAAGAGCTGTAGTGGGATGATCACAACGGCAGTTGCGCTCCCGGCGATCACGATCTGTCGTGAACCCTTCGGTGCGATTTTCCAGTACTTCTTCATCTCCAGCATGGTGCAGGCTTCTTCCTGGACGGCTGATGTTCCTCGGCACGTCTCCGATCAGGTGCTCACCTTGCGCGCACCGATGGTGTCACACACTGCTTCAGCTCAGATCCAGCTCGGGAACCACATCCGGGCCTCCCATGCTTCTCTGGTCAACGTCATTCCCGACCAGACAGGGTAGAAGAAGACTGACACCGCAAGCATCGCAAGAACCAGAGTGAGAGCGATCAGGGCCCTTGCGGTGAACACCCCTACGTGCAGCTCTGCTGGCTCCTCAACTGTGTCACCTGAAATCAAGCGGTCATGTGTCTCCTGATCGATGTCACGAGCCTGATCAGAGCATGGAGTCGTTGCAGACTCCTTGGTGAGCTCACCACCACCGACGGCACCCTCCGCAGCCGGCTTCCTTCCCAGCGTTGCGCGGATCGCCGTCTTTGGTGCTTCTCCTGGTTGAGCGATCATCGAGATAAACCAGGCGAACAACATACAGATGTAAGGGGTAACAACGATCATGTAGAAGTTGAAGGTCGTGCGTTCCCTGTACATTAACCACGGAGCCCAACCTGCAAACAATCCGAGCAACGGGATCAATACACCGAGTCGCTCTGCCTCCTGCAGACGATTCAGGATAAACATACCGAGGAACACCACCGCAGCGAACACGGCCACCCACCAGATCACGACGTTCCCCAATGCAAGGACTTCACCGGCGCAGCGCGGTGCTCCACACGAGATCATCTCGGTGTCGTTGGAGGTATACCAGAACGATGTCGGCCTCAGCATCAACAACCAGCCCAGCGGGTCCGAGCCGTACGGGTGGTCGGCAGTCAGCCCGGTGTGGAAGGAGTAGTTGTTACGGTGATACTCCAGCAGTGCTCGCAAGGGTTGAGGGAGCCAGCTGACTCCGCTGGTTCGACCTCTCCCCCATCCGTCATCACCTAGCAGCCAACCGGCCCATGTCATGAGGTACGTGACGGTCACCAAGGAAACTCCGACCAATGCGTGCCTAAAGGCTGTCGCCACTCGCGACATGCGAGGACGTTGCTTGCGGCAGAGATCGACGACGAACAGGACTGAGAAGAGCGCTACCGCATACCACAAGCCTGACCACTTCGTCGCGGTTGCTAGACCTAGTGCGACAGCCATCAACACCAGGTGGCGCCTCATACCTGTTTGGATGACCTTGACCCCTGACCAAACGGCGACCAGAACGGTGAACATCAAGACCTGGTCGAGTAAGGCTGTTCGACTCAGTACGATGGCGATTCCGTCGACGGCCATCGCGAGCCCTGCGAGGAACGCTATGGACTGCGAAGCTCCGAGGGCGATCATGGTTCGTTGCACCAGAATCACAGCGATCACACCGAGTAGGGCGACAGCGAACCTCCAACCGAACGGGTTCATCCCGAACACGCCCTCGCCCAGAGCTATCACCCACTTCCCGAAGGGAGGGTGCACCACGTAGGCAGCTTCTTCGCTGAAGAACTGATCACCACCGTTGTTGACGATCAGATCGGCGTCTTCCACGACGTCGCGTTCGACTCCGTATTTCAGGAGTGCCCACGCATCCTTCGCGTAATATGTCTCGTCGAACACCAGCGAGTTCGGGTGTCCGAGCCTCCAGAACCGTAACGGAGCGGCTATCGCTACCAGGGCGAGTGCTTGCCGCCAGCTCCCCAGGCACCTCCACAACCGGGCGAAGCCTGTCACCATCGGGTTGAGCAACCAACCAGGACCAGGTCTCAAGCCGATCAACGAAGGAAGAGCCCTCTTACGTTGGCTATCGGCAGCTTCAGATTTCCGCACCAACGGCACTGTGGGTTGAGTGCGGGAACGGGCCCCCATCCTCGTCGAGCGGTGTGGACGTTGCCACAGGGGATGGTTCCAGCCATTGATGGAAGCGGTGCGGCTGAGGTACAAGAGGCAGTGCCGGCTGCCGGCGAGAGGATGCGCTGCCGAGGTGACGACTGATGAGGCGGCCGTCTCCCATGTAATCCTTGGAACGGATCGTCATCGGTGATGAGGCGTCTACTCAGGGAACCAACATGTTGTCGGCCCATCGCGAACACTAGGTGCTCGGTGCAAGGGTGCTGCTTACGACGTCGCCCTCAAGGGAGTCTTGCCCCAGGGGTGGGACCAAAGGGCAGCGTCAGGCTGAAACTAGGGACTCGTCAATCTTGGTGCGTTCAGCCCCCATGAGCCACCCGTAGAACTCGAGGTCGTACCAGCGTTGCCATTCGCTCTCCGTGCAACCGTCGTGTGACGATGCAAGAGCAGTGTTCAAACGCTCGATGTCATCACCGGCGATCGCAAGTCCTGAAGGGATAGCGTCGACGAGCTCGCGCATCGGAGCTACTGCGGTTGTGCACGATGCTGATAGATCGTCCAGACGAACCCACCCGCTCGGAATGACAGGCTCCATCGAAGGAACAACTGCAACGAGCTGCTCCCAACTGATGACGGATTCTTGGCCGGGCGCTGTTATCGTTTGTTTGCCGTACTTGATGGTTTCGGTCGTCGCGTACTGCTCTTTGTCCGGCCCGGTGATCTTCACACGCGTGATACGTCCCTTGCTGTCGATAACAACTTCGGCGGATGCTTTCGTAGCTCTCGTCAGCCCGAACCACGATTCTTCATTCTTGTCGATCTTCGTGTCGGAGACGGTGAATCGAAAGGTCATCGAACCGTTGCTTCTGGTCGTCTTCCAACCACTTGCATGCGCTATGGCGTAGCGTAGGTCGTCGAAGTTCTGGCCAAGGGTGTCGGCCAGCAGTCCTGGGTAGGCAGTGGTGATGTACCACTCTGCAAGAGGGTGCGCCTCACGAACCAATGCAAGTTGTTCGTCGTCGAGCTCGGTCGCAATGTGCTCGTAGGAGATCTCACCGATGCTCGTTGCGAGTCGTCTGTCCGTCGCGACCTTGTAGCGATCTGCTGTAGCTATCGTCAACGATGTCTTCCCGCTGAAGGTCATCACCTTGTACTGCTGAGTGAACACCGACCCACTGAGTGCGGCCTTGGTCGACGTTTTGATCGCCTTGGTGATGATCGTCGTGTTGGACGTCGCGGCTGAAGCCGGCATAACCATCGAAGCGGTAGCGATGGCAAAGGAAGCAATGGATACGATAAGACGTGATTGGACTCTCATGCCACTGAGCGTGCCGTGACACGCTCGGAAAGCACACGCTCAATCCCGCTCTCAGGGTGGGGCTCCTCTCGCCTCAGCGGCACCCACGAGGGCTGGACAACCTGTGCGGGGCCACCCAAGGCGGTCAGAGTGCTTTGGCTTGGCAACCCGACAGGAGTCTCTCGGTCCAGCAGCAGAATCGACCAGGCCTAAAGACAGGGCTGATCAGGGTCAACTCGACCGTGGGGCTCGTCTTAGAGCAACTTGCTGACGGTCTCGGCCCTTTCGCCGTCCATGCCGTCGTCGTGCTGCAGTACCCACCGGGTTTCGATCTCCGCCACCGGCATCGGTGCCGGGTGCACGAATCCGAGGACTGCGCTCGCCGCGATCTCGACGTCAGCCGTTGTCTCCCCGAAGCTGATCGACATCGTGGCTCTGTCGAGGTCTGGATCGGCGACCAGGTACATGACCATGTCCAGGTCATCGATGCGTAGCGGCGTCATTGCCGATACCCCGGGTAGAGGATCCGCGGTCAGATCAACGCACTCCGCTGCAACGCGAGCTAGGGTGTCCGGGTGGAGTTGCACCCAGAGCTCCCCAACTGAGGCCGAGGTCTCGGTGCGTACGATTCCGAGCATTTGCTCGGCTCTGGCCAGAATCCATGCCAGGTGGCCAGGAGTCGCTGGAACGGCTGGAGACGCGCTCTCGATTCTGCTGCGAAGTGTTGATGTCATACCCCTGATGGTGGTCATGGCCGTGGCGCTATGCATACAAACTTCACCGGGCTTCTTCTCGCTTCTCGGTGTGTTGGGTATGGACCAGTCGTGAAGCCTTCTGCTCTGTGCGGTCTTGACAATGTGCAGCACGGTGTCCTTCAACCTCCCGCACGGGCAGGTGTGAGAGGGTGTGCATGTCGCAGGACTACGTCTTGATCGTCGTCATCATGACCGCAGCTTCTCTCGTGCTCATCACCGACGCGGTCCGGGGCCTCCGTTCACTGTGGAAGCGCCGGCGCTAGATCTTCATGACCCGCTGTTCACCAGACGCTGACGGCTACAGCAAGCCAGCCGCGAGGACGCAGTGATCGAAATCCCCGAGCTCGCCACCTTCGTTCTCCAACCACAGCGTCTCGGCCGTTGATAGCAGTTCGTTCCCGACGGCAGGGTAAGCGGCGGAGATGGATGATCGTCCACCGAGCAACACCAGCGTGTCGTAGACCCACCGCGGAACCGTGATCACATTCCTGTGCGCACGCGAAGCCGCGAACATCACCTCGAGCGCGTCGAGGATGGTCGTCCTTGCCACGATGTCACCGTCGATCATCCGACGTGTCTTGTCCACCCCACACGTGATCAGATCCTGGTCAGGGTCGATGCCGTAGAGGGCTGCAGTTTCCTGGCACAGATCATCTACGAGGCGCTGCGATCCACGTACCTCGCATCGGTTCTGTTCGATCTTCGCCGCTAGCTCGTCGCGTAGTAGGTTTGAGTAGTTCTCGAGTGTGATGCCTAAACTATTTGCCGCCGCATCAGCTGATCGTTCATCAGCGTCGAGATCATCAGCGATGTTGATGATCCGCAATGCTGACGCCAGCTCGTGTTGAACCCCGCCGAATGGTTCACTTACACCAAGGATGCGTTTTACTCGATCATCGACTTTCATACTCAAGAGTCGTTGATACGCGGTGAATCTTGTGAATGTTGGTTCGTCCGCTATGCAGCTGATCAGCTCGTCAGGCGTAGCCAAGCAGCAGCTTGCTAGTTTCGCGCTGCCTAGGACGTCGAGGCGGAACACTTGTGTTGAAGCGGTTGAATACCTGCACGTCACATGATGAAATTGGCCGTCGTTCATCTTTCCGTTGAGATGTACGCCTTGCAGGCAAACATCATCAGCGCCGTCGTAGCTATGCTCTTGGCTCAGTTGAAGTGTGTTGGACTGGGAACTGAGCACATGGGCCCAGACGCACAGTTGAGCGAGTTGTGGATGGACCAATTTCGCAGTCACCGACATCTCCCCTCGAATTCGTCACTACCACTCACAGCAACGAATGTGTCCATCGTTGCGGTTGCTCCACGTGTAAACGGTAGACGATCGATGGGAAACCCCTCAGGCGATCGAAGTCTGAGCCGACGAAGTCGAGAACGACTTCGTCTACTTCTTCTTAGGTTCGAACGTACCGATCACGTCACGACCCAGACGAGAGATCTGGCCTCTGATCTGTGCAACGTCGGTGAGTTCAACTAAAAGGCGTTCAAAGATTCTGTCCGCCATTTCTGGGCGACCCTGTTCGCGACCGCGCAGCATGACCGTGATCTTCACGGGATGACCCTGCTCGATGAACTTCTTCACCCAATTGGTCTTCGTGGCAAAGTCGTGAGCGTCGATGTTGGGACGGTACTTCAGCTCCTTCAAGGCGGTCTTCGCTGAACCGCGGCGTGCTTCACGAGCTTTCATGTCCGCTTCGTACTTGAGTTTCGATGCGTTGGCTACGCGGAAGACGGCTGGTGTGGCATCTGGGGCGACTGCCACGAGATCGAGGCCTTCATCGGCGGCGATCGTACGGGCCTGGTCGGCGGTGATGACGCCCAGGTTGGAGCCGTCTGCACCGATCAGGCGCATCTCGGCTGGTAGTGGTCGTTCAGCGGTCCGGTTCGGAGGCCGCTTCATCAGTTGGAGTCCATGTTGTTCATTACCCAAGAACGTGCCAACTGCTCTCCGTCCGGCAACCAACCCCTGAACGAACCTGATGACTCGTTCCTACAGGCCACCCCCGAGTATCCGGTCGCAGCGATGCTGCTCTACGTTGACCTCGGTCAAGAGCCCCCGTCCTGCTGGGTGACCTGCTTGGTCAGTTGGCAGTGGAGACTGACGAGAAGTTGAAGCCTTCGATGACCAGAGGCGGCATCGCAACGTCTTCGGCAGACTCGGCGTGCTCACGGACCTGGGTGATCTCAGTTGCACCTGCTGCACGTACGCGATCGAGCATGCTGACCGCCGATTCGTTGAATCGGAAGTTATTGGTTGCCGCTACGACTTCACCATCCTTGACGAGGTAGACACCGTCGCGTGTGAGGCCAGTCACGAGGAGCTTCGACTCATCGATGTCGCGGATGTACCACAGAGATGTACAGAGAACGCCATCTTCCACATCGGCGATCAGATCTTCCAGTGAACCTGCGCCGCCGTCAATTTCGAGGATCATGTTTCCACAGTCTGCCTTGCGATCGATGCCGTACTCGTCTTCGGTGACACGTGTACCAGCGAGTGCTTCGAGCGCGCCGTTGCGGATCCAGTCTGCGCGGCCGGCTTGCAAACCGGCGTCGAAGACTGATTGGGTTGCCTGGTCATACATGTCGACCACGATGTCTGGGCCGTCGAGACCGATGTAGCTTGGATCTGAGTAGAGGTTTGCCGCGCTCTGGACGATGCGTTCCCCGAGACGTGTACCGTTTGTTGCATTCGCTGACGAGAAGTACGAATTTCCTTCCACGGCATCACGCAGAACGAATGCCCCGCGCATAGTCTCGATCATGTCACCGACACAGCCTGAAGGGAGGATCGTTGTGTACTTGCCTGCGTCGAGCTCGACCCGGCGACGTTGCCATTCGAGTCTGGTGCGGAGGCTGCCGTCGATCGCTGCGAGGTCAACATCTTTGAAGGTACGGGTCGCGCGGCCCTCCCAGGTCGAACGTGCCCCGTCGAAGGTGCGAGCTGTGAGCTCCATACGGCCGGCCGGGAAGGCGTACTGAGCGCGAAGCCCGCTGAGCGCAGCCACCCAAACGTTGGTCATGTTGTGCTCCGCGTATCCGAAGTGCGCAAAACCATCAGAGGTCGAAGCGCTGAACATCTCTCCGAGCTGAGTAGTCACTGGTGCGAACACTGATGCGTCGGTGATCAACGGAAGGGCGTCCCAATCCCCAAGCGGATCGCGGACGACGAGGTTGGCTCCCTCGCTGAGTGCGCCGATGATCAAGGCCTTTGCTGCCGCAGATTCGACGAGGTTGCGCACGCCGAGCGTGTCGAGGTCGGCGGCGTCACAAGCCAGGGTCGCTGTTGCGATGCCGTCAACGGTGTCCATGTAGACCACGACGGAGAGTGAAACGTCCCAGCTGATTCCGTTGGTCGTCAGTGTCGAGTTCGCCCAACGCAGATCGGCGGAAGAGCCAACACCCACACAGACGAGGCAATCACGCAGATTGCGGATCCCTCTCGCTGCAGCTAGCGCCTCTGCGACGATCGTCTGAGGTGTGCGTGTCAACAACAGCGGAGCCCCATTGAATGAGTTCACCGTGATCAAGCTTGATGTTAGGGCTGGTTTTGCTGTCAATGTGCTCATGCCTGCTCCTGTGTGGTGTTGAGGATTCGGATCTTCTCAAATCGTGCTGCTGGCGCCCCGTGGGACACAGGCGCACCTTGGCCAGGCTGACCCTTACCGCAGTTGAGCGCACCACCAAGGTGGTATGTTGATCCATCTCCGACTGCGTTGAGTGAACCCCAGAATTTCTGAGTTGTGGACTGATATGCAGCGTCGCGTACCTGCCCATCAAGCTTTCCGTTCTTGATGCGCCAGAACTGCTGTCCTGTGAATTGGAAGTTTCTCCGCTGCATGTCGATCGACCATGAGTCGTCGCCCTTCACGTACAAGCCGTCTTCAACTCCGGCGATCAGCTCGTCCAAGGACGATCCGTTCTCATCTGGCTGCATGGAGATGTTCGGCATCCGCTGCAAAGGAACGAACGAGGCTGATTCTGCGAATGCGCAACCTGTCGAAGCCGGTAGGCCTGCTATGGCTGCTGACGCTCGATCTGACTGTACACCGGTCAGTACACCTTCAGTGATGATCGGGAACGCGCCCCCGGCGACTCCTTCGTCGTCGTACCCGACAGTCGAGAGACCGAATTCCGCGGAGCGGTCACCGATCACGTTGAGGAGGCTCGAACCGTATCGGAGGTTTCCGATGTCGTTCAGCCCGAGGAATGTCGTGCCAGCGTAGTTGGCTTCGTAGCCCAAGATGCGGTCGAGCTCTGTGGCGTGGCCGATCGATTCGTGGATCGTCAACCACAAGTTGGTTGGATCGATCACGAGGTCGTAGTCACCCGGCTGCACTGATGGCGCTGCTGCCTTTTGCTTGAGAAGTGTAGGTAGCTCAGCCAACTCGGAGGTCCAGTCGTACCCGCCTGCTGTCAAGTACTCGAAGCCGCGTGCTGTAGGTGCTGCGAGTGTTCTTAACGTGGTGTACCTACCATCGTTTGTGATCTTCGTGGCAGTGATGTCGTTTTCGATACGCACACGTTGCTGGGTGATCCGGTTGCCTGTGAGGTCCGCGTAGAACTTCTGTTCCTTCACGTAGGAGCACGATGCGTCCACGTGATCGATATCGTTGTCGAGGACCCCAGCGGACCATCCAGCCAAGAGGTCGATCTTCTCGTTCTCAGCGACCTTGAACGGATCGATTGAGCATACTGACGACCACTGCGCTGTGCCGATGAGAGGCGTATCTACTAACTCGACGTATCGGGTTGCCAATGGCTTCGTCAGGCGTGCCAACGCCACCGCAGCGAGTGCTGCTCGGCGAGCCCCGTCCTTCGATGCCACCGGGTCGGAAGCGAAACCCCAGGCGCCGTCGACGACGACACGGACACCGATGGCTATCTCATTGGCATCCCAAGTGGTCTCGAGTTTCGCGTCGTGCAGGTACACGCCTCCGTCACGTGAAGCTTCAACGCGTACGTCAGCCCAACTCGCGCCACCCTCTCGCGCAGTCTGCAGCGCAACATCGGCAATCGCGTCCAAAGGGAGTGCAAGAAATTCGGCGTCGATTCCGGTGCCGGCTCTTCCCCCGATGATGCTCTGAGTCTGGGAAGGTACGAGAAGTTGTGTCGCGGTCATACATGAGACCGTGCCATCTGGAGATCCGGGGGCACATGCCCCGAGACTACACAAACACGCTCACGAGTAGGCCGCTTGGGCACTGTCTGGCATGTGAGGCTGTTTCGCCACACGCAGGGGTATTCGAACAGCGTTGCGCATCGAGATTCGATGAGCGAGGTATCCGGAGATGACAAGGAAGCAGGCGTTCAGCTGCGGTGTTGGTGCCCCTGACAGGAATCGAACCTGCGCAAACCCGGCTCCGGAAGCCGGTGCTCTATCCGCTGAGCTACAGAGGCGTGATGCTCAATAGTGGTCTCCGATTCTATGTGCGCATTCACGACCTGCACGCGCTCTTGACGCTGAGACGCTCGCTTTGCGCGTTCACCCACTCTTTTTGCCTGAGGCCGAACACCTTGTTCCGCGCACAGTGTCGAGCATGCCATCGTCTTTTCTACGCAGGTTCATCCGCACCGAGGCCTTCTCGGGTCTCGCGGTATTGCTTGCTGCGACCGTTGCTGTGGCGTGGGCGAACATCGGGGAGAGCTACGCCTCCACCTGGGCGACGGAGCTCTCCTTCGGTGTCGGTGAGCTGTACATCCAGATGGATCTGGCACACCTGATCGGAGAGGTGGCGATGAGTGCCTTCTTCTTGCTCATCGGTCTCGAAGTGCGTCGCGAACTCACCCACGGTCATCTTTCTTCTGCGAGTGCGCGGATCGCACCCCTGGTCGCGTCGATCGCCGGCACGGTGCTCCCTGCGATCATCTACCTCTCGATCGCAGCCCCTGCACAGCGGCGCGGTTGGGCTATCCCGACCGCGACCGACATCGCACTCGTGATCGGCATGTTCGCGCTGCTTGCTCGCCGTCTTCACCCTGGAACACGGGTCATGTTGCTCAGTATCGCCGTGATCGACGACGTCATCGGGATCGGTCTACTGGCGGTACTGTCGTCAGGTTCCATGAAGTGGTCCCCGATCCTGGCCGCCGCTGCGCTCACGGTCCTCGGGTATCTTGCAGCACGTTGGCGTGGGCTTCCCGTGCCACTGCTCCTGGTCCTCTGGGTGGCATTACTCGAGCTGCTGCACAGCGGGGGTATCCACCCAACTCTCTCCGGGGTGCTCGTCGCCGTGGTTGCATCCGCAGGCCCGGCCACCAGCTCCGATGCACCCTCTTCTGTCGAGCGACTCGAGGCGGCGCTGCACCCTTGGGTCTCATATCTCGTATTGCCGGCTTTCGTGCTCAGTCATGCCGGAGTTGGTCTAGGAGGCGCGGATCGCACTGCAGCAGCTGTAGCAGTTGCTCTGATCGTCGGAAAGCCGGTAGCTGTCTTCGGGTCTCTGTGGATCGGGTGCCGATTTGGTTGGCTACGGCTACCATCTGGTCTCGGCGTTCGTGATCTCGCCGTACTCGGAGCGCTCTGCGGGGGTGGACTCACCGTGTCGTCCTTGATTGCCACTGCGTCGTTGTCAACATCTGGACCTGCGATCCTGGGCGTGTTGATCGGTACAGTCGTGTCGCTCGTGTTGGCATCATTGCTCACGTTGCTACCTGCCACGGACACGGGTGCACATGCAGAACCGCTTGGCGATGAAGTCACGGATGAAGCAGCAGCCGTGATGATGGAGCCCACCGAGTCCGAGCTTCACAACTGAGTTTCACGCCGGCAGGGACGTCTCCACGTAGACCTCGAGAGAGGCTACGCAACCAGCGGCTACTCGGGTGAGTACCGCAGTGCGCTCCTGAGAGCTCCGAGTTCCGTCTCGGTCAATCCGCCGCTCAACAGGAAGTGTCCTGCGTTCCCGTAGTTCTGCTTCACCCATGAGAGCATCCCAGCAATACCTTCAGGCTGGGGCGCGAGAGCAGACCAGTCCGGGGTGGTGAAGTCACGACGATACGAAACCGATGACGCTAGGCCCTCCACCATGGTGCGCATGTGGCGACGTGTGATGGCGTAATCCTCGACGACCTCATGATGTACAGCGCCGGCTGCGTCGAGGAGCACCGCCGCCGAAACTCCTGTCCGGTCCTTTCCCAGAGCACAGTGCAGCAGTACTGCACCTCCTCGTGACGAAGTCTCGAGTACTGCTCTCGCGATCATCACGAAGGGTGCAGGGTTCGCAAGGTAGTTGATGTAGTGGTGCGCAGGATCAACGAGCGCGTTTGCCGTCCCCACAGGGTCCGTGGCTCGCTGTCTTTCGGAGAGGATCGGCACTGGTAGGTGTTTGATCAGCCCACTCTCATAATGCTCGCTCATCGGCCCTGAGCCCTCCACTGCTGTCTCCTCAGGGGTACGCAGGTCGATGACGGTCTTCACACCGTACTCGATGAGCTGCTTCGCTCCTTGCGGCGACAAGAACTGCGGCGATGCGCTGCGGAGCACCTTGCCGCAGTCAACCACGCCAAGATCAGACCCCAGGGTGATCCCACCGAGATCTCGAACGTTGGGTAGTCCTTCGAACGTGAGTTCTCTGTGTGAAGCTACGGGCATTTGGTCTTGTTCTTCGGGCAAACGCGAAGAGGGGTTGCTGATTAGGCTCATACGCCTCATGGTGCGAGCTCGCGTTGGCACCGCACTCCAGCGGAACACGGTTCGTCAACATTGATGCTGCCTGCCTAGCCAGCTGTTCATGGAAGCACCCTGTTCTCTTGCGTGAACCGCGCGTCCATATTACCTAACCTGTCTGCGCGGACCGGCTCTGTATCAACCATTGTCGGCGCCAGCTTCGGTGGCACTCTAGAGGTTGGAGAATTCGCATAGCGGTCTAGTGCGCACGCTTGGAAAGCGTGTATAGGGAAACCTATCGAGGGTTCGAATCCCTCATTCTCCGCCAAATTTGGTCCCTTGATGATTATAGCCTTGTCCACTAGATCTCACAAATTGAGCTGTTCCCACATCGCGAGACCCCAGCGGTTATGCCGCCGGTTGACGCGTCGCGCTCATCGGGCACGGTTGCAGGTGTGGAAACCCTCCCCCGAGTCCTGGTGCTCAATGCCACGGCAGAGCCGCTCCACCTCGTCGGGCTCTCTCGCGCTGTGGCGCTCGTCCTGCTCAACCGTGCCGAGGTCGTTTCTTTCGAGGGTTATCTCCGTAGTGAATGCTTGCTGGTTCCGCGTCCGACGGTGATCCGTCTTTCTAGGTATGTCCATGTCCCTTGGCGAAATGCGCAGCTCACTCTTCGTACGCTCTGCATCCGTGATCGTGGGTTATGTCAGTGGTGCCTCACTGCTCCTGGGGAGACGATCGATCACGTTGTCCCACGCTCACGCGGCGGCGCTCACAGTTGGTCGAACGTCGTCCTTGCGTGCCAGCGTTGCAACAACCGCAAGGGTGACAAGTTGGCCGATGAACTCGGTTGGAGTCTTCCCCGAACCCCGTACGAGCCGACACGCCACGACATTGTCCGATTCGATCCCCGCGTACTCGAGCACGTACCAGCGCACGCTTCTTGACCTCACTCATCTGACGCGGTCCTTCACTTCACCTGAACCACAGCGGGCCGCCATCTCCGGTACCGTCTCCAACTTCACACGAATCCTGAACTGGGCAAGCGAAACGGCGGGCCCTGGATAGGACCCGCCGTTGCGTGATTTCGGCCGAAGCCTGTGTGTCAGAGCGCGTACGCGCTATCGACAAGTTGGTCGAGTGTTCCTGTCCAATCGGGTAACAGGTTGAACACCACTTCCCACGTGCGAGTGTCCTCACCGATGCGTTGCTGGAGCAACGCTACTGCTGGGATCGCAATACGCTCTGCCGTCAGGATCTTCATCCAGCCTTCCCGAGGTTCGAGATGGTTGATGATCTGACCCAGCCATGAGACTCGAGTCGGTGAGCTCCCGTAGTTCGTCCATACATGAACGAGCTTTGCGAGGTAGGACTCATCTTGTGCGACGAGTGCTGCGACAACGGATTCATCAGCGTCGAGCACGGATTGTGCAGCGCCGGCGTGATCGATGTTGTCATCGAGCAGTATCCGTAGCCCATCGGCTCCGAGTGCGTCCCCACCATATGAACGATGGAGTACGTTGGCTGCGGCACGTCTCGCGACGTCGCCACCGATGGCTGTTGCCCAGTCGAGCATTCTACGCTGGTCGAGTCCGTGCACGTCCCCTGAGAGGGCGGCTGCGAACTCGTGCGGTAAACGCTCGATCAAGTCGTTGGGATGGAGCCCTGTCCTGTGACAGATACGGTCGACCTCGTTTGATCCGAAGCAGTCTGTGGAGGCTGCGGCGAGCAGCTCGACGACGACATCGGAAGGAAGTTCCTCGGCGAGTTGGAGGACGAAGTCCATGTACTCACGAGGTTTGCGCTGTGAAGCTTCTGCGGCAAACAACGCGACGTTAGTCACCAGGCTTGCAGCAAGCTTGCTGTCCCGACATGCGAAAGCCAGTGCAACTCGTGCGCTGTCATCTTCGACTAATCCGGTGAGCTTGACCAAACCGCTCTCCGAGACGCGTACTCCTCGTTTGACAGCTTCGAACAAACCTTGACCTCTACCTGCTGCGACAACTGCGTCGATGTCTTCATCGTCGAGGTGTCGTACATTCTCCAGGTAGACATCGTACAGAGCTGGATCGATCTCGTTGATCAGCTGGTGGTTCACACGTCGAGAATCGAGAAGATCCTCGACAACGCGCCCACGGCGGTTCGGCGCATAGACGTCGATGAGACGTTTTACTGTCTCGATCGTAATCTCGTGAGCCTGCGGCCATTCACGAAGACCAATTTTGGAGAGTTCGATACCAGCAGCATCGAAGAGTTCCAAAGCTTTGTCCGGGTTTCTGCTCAACAAACCGCTCAGGATGTAGTCATCAGCGTCCAGCGACAGCAGGACACGGATCACGCGATCGCGATCGGTTGCCTCGAGGAGTGCTGTCGTGATCTGTCGACGAAGTCGACGCGTCAGTTGTTCGTCACCTTCCCAGTACTCAAGGAGTTCATCCGAGCTCATCGCTCCGATTGCTTCTTCGAGTATGTCGTGGTTTGATTGTAATCCTTCTTGAAAGAAGTACATACGTGTCACGGGGTGTGTATTCTTATTGCCCGCGACTGCGCATCGAACTGTCTTGCGCTTGTCTTTTGAAGCGATGAAATCCAGCAGAACAGGGTCTGTGACCGTGCTGGCGAGATTTACCGCAGATACGGCATTCATCGTTGACCAACGTGCGATCACCAAATCAGTGCTCGGTGCTGGGCATCTCTGCGGGAACTGCTCGGAGGCAGTGAACAGCACATCTCGTGCTGCATCTCCAACGTACGGCATGAGCCGAGTCGATAGGAATGAAGAGACCGGCATAGCCAGCTCCTTTCGTGTAGGTCGAAGCCGAAGCGTCGAATGGATGGGTTTGCCCGAAGGGCATGCATCGCACCGTTGCGGCTCAGCCACTCGCCACGACCCCACGTTCCCGGAATCCCACGACTCCATGACCCCACGACTCCATGACCCCACGTTTGCCTGAGGGCAATACGCATCTGTTTGAAAACCCACCGCTAAGGGGTGCCCGCTACCCCTCATCGCCGAGTACTGGTTCGCTCGTTGGGGTCCGTGCGTCGAGTAGCGCCAGCCGGCTTCGCTAAGCGCTAGACCCTCTCAAGCGAGACTGGGTTACGTGTACCGTGGACGTAGGCACCAGGCCATGCACGGTGAGAAACATGCTTGCCACTAACCACGTCATCGCAGGTGCCGCCATCGGTGCAGCCACCGGTGACCCGCTCGTGGCCTTCACCGCAGGTGTGATCTCCCACGTGCTCATGGACCTGGTACCTCACTGGGGAACACGTCGTGACGGTCGACCTCCACATCGATTCGAACCGTCTTTCCTCACCGTCGCCGTCACCGACGGACTCGTACTGCTCGCTCTCGGGGCGCTGTTGGTCTCGCAAGCCCCCGAAGGGCTACGACTTGCTGTGGCTGCGGGATCATTCGGCGCTCTGCTCCTTGATCTAGACAAGCCGTTCGAGTTGTTCTTCGGTCGGTTCGTCGGATACAGGCCTCTTTGGGGACAACGTTGGCTCGAGCTCAACCACCGATTCCAACCGGAGCATCCGCGCCGCTGGTGGGTCGAGCTCGTTGGTGCTGCGCTCCTGCTGGTGACGTACTTCAATCTCATCGGCTGACGTTCCCCTCCTTTACTGCTGTCGACTGCCGGTCGACAAGCTCGTCACAGTCGTACTGCTCACACTGTGGTACTGCTGTCACAGCGGAACGGCTGTCACTGCCACACGGCTGCCACCTCGGTACGGCTGGCTCCTCACAGCTCTGGTACGTCTGCGCTGCATTGAGCTGGTTGGTTCACGGCGAACGTCAACCACGTAGACCTCGGACCGAGTTTTTAACGCAGGCCGATACTGTCCGATGATCTTCCGAACTGGTCATCGGGTCACGTACTGAGAGAGCCCAGTCGAACACCGGTCCCGTTCCATGGAGCGACACCTTTACTCTCTGGTCCGACGCGTGGTCGTTGTGGTGCTCGCCAGCACTGCGTTGACCGTGGCGTTCATCTACCCATCCGTCTCCACAGGGGAGCGCACTCCTGCGGATGCGCCCACGAAAGCGCTTGTGAAATCGTTGAAGTCCGAACTTGAGTTGTGCAACGATGACCTCGCCACTCTTTCGGCATGTCAACGCAGCGCTCTTCGCTAGTATCGGCTGCCTGCGATCAGTGCGTACCGCGTGCTTGCGGAAAGTGTTACCGAGCCTCGCGACTGCGCTGCCGAGGCCTTCAGCCTCGGCGTTCGACATTGGGTCGAGGACCACCGGCTTCCATCGTTCGATGCATTTCATTCACGATGTGAGTGGATGTTCCTGTATGGCGTATATGACTCACTGGTGGCTGGTTCCGACGCCCACGCCGGTTTTGAGGAGCTGCAGAGGCTCTGCCACGAACCAGGAGCGTTTTTGTTGGTACGGGGGCGGGAAACTGCTGGCCCGGTTAGGCCTCACCCCTCCGCTGGACCGGATGCCGGCATCGCCCGCTGGTGTTCCCAGCTTGATCCGACGGTAGCTACCGCGTGTGTGCAAGGAGTTCGTAGTGAACTGATGAACAAGAGTTGATCGAACGCGAGCGTCTGCGCGCCTTGGGCATGTAGTCGATCATGACGTGTGCCTTCGCAGAGCCCTCACTTGCTTTCCGCTTCGTCGTTCATGTAGGCACGTTCACCTAGGGTAGGCGTCGGGAGATCTGCACCGAGGCGAGACCGAGTCCACTCATCGTGATCTCGTCCCAGGCGAGGAGCTGTTGCTCGTCGCGTGAAAGATGGAGCAGTGAAGCTTGGAGCTCGTCGGGATCGCCTGAGCTCAGCGCCCGGAGACCACTACCTCCTGTGGAGCCTTGCACCATCGTGCGGCTCCCGGCGGGGAGAAGTTGTGTGGTTCGGTGATGGGTGTGACCAGAGAGAATCAGTGGGCTCAGTCCGTCGAACACACTCACTGGTGATGGGTCATGTATGAGTACGATATCCACCGCATCTCCAGTACGCCCGGTCGAACGGACCGTTTCCGCCAACTGCAGCGCAGTGGCCATCACCGAGACGTCCGATGCGGTGGTGGTCTTGTCAGGGGTGAATCTCGGGTCACCGATGCCGGCGAAGGTGATGCCTGCGACTGTCGCTACGTCATTGTCGAGTACCGTAGCGTTGGCGTACGACGCAATGACCGCTGCGGTGTGATCTGAATCGTGGTTTCCTCGTACGTACACATATGGAACTTCGAGTTTCGCAATCGTTTCCAGGTAGGCGTCCTCGATCTTCGTGCCGTGGTCGCTGATGTCCCCGGTGTCGACGACGACATCGACACCGAAGTCCTTGATCACGCGATTGATCATGTCCCAACCTTGGGGATTGAGGTGGAGGTCGGAGACATGCAGCACTCGGATGGCATCCGCTTGGACACCGTAACTGGGGAGCTTCTCGCCGGTTTCGTACAAACGGGTCACGTTCGCGAGGAGCCCACCCATCTGGTCGCGGTAGGCGTCAAAGTTTTCTGCGATGTCTTTTGCCGATCCGATCAAGGATGGCGCCGCCGAGACCAGGCCGCGATAGGTTGGCTGTTTGATTGCATCCGGCTCGAAGGTCAAGTACGCGCCGCCGGCTGCGAAGGCGCTGACGACGAAAGAACACCCTGCGGCTACGAAAGCGATCTTGAACCTACGAAATCCGATGAACACGAGCAGGAAAGCCGATAATGCCGCACCTGCGGCTCCATAGGCGGCAACGACTCGGAACCCTGCTCGGAGATCCCGGGACGCTGATCCCGCAAGATGGTCGATCCCGTCTTCACTGACGAACTCGGTTGCAGCACCAGGGTTCATCGAGTGAATGTCCAAGACGACGCGTATCAAACCGTCGTGACTGTCGAAACCTATCTGCCCCAGCGGTCCGAGCTCGATCAGTGTGTCCCCGCTCAGTGTGGGCTGCAAGGAAAGCTCAGCCCGCAACGGACCGATCCCGACGTTACCGTGGGCGCACAGCAGCACACCGATGACGGTTCCCGCGAAGGTTAGGGCGATGAACTCTATCCTGCGTCTCCAGCCTCGAAACGACTGGCTCCTGTGCTTGCCTCGACCCTGCCCCGTGGGCGTCTGATCCCCTGGACTCTCGAGTTCGCCATCGGTGGACCCGAGCGGGTTGGTTCGGTTGCGTCGCATCACCACAGTGACGGTCGCGGTTCACCAACAGCTCGCACCCATCGCACCCACGTCTCCAATTGTCCCTGTGCGCTGTTTACAGAACGGTGCGGGGCGAAGATCAGAGGTGACTTGCAGCGGCGAATGCGTCAGGCAGACGCCTGAACTCGACGGACTCTGGGTCCCACAAAGTTTCGCAGATCTCCAGTACTGCGGCGTCCGGTACACCCACGAGCTCCATCAGATCCCAGTCGCTGCAGGTGGAGAGCAGTGCAGCGATCGCGGCTGGTACGACAGCCAACTGTGCGTTTGGTCTCCAACTGAAAGCATGAGCAAGGTCGGCAGCGGTGTACGCGATCGGCAACGTACCCTCTCGCGACTTGATGCCTACCAACCACGAGGGTTGTGCTTCCAAGCCCTTCGCGAACGCTCTCACTGTATCGATCGTTCGTGCACATGTGTCGGTTACAGCCTCCCGCCACGCGGAGGTGAGCGCCTCGCTCAGGTCTACGTGGTCTCGTGCGGCAACGGCTGCCAAGGGAACGACGGAGAACTGCGAGATCTGCGTCGGCGTGAGCTCGTGCACTCGTGAACGCAGTCTGATGAGATCGTTTCGTGTAGATGGAAGTTGAGCGGCGAGGTGCGCAGCTTTGTTCGTTCCTGCGAGTAGGGTGTCGAGCTCCGAGAACAGCCCGCGGGCTAGCGCTAGATTGTCGACTGCCGCTGCTTCGATCTGAGCTCTCGCGTTTCTGATGTCGTCGATGTACGACGTCTGACGGTCGGTGTACGCAGATTGCGCCGCGTTGCGGTAGAGGTCCACCAGTGGGTGACCTCCTGTGATGGTGTCCACCCGATCGAATGGCGAAGCGAGCTGATTGATGGCTTCGACCCGACTGAGGACTTTTGAGCCACTGCTCAGCGCTTCGATGAGCCCCCAGGCTTGCACGATAGCTGTTGCCACTTGGGCTGCGACGATCACCTCGTCACCAATCGCGTTGACCCATGTTTCACATCGCTCGTGAGGGCAGTGGCCGGCCTCGATGAACTGCTCGAGCGTTCCCCTCGTCGCAACGACGTCATCGGGGTGATCGTGATGCCTTCGGACATGAGCGATCGAATCCGCGTCGATGAACCAGTTCGCCTGAACCTGGAAGAGCATGCGTGGTACGTCCATCCGGTCGACTTGGACGAGCGCGTCGACGTGATGCCCTAGCTCCATCCCACGCTCCTTTGCTCTTCGTTCGGTGCTGTTTGTTCCATGTTCATCTGAGAATCCCTGGGTATGGTTCCGGGGCGGTTCGCCCGTGCCATCGGTTTCGCACACGGTGGTCAACAGCCAGGCACTGGTCCTGTCTTAGCTATCGAGCCCTCGGTGGGTGGCAACAACCCCCTTCCTCGGCTGCATACTGTTCCTTTGCAGACCTTGACCAACTCCCTGGATCGACTGTTTGGTCGTACTGGACTATCCCTGCACCCAGGACGCGCTCGCCCTTCGACGCACGGTCCAGCCCATGCGTGAACGATGCCCATGCGGTAAGCGGAAGTCCTCTCTTGAACCCTACTGCCCACGATGCACCCGCGGGATCTTGCAAGACGTTGAGCCCCGACTATCACTCGACGAGCCCGCGGCAACACCGCGTACACGCCGAACCCGTCAACCTGCCGGTCGCACCCCAGGTGTCGGATTGTTCCTCTTGGCACAGATCGCCATCCTTTTTGCTCCTGCGCTGTACCACCTTGCGCAGGCCGACGTCGCCTGGGTGACGATCATCGCCTCGCTGGCGATCCTCGGGGTGAGTATCGCTGCTCAGCGAAACCCTGCCGTCAAGATCGGCTTGCTCCACGATCACGAGTCCATCTATGCAGGAGAGCGGCACCGGCTCGGGTCATCGGCGTACATTCACGGTGGCGCCCTCCACCTGATCTTCAACCTTCTCGCGTTCTTCTCCTTCGGACGAGCACTGGAAGGATATTTCCTCTGGCGTTTTGGTAGCGGAGGACCACTCTTGTACGCAGCAATTTTGGTCGGTGGGGCGTTTCTGACTGGTTCCCTTCAATACGCGGGTGAACGATACCTGGGTTCCATGCCTTCATTGGGAGCGTCGGCGGTCGTGCTCCTGGTGGTGAGTGCCAGCATCGTGCTCGATCCAGGTAGCTTGATCCTGTTGCTGTTCATCCCGCTGCCTGGCTGGTTGTTCCTCGCGGTGTTCACCGGTGTCACGGTCTATTCGATGCTCAAGCACAGCAAGGCTGTGGATTCGTTCATGACCTTCGGTGCCGGAAGGGTCAATCACCTCGGTCACCTGACCGGGATCGTCGCAGGTATCGCCCTCGGCTGCCTACTGCTTGTCTGATACTTGCCGGCGGGACCCCAAGGCTCCCTGTCTGTCCGCCCCTGATTGAGCAGGTCCGCCACATCACCCCGTGATCACCTTGACCCTCAATGGTTACGAACCCGTAATGGCGTTCAATCTCACAGTGAGCTTCTTCACCCCCTGATTGCGGAGGTTTGACCAAGATCTAAGGGCTTTTGGGCGTATGCCGGGAACGGGACGTACCGGTAGACCGGGATTACGGCAATGACTCGCACCTGTTGGACAGTGGCTTGAGCCGGACAACCGGCCTGAACAAGGAGTTATGTCCGTGCGTTTACGCCGCTTGGGGCTCGTCCTCACCACATCGTTGCTCGTCACCATGATCCCAGCTCTCGAGGCGAACGCCGCGACGAGCGCTACACTTACCTTGAATCAGACCGGTACATCGGTCACTGCGACGTGGAAGTACAAAGGATCCGCCCCATCTTCACAGACACTCGTGATTACCCCACTTGCTGCTGCTCAGGCGCCTCTACCGACTCCGACAAGCACACCTTCGTTTGCACCTACCCCAATCCCGTCAGCGTCACCTTCTGCAACCCCCTTTCCGTCGTCCACCCCTGTCGCCACCCCTGTCGCTTCCCCTCAGGCGACCCCAACGGCGACACCTACCTCTACGCCGACTGCTTCACCTACTCCTTCGGTGACACCAACCGCGACACCAACCGCGACACCAACCGCGACACCAACTGCCTCACCAACCCCAATGCAGAGCGCACCCCCAACGCCGAGCCCGTCGACACCTTCGTTGACTGATCTGCTCGATGATGAGGTGCGTACGATTGCTCTCAAGCGCACCGCCAAGAGCGTCAAGGTCGATGACCTCGTCCCTGGTACGACATACCAGTTCACACTCACCGGTAAGAAGCCTTCGGTCAAAATCGTAAAGAAAATTACGATCGTGGCAAAGCCGACTGCCGTGACCAGCTTCTCGATGTTGTGGACACAAAAGGACGCCATGGGTGTGTGGACCTACTCAGGACCGAAAGTTCAGTCCTGGTCAGTGAGCTACACATCTGCTGACGGCAAGATCTCGAAGACTTTGAAAGTTGACTCCTTGTTTAATACCTTCAAGGTGAGCAATCTGTCCAAGACATCCGGTTACAGCTTCACTCTGCGGGGTACGAATGCAGCAGGGTCCGGTCCGAAGGTTACGGACACACTTGCTGCTGTCGCCCCGTCAACACCGAAGTCCGTCAAAGCGGTCGTATCAGATGACGCCGGCACCTCTGCCACCATCACCTGGGGCTACGAAGGACCACTTCCCTCCGGATTCAAAGTCCTGGTGAAAGGCACCGGACTGCTGCGCGACGGGGATGTCATCGACGCCAACGCTGTTGCCCGCACGGCGACGATCGACCGACTCAGCACGAACGGTTCGTACACGTTCTCGGTGACGGCCACCAACTCACACGGAACAGCGACGGGGACATCAACACCGCTCGTTTTGGCCAAGCCTGTTCCCGCACCGAGCGGTCTCAGCGCCACCGGCGCCAACGCCTCAGTTGCGCTGAAGTGGTCTGCTCCTGTCGCTGAAGCTACGAATCCGATCACTGGCTACGTGGTCGAGACCTCCACCGACAACGGTTCGACCTGGACGGAAACCCAGGTGAAGTCCACCGCCACGGCTTACTCTGTCACCGGTCTCACCAACGGCACTTCCTACCTGTTCCGTGTCAGCGCCAGCACTGCTAAGGGTGTCGGTAAGCCATCGGTTACTGCAGCTGCCGCTGCAGGGGTCGCTCCAGGAGCGCCATCGAACGTCAAGGTGACATCTGCTCTGAAGTCCCTCATCCTCACCTGGAGCGCGCCAACAGCAGCCTCACTGCCCATCACGGGTTACAAGGTCGAATACAAGAAGGCGACAGACACCAATTGGCTTTCGCTCGCAGAGACCACTGCACTCACCGCGACGCTCACGTCGCTTGATTCGGTGAACTACAACGTTCGCATCTCGGCCGTGACGTCGAGCGGACCAAGTACACCTTCTTCGATCGTTGCTGCCGTACCAGGTGACAATCCCGGCGCACCGGTGTTGACGGCACCAGTCACATCGACCACCGGTTCGGTAGCGTTGACCTGGACTCTTGCGAACGACGGAGGTTCGAAGATCACTGCTTACAAAGTCGAGCAACAGATCGGTGAAGGATCCTGGACTGTGCTCGGTGGTAGCACCGCCATCACCACTACAAGTTTCAGTGCTACAGGCCTCGTAGCTGGATCGAGCTACAAATTCCGCGTCTCCGCAACCAATGTGTACGGCACAGGCGGGTTTTCCAACACCGTGACGGTGGCCGCTTCATCGGTTCCCGGAGCCCCGGTTGTCACAGCTACTCCATCAAGTAATCAGGTCTCGCTTTCGTGGACCACACCTGCGACGAACGGCTCCGCTCTCACCTTCTTCCGTGTCGAGCGAGCCGCCACGGGATCGAGCGTCTGGACGGTTCTGACCGAGACGCTTGCTGCGACAGCCACCTCGTATGTCTCGAGCACAGGAATCGTCAACGGAAGTGGTTACCAGTTCCGTGTCTCTGCGCAGAACGCAGCGGGTTGGGGTGCAACCTCAGCGGTCGTGACCGCCATTCCTGCGAGCGTCCCCGCTGCCATTACAGGCGTCGTCGTCGAACCGAGCGTGACCACTGCTCGAGTCCGATGGACCGCGCCGACTTCAGCGATCACCTCGACCGGTGGTTCGGCGATCACTGGAGTTGTTGTCTCCTATCGCATCGGTTCAGGTAGCTGGACCGCTGCTACAGCTGTTGCCGCGAACGTCGCGCAGTTGGACATCAGCGGATTGACCCCGGCTACGACCTATGAGTTCAAAGTTGTCGCCTCCAACGCTATTGGAGCTGGTGCTGACTCAACTCTCGTGACAGGCCGTACTGTTGCGCTCCCACAGGCCCCTACTGATCTCGCCGGCGTCGGCAAGGACGGAAGCGTCGAGCTCTCGTGGGCTGCTCCAGCTGAGCCAATCACACCTCTGCTCGGTACCGCGTACAAGTACCGCGTAGAGTACTCCACAGATGGGGCAACTTGGACGCTCGCGGTGGAGAATATCACCGCTCTGGTCGCGACCATCAGCTCGCTGCGAAATGGTTCGCAGTACAGCTTCCGCATCTCAGCGGGTTACACGATCAATGCTGCTGTCACATACGGCGTCACCGCTCAAGTGCTTGCCACTCCGCGTGGAACTCCTGGCGCTCCTGAAGCATTCAACGCAACGCAGCTGACCGAGACATCCGTGCGTCTCAACTGGAACCCACCGACCAACAACGGAGGAGGGTTCATCGAGGGGTACGACGTCAGCTACACCCGTGATGGCTCGAGCTGGTCGGCCACGACTCAAACGTCATCGAACACTGTCGAAGTCACCGGTCTCACCGGCGGTCTGACGTACACGTTCCGGATCCTAACACGGAACACATTTGCGTCGTCCGGTTACGTCACCACTGAACTCCGAACCGTGGCAGCTCCGGGTGCTGTCACCGGTCTCGCGACCGGGACGATCGGATCGCAAACCGTTCCACTTTCGTGGACGGCGAATCCGGTCGGAGATGCTGTCACTGGTTACAAGGTGGAGTACTCCACCGACGGTACGCTCTTCACCACAGCTACTGCGAACACCGCAGCCACCAGCTACACCGTCACAGGGTTGACCAACGGTACCTCATACACCTTCCGTGTGACCGCGATCAATGCTGGAGGAATGGGCACTTCTTCATCCGTTTCCGGTACTCCGATCGGTGCAATGCCGGTTTCCAACCTGACCGGCACTGCCGGCGATGGAAGCGTCACGCTACAGTGGTCTTCCCCAGCAAACGGCGGAGCAACGGTTTCGGGCATCCGCGTCCGCTTCTCAAGCAACAGCGGCACCTCATGGACTGTGCACCAAGCCTCACTTGCGGCTGGAACGACCTCCACGCAGGTTACCGGCCTCAGCAATGGCACCGCCTACACCTTTGAGGTGGTCGCCCTGACCAATCTCGGTGATTCCACCGCAGTGACAACGACAAACACCCCGGTCACACCTCCGCCGTCTTCACCACAGAACCTCTCGGTCACGTCGACGACGACGAGCTCGGTTGGTTTGAGCTGGAGCGCGCCGGCTAGTGGTGGTGCTGTCACGTACCGTATTGAACAACGGCCCTCCGTCGGTGGGGAGTGGGCACTCGTAGCCAGCTCGATCACCGATACGAGTTACACCGTTAGCTCACTGATGTCGAACGAAGCGTACGACTTCAATGTGTTCGCTGTGAATGCATCAGGATCCAGTGCTGCCGCATCGGTATCCCAGTTGACAGCAACCGCACCGTAAGCGAACGTGCAACGATGCAGTCCTCTACAGCAGGTGGTCTCACTTCGTCGGTAGAGCGTTCCATCGCACACCGTGTTTGTTCTTGGGTTCTGGTTGGAAGTGCGACTCTCCTTGGCGCGCTCCTCGCTCTACCCGTGGCACCTTCAGCTACAGCGGCGGTGAAGATCGTCACCACGATTGAAGCAACGCAAAGTGGCAGCGGTCAGGTGTCACTCCAATGGAAGCACCGCCCCGTTAGCCCGATCGGTCAGAAGCTGATCATCGACCGGTGTTCGGCGAAATGCTCTGCGGCCAAGCCATCATTTTCTCGGTATCGCTCCGTGATCCTCGATCCGGCTGCAACGCAGACCGTCGTCGGTAAGCTTACCGATCGTTCGACCTACCGCTTCACTCTCCAGGTCTCAGCCCCGGGATCGAAGAGCACGGTGAGCGCGAAACTCACGCTTGCACCGAAGCCCACAGCTCTTCGTTCCGTCGGTGTCCTTTGGGAAGAAAACGTACTTGTTGCATCCTGGACCGGGGGACCCACGACTGGGTCGGTGCTCATCACCATCGCACCTTCAGGTTCCACAGGATCTGCTGGTTCCGCTCCCCTCGAACGGTTGGTCCCAGCCCCTGCAACATCCACCCGTTTCGAAGGTTTCGACCTCGGAGCCAGTTACACCGTGAGTTTCACTCCGGTGAGCGCGGGCGGCTCTGGTGTGGTGACGACCCGTTCGTTGCTAGCTCCTGTAGCGACGGTCACCTCCGTCGAGGCTTCCGTTCTCAGCGCGACGTCGGTGCAGGTACGTTGGAGCGGCAAATACGCTTCTGGTTGGAAGATCGTCATCGACGCTCCCGGATCAGCTCGTGACGGCTCCACCATCAGTCTCCCCGGTGCGATGACCGCCACTGTGATCTCCGGTCTCACGCAGGATGCCTCATATCGCTTCTCGGTCGTCGCTGTCAACGCAACCGGTACCGGTGCTTCGATGATCTCCGAAACTATCATCCCCCGTTCTATGACCACTTCTGTTGGCGCACCGATCGAGCTCGTCGCCGTGCCGGCCGATCGCGAAGTCCAACTCCGTTGGAACGCCCCCACGGGTACGTCACCGACGGGCTATCTCGTCGAGTTCCGTCGCTCGTTTACGGAGCAGTGGTCAACGTTCACCACGTCGACGACAACGACTGCAGTCGTCACCGGCTTGATCAACGACGAACAATACGATTTCCAGGTCTCGAGCCTGGGTCAGGACAGCCCGCCAGCTTCGTCGCTGGCGCTGTCGGTCACTCCCGGTACTGCTACGTCAGTACCGCAAATCCCCTCCGACGCTGGCGCGCAAACGCCGTCGACCGTACTCGGCTTCC